>Ga0315321_10001144_pt1 | contig 20323 bp, 17 predicted proteins | sample M180m21515metaG_FD_203464 | JGI IMG/M metagenome (GOLD analysis project Ga0315321, IMG submission 203464) | Ammonia-oxidizing marine archaeal communities from Monterey Bay, California, United States - M1 80m 21515 | ecosystem: Environmental > Aquatic > Marine > Intertidal zone | place: USA...
CGAATGCGCATCTGGATCATTGCGGAAAGCTGATGAGTAGGGTGGTTATCTTGGATGTGCCGGGCGGTGATGTAGAGCGAAACGGTGACCGGAAGACGGACGTTATCTCTGGTTCAGAGACGGGCATGCGTTCAAAAATCACCAGTCAGTCAACATCCTATGGCATGGCGTATTATCCATGGATTGATACCACTGTCCTTCCACTAACGGCGATTGGATTGGATGGCATCGGGCCCAATTTGCGGAAGTCCCTCTCACAAATGATCGCAGATGCAATGGAGGCAGATGCCGAGCCGGGCAGTGATGTTGAGGCGCGCAACAAAGGGATTGAAGAGCTGGCCGTTGCCGTCAAACAGGCTGATCCTTCCAAGCTTAAAGAAACGCACGACGCCGCAATGGCTTTTAGTGAGCACTACAAAGTCGTCATGAGCCAAGCGTTGGCGATGCTCAACCGGATGCCGCCAGGACCGGGAATGGCCGGCATCTTCGCGCAAACAGATCAAACGGTGGGGGTATTCAAAGCGCCCGCGAATATACCTATGAATTCTGTGGTCCGGCCAACCGTCGAAGTTTCGCATGACGAGCAAGAAAACCTGAACGTGCCGTTAGATGGCAAGGCGATCAACGCTATTCGCAGTTTCCCTGGCCGCGGTGTTTTGGTTTGGGGTGCGCGAACATTGGATGGGAACAGCCAAGGTTGGCGATGCATAAGTGTACGCCGCACGCTGATCATGCTCGAACAATCCATAAATGCGCGGCTGAAGCCTATGTCTTTGAACCGAATGTCGCTTCAACCTGGCAAACGGTTAAGGTGATGATCGAGAATTTCCTGACCAATCAATGGAAAATGGGCGTTCTGGCTGGCGCAACGCCCGAAAATGCTTTTGATGTGCAAGTAGGATTGGGCAGTACGATGACGGGAGAAGACATTCTCAACGGGTATATGAATATCACGGTCAAGGTTGCTGTTACGCGGCCGGCTGAGTTCATTGTCCTAACATTCCAACAGAAAATGCAGACGTCTTAATCTTGGAAACATCAACCGGGTCAAGAGTTTGGGTGTTGCGTCATGAGCAATTATTATCCGCAAGCCGCATTCAGGTTCGCCATCGGATTCAGTGGCGACGGCGCTGAAACGATTGGTGGGTCATTTTCCGAAGTTAGTGGTTTGGATGCTGAACGGCAGGTAGCTGAATTAGAGGAAGGCGGCGAGAACCGTCTTGTTCACCGACTGCCTGGCTCGATAAAACATGGCAATCTCGTTTTGAAACGTGGTCAATTGACCGCCACGTCCGGTCTGTTTGCATGGTGTAAGCAGACGCTGGAAGGTGGCTTAGCTCAAAGAATCCAGCCGCGAGATATTAGCATCAGCCTTTTAGGCCCAGATGGTGCGAAGGAAATGTCGTGGGTGGCCAGCCGAGCATGGCCCGTGAAATGGTCGACGGGCGGCTTTGATAGCTGGGGTGAAACGGTCACTTTTGAAAGCTTAGAATTTGCCTTTCACACTCTGACCCGAAAGGTCCATGGGAGCTTACCGTAAGCCTATTCCGTAATTTCGATTGGGTCGCCCAGGGTGTGCATCAGCCGGTTTGCCCATCCGAACAAGGCAGCCGATAAAACCAAATCCAGGATTTCGTCTGGGCCGAGACCGGCTGCAGTCAGGGCTGCCATATCATGCTTCGATACATCGGGTGGGCTTTTGGATAGTTTCACGGCAAAGCTGAAAATTGCGGTCTGGCGCGGATTTAATTCAGCGGCCTCACCATCAGCAAAGATACGTTCTATGACGGAGACATCTTTTGCCAGCTGATTATAGCGGCTGGCATGGACGGCTGCACAATAGACGCAGCGGTTGACGATGGATGCGCCCACAGCGCCCAATTCCCGTTCGGCACGAGATAGACCTCCGCGATTGTACATGATGGCGTTGAATAGGGGCGTGCGCTCTCGCAGCGTTTCACTATCGCGGGCAAGGACCAGAACATATTCCGATACCTTCGTATTCGACGGCGTGACCTTCAGCGCATCCAATTGGTCTGGAGTTGCATCTTCTAGCTGGATCGGCGTGACGCGGGGGCGCCAGTAGGGAACAATTGCGGTGAACTCATGGATTGGATCACTCATGCGGCGTCTCCGATGAGCCTGAGGCCGACGGTTAAGCGTATCTGGTAGCTCAAGAACGCGACGAGCTCCGACAGTCGCACGATGTCGTCTTCTGATACGCCAGCGTCTGTAAGCGCTGGGATATCGCCCGCAATGACGGCCTTAGTATCCGTTGTGACCAAATCGGTATGGCGCAGAATTGCACGCAGCCAGACGTCGCCGCCACCATCAAAAGCGGGATCAGCAATTTGGTTGATCTCCGGTGATCCGTTGGCGCTATCCATCAATGTTGCAAAGTGCGCGGCCAAGGGTTCTTCCTGGCTCAATCGGGCCATACGGCAGGATAACGCGGCGCGCATTTTTTGGGACATGCCGCCAGGTTCATCAGGCTTCAATGCGGCGTCGTGGGCTTGCTGCGTCATCGTCAGGATGTCACTTCGGCCAGATAGAGCATCAGCCAATGGACCATCGGTCTGTATTCCGCTCGCCTTTACCGCGGCGGTTTCAAAAATATCAGTCACGTTTCGGGTCCTTTATCAGATGGACTGGCTTCACCACGGTGGACATCCATCCGCTCAGATTATGGTGTGGGTTTGGGCTGTGCAGGTCAATTGATCCTGTTTAGCGTACGAGCACATGCTCAATCATTTGGAGGTCCGCGTTATGCGCCCCGTCAAGATTTCGACCTTGTCCTTCAACTACTTCAATCTGCCGCTTTGGGCTGGGCAGCATCAAGGCATATTTGCGGATGAGGGTCTGGATGTTGAGATTGAGGTGCATGAGACGATTGACGCCGTATATGAGCGTCTCCGGGATGGCCATGTGCATTTTTCTCGCGGCACCACGGAACATGTGATTATTGATCGGGAGCAAGGTGGCGATCAGGAAATTATTGGGGGGAATTTGAACAAGCTGCCGTTCTCGCTAATCGGCGCTAAGCACATTAAATCCATAACGGACTTGCGGGGCGGTCGCGTTGGCGTCTCCTCAATCGCTGCGGGCAGTTCGTCACTGGTGATGAAAATCTTTGCTGCCCATGGCTTGGAGTATCCGCGTGATTATACGTTGGTTCCCTGCGGTCCCATTCAAGCACGATGGGAGCAATTGCAGTCTGGCGAAATTGATGCGGGCTTACAGGGCGTGCCGCTCAATCATATTGCACTCGATTCAGGCTATTCAGACCTTGGCGATATGAGCAGCGTATTTCCGGACTTCCAATTTTCGTCATTGAATGTTGAGCGCCGCTGGGCGCGGGAGAATTCGGAAACCGTTACCGCTTTCATGCGTGGCTGGATCAAGGCGCATCAATGGGTCTTCGCCAACCGGGCAGAGAGCAGTAAAATTGCGGTCAGCGAAAGCGGGGTCGCACTGCGTTACAACGATCGCGCTTGGGATGAATATGTTGCGAAAGCAATATTTCCAGCTGACGGTGCCGTGAGCGTTGCAGCGGTGCAAACCCTGATAGACGTCAGCGCCCTTATCCGCGCCTTACCCACACGCGGCACCAGACGGGCAGAGACGTATATCAACTCATCATATATCGATGCCGCTGCGTTGAGCGTCTAGGAAAGTGCGCCTACCAAGCGTCGATCATTGGCCGCTTCTTACCAGTGCGAGGTGGAGGCGGACGGTTGGATGCTAGGAGGTTCGCAAGCCAAGGGCGGGACTGCGCTGGATCGATGACGTCATCGATGCCAAAGCGTGTGGCCCGCTCCAAGGCTTTGCCATCTTCATAGGCTTCGGCGACCATTTTCTCGTAGTAAATGCGACGGGCTTCAGGGTCTTCAATTGCGGCTAGCTCGGCCCGGTAGCCAAGCTTGACCTGGCCTTCAAGTCCCATCGGCCCAAACTCGCCCGTAGGCCAAGCGACAGTGGACATAGGGCTTCTGAAGTTACCACCCGCCATTGCGATTGCACCCAGGCCATAGGCCTTCCTGGTGATGAGCGTGAAATAAGGAACAGTCAGATTGCACGCGACAACAAACATCCGCGCTGCGTGCCGGACCAGCGCCGTCTTTTCAACCTCCGGCCCGACCATGATGCCGGGCGTATCGCAGAGATGCAGTATAGGTACATCAAAAGTATCACACACCTGCATGAACCGTGCAGCTTTATCAGCACCGTCACTATCAATGGCACCGCCCAGCGTTGCAGGATTATTAGCGATAACCCCGACAGTCCGGCCTTCTACACGCATCAACGCCGTTATCATAGTGCACCCAAAGCTGGGCCGAAGCTCCAGCACTTGGCCTTTGTCCGACATGGTCTCAATGACCTGACGGACATCATAAACTCGCAATCTGTTCTCTGGCACGATCCGCCGCATCTGCCGCTGGTCCGGCTCGGTCCAAGTTTTCAGGCGGCCCTGGAAATAAGAAAGATACTTCTTCGTGACCTGTACGGCCTCCGCTTCATCGGCGACCAGAATATCAATGACGCCGTTCGGGGCCTGCACAGACATTGGGCCTATTTCTTCCGGGGTGAAGACCCCAAGCCCGCCGCCTTCCACCATGGCAGGCCCACCCATGCCAAGGTTGGCGTTCTCTGTCGCGATAATGACATCGCAAGCGCCTAACAGTGCCGCGTTGCCGGCAAAGCAGCGGCCAGAAACGACGCCGATCATGGGTGCTAGGCCAGATAATTTGCCGAAATGGCTGAAGGTCGTCTGCCCGACAAATCCGCCATAATCCACATCGCCCGGGCGCCCGCCGCCGCCTTCTGCGAACAGCACGAAAGGCATCCGCCCTTGTTCGGCGACATCAAGCAGACGGTCAGTTTTCCAGTGATTATGGACGCCCTGGGTTCCTGCGAAGACGGTGTAGTCATAGGCCATCACAGCAGCACGGGCGTCTGGATCGTCAAAAAGCTCGCCATTGATTTTGCCAACGCCCGTGACGAGGCCATCGGCAGGGCTGCGGGTAAGAAGGTCTTCAAGACCCCGGCGCTGGCGTTGCGCTGCGACGACGAGCGGCCCGTATTCGACGAAGCTGTCTGGATCAATCAAGTCTTCGACATTTTCCCGAACGGTGCGTTGGCCCGTCTTCCGCCGCCGGGCAACGGCATTGGGGCGATTTTCATCCAAGTTCAGGTTTTGCCGCGCCAAGACTTCAGCAAGATCGGGCCGGATTTCGTCGAGATCAATCTCGTCAGCCGCAATCTCAGCCGTGCCATCATCATCGATAGGCTCAAGCGTCATCAGCGCCTGTCCATCCCAGAGCGTATCGCCGGATTCAACATGAAGCGCGCGCACGATGCCGGAAAAGTCCGCCGCCACGACATGCTCCATCTTCATGGCTTCCATGATCGCCAACTGGTCTCCGCGCCGTACTGTGTCGTCGATGGCGACTACGAGAGAGATGATTGTGCCTTGCAAGGGGGCCGACACCGCCGTCATTCCGTCTGCAATTGCGACATCCGCGCCTGGGCCTGCCGTCGCCATGCTGCTTGATTGGTTTGCCTGGCCGTATGCAAGAACGGCAAGAGGGTCCGCGCCATCTACTTTGGCACCAGCACGGCCAGCGGTTGATCCGTCCCCCGTAGTTTCGGGTGTGAAATAGAGGTTGGGGTGGGTTGAGCCAACAGACGTCGCGAAATCAGCTGCACGGTCTTCAACGAAGCGGGTGTGAACTTCACCCGCCTGAACGCTGGGATTACGAATGAGGTTCTGCAGGAAGGCAATGTTCGTTGGCGCGCCCGTAACGTTGAATTCACAAAGCGCCCGGTAGCCCTTGTTCATAACGTCCTGGAGCTTGTTAGAGCGCGTGTGGACGATCAACTTTGCCAATAGGGAGTCATAGGCTGGATTGGTGCTGTATCCAGCGTACCCATAGCTGTCGACGCGAATGCCTTGGCCCGACGGCGCATCGAAGGTGGTGATTAGCCCGCCACCGGGCTTGGCCTCGCCGCCTGCGCTCATGGTCTCTGTGTTGATCCGAAGCTGCATCGCTACGCCGCGCGGGCTAGGGACCTTGTCAGGCGTGAGGCCAAGTGCTTCTAGACTCTGACCATCGGCGAGCTTGAGCTGTAGTTCGACGAGGTTCAGGCCAGTGACTTCTTCGGTGACGGTATGCTCGACCTGCAGGCGGGGATTGGCCTCAATGAAGAAAAACGCGCCAGTGTCGGCATCAACAAGAAACTCAATTGTGCCGAGGTTTAGGTAATGCGCTGCCTGACCAAGCTTGAGGGAAGCCGCGATCAGCTTATCTCGTACGTCTGAATTCAAGCCGGGCGCTGGAGCTAGCTCGACAATCTTTTGGCGCCGCCTTTGTAGGGAGCAGTCCCGTTCCCAGAGATGGGAAACTGTATTGCCGTCGCCAATCAACTGCACTTCGATATGGCTCGCCTGTTGCACCAGTTGCTCAACATAGAGGTCACCATTGCCGAAGGCTGACTGCGCTTCTGAACGGCAGCGCTCGAATGCCTCGGCGAGCTCATCAACGCTAAAGGCAGGCCGCATGCCGCGCCCACCGCCGCCTGCAACCGCTTTCACCATCACGGCGCCATCGGGGCCTAGATCGGATAGGAAAGCTGTCGCTTCTGCTAGCGTCGTTGGCGCAGATGTCCCGGCGAGAGTCGGAACCCCAACCTCCGCGGCCAATTTGCGCGCTGCGTGCTTGTCACCAAAAAGCGTCAGCGTTTCCGGGCGCGGACCGATGAATGTTAGGCCAGCCTTTGCACAAGCCTCTGCGAACGCAGCGTTCTCTGAAAGGAAGCCATATCCTGGATGGATCGCTGTAGCGCCTGCATCAAGTGCTGCGGCGATGATTGCGTGACTGTCCAAATATGCGGCAACACCGCGTCCCGGCAGGAGGCGCGCCTCATCGGCCTTCTGCGTGTGGAGGCTTGAGGCGTCGTCGGCTGGATATACCGCGACGGTTTTTAGATTTAGCTCGGCAGCAGCTCGGCAGATGCGCACCGCGATCTCGCCACGGTTTGCTACTAATAACTTGCCCGTAATCATCTGCAATCCTGTCCAAAAAACCAGCCGCGCTGTCGCGAGTGTGGAAATATTGAACAAGGATATCTGGCGCTTTACGATCGGCCAAGCTAGCGCGCGGAATGCAAAAAATGCACCTAAACGCACAACGGCGGAGCCCCGTTCAGGACTCCGCCGTAGCACAAGCTAGTCAGGCATTTTGAGTGCGAGGCGTGTTATGAGCCCCAGCCGCTCACGGCTTTGACTTCGCAGAAGTCTTCCAGGCCCCACATACCGCCTTCGCGCCCGTTGCCGGATGCTTTGACGCCACCGAAGGGCGCGCCCGCACCCCGTGGCTGGCCGTTCATTTCAACCATGCCTGAACGCAGTTCCATGGCCACGCGGCTGCGACGCGCATCGTCGCCGCTTTGGACATAGCTGGTCAGGCCATAGGGGGTGTCATTGGCGATGGCGATTGCCTCATCTTCCGTATCGAATGGAATGATGGAGAGGACCGGGCCAAAGATTTCTTCCCGTGCGATGGTCATGTCGTTGTTCACATCTGCGAACACTGTCGGACGGCAGAAGAAGCCACGGTTCAGGCCGTCTGGACGCCCGACACCGCCAGAAACCAACCGCGCACCTTCATCAATCCCAACTTGGATCAGGTTTTGGATTTTTTCAAACTGGGCGCCGCTGACGGCTGGGCCCATGTGGCGACCGTTGGACCCGGCGGGTCCAACCTCCAGAGCTTGTGCAGCAGCAGCTGCTGCCTCTACGGACTGGTCATAGATTTCGCGCTGTACCAGCATCCGTGTCGGCGCATTGCAGGATTGCCCAGTGTTGTTAAAGCAATGCATGGCACCACGGCGGACGGCTTTTTCGTCCGCATCGGCAAACACAATGTTGGCACCCTTGCCGCCAAGCTCCAGGTGAACGCGCTTCAGCGTTTCAGCAGCATTCTTGGAGATCAAACGCCCAGCGCGGGTTGAACCGGTGAAGGACACCATGTCGATGTCCGGATGGCCCGAAAGCTGCGTGCCAACGCCCGGTCCGTCGCCATTTACCAGATTGAACACGCCGGCAGGAACACCAGCCTCATCCAGAATTTCAGCGAAGATGAGAGCATTCATCGGCGCGATTTCAGATGGCTTCAGTACCATCGTGCAGCCGGTCAGCAGGGCTGGGATAACCTTCAACGTGATCTGGTTCATCGGCCAGTTCCACGGTGTAATCATGGCAATGACGCCAGCCGGGTCCATGACGATGCGGTCATTCGGAGCGTGGTCACCAAGGGGGCGCACAAACTCGAAATTCTCAGCGGCTTTGATGAAATTGGTGATGTGTCCAAGGCCTGCGGGCGCTTGTTGCTGCTTCGCCATGTCGATGGGCGCGCCCATTTCCTGGCTGATGGCAGCGGCCATATCATCCATGCGGCTTTTGTAGATTTCGCGGATTTTCTTCACCAGCGCCAAGCGTTCTGCGGGCGGGGTCTTCGACCAAGCCGGGAAGGCGCGTTTAGCGGCGGCGACGGCGGCGTTCGTGTCAGCTTCGCCACCAAGTGAGATGGTCGCAAATGCGTCCTCGGTTGAAGGATCGATAACCTCCAGCGCTGTGCCTTGCTGCGGGGTGACCCATTTGCCGTCGATGTAGAAGTCAGTTTTGTTGATCATGATATGTCCTGTACCTGTTGAATTGGGCCTGAAGGTTTCCATCAACTCAGATGTAAGGTGATAGGGCCATGGATTTAAGCGCGGCATCGCGTCCCTGCCGTGGTGGCTAATTATGTGCCGGTTGCTCTAGGAGGCAACCGTGCTCAACGCGTTTTCCACACGACCGGAAAGAGATCGCTATCAAGTGGTGCGCCGCTTGGAATGCCTGGGTCGCGCAGCATGCGTTGCAAATTCGGACGCGGATTATACGTCACATCATCGCCAGCCCAGCGCTGGACGTAGGCGCGCCGTCGCTCGTCATTGCTGGCATTACCCGGCGCGCCATGCAGTGTGAGGGCATGATGGAGGGTGCAGTCGCCCGGCTCCATTGTGAACTGGGCGATGTCATGTTTGTCCCGTTCTGCATCAATATCAGGCACTTCGGGCAAGTCTTCGGCGTATTTCTGATTGGGATCGAATGATACGGCTAGAAAGCGTTTGCCCCAGCGGTGTGAGCCTTTGATATATTCAACTGCACCGGTTTCAGGCGTGACCGGATCGAGTGCTACCCAAAGTGTTGAAATTTGGTCACCTGCGACGGGCCAGTATGTTCCATCATGATGCCAGAGCGTGCGTGTAGATGTGCCCGGCTCTTTGACGAGTATCTGATCAAAGATCACGTTGATCTTGTTCGCACCCATCAGCGTTCCCGCAATTTCTGCACCCGGTGAATTGAACACGGCACGTTTGAAGCCATCGATATGATGCCAAATAAACGTGTCGCTGAAGAAATTGCCCGTCGCCCCGTCTTCGTTGATGCTTTTAACGAGGCCAGACGGATTGGCCTTATCCGCTTCAATCGATTCACGCAGGAGTGTGACCCAGTCCGCATCAAACAGCCCTCTCAGGCACACGATTCCGTCCCGCCGATAGGTCTCAATTTCTTCAGCAGTGATCGCACGGGGTAGGGGGTTAGGCATGGATCAATTTTCCTTTGGAGGTTGGAGGCCGGAATTAAGATTAGCGCTCCGTCATAGACGCGTCGATGCAGTTTTGTATGTTACTAATCCTCCCGTTCGCACCTAAATCCACGCTTGGCAAAGCACTGTGGGTCTCTGTTCATAGAAACCGTTCGGAATCGCCAGATTCAGCGCATAAATGCGCTTTCAAAACGTCTCTGTTTTGCTGTGATAAATCTCGAGCTAGCCCAAGTTTTTACTGTTGGCGAATAGGGCTGATCATTTAGGCAGAACTTAAGCGGTTATATTTTCGATAGTTTTGTTTTAGGCTCTTACGTCCTCATAACCGTAGCTCGAAAGCTGAAATCTATGGCCGATGCCCTCAAAAAGGCGCTCGAAACGAATTACAATGCAATTGGATCAGCAATGATCGAGAAGCTCTACAGTGAGAACTTTCTCTCGCTGAGCGGCGCTGACGGAACAGATCGGCTGGTTGCTGCAAGTGGGACAGAAGAGGGCGCGCATGTGTTGGATATTGGCTGCGGTTTAGGTGGCCCTGCCATGCGAATTGCAAGCGAACATGGCCGAAAGGTCACAGGCGTTGACCTAGTGGCGACCAATGTAACGACGGCACGCGAACGGGTTTTGGAAGCCGGATTATCAGGTCAGGTCCAAATTATGGAAGGTGATGCGACGGCGCTACCGTTCGCTGAAGGGACTTTCGACGCTGCATTCAGCCAGGATGCCCTTTGCCACGTTCCTGACAAGGGTGCCGCACTCGAAGAAGCCGCACGGGTAGTTGTGCACAACGGTGCTATTGGCCTGACCGACTGGGTTGAAACCGATAAGATGACGGAAGCGCGTAGGGCTGAAGTGCTTGATGCATTGTCAGCGCCAAACCTGCAAACCCATGCTGGATATGAGCAAACGATGGAAGGCCATGGCGTCCAGGTGACTGTGAGTGAGGATATCAGCAGCGTCTTTGCCGGATTTTACGATGGCGTGATGGTGCGCTTGAAAAAGATGGAAGCGGAGATTTCAGATCGCTTCAGTCCCCGTGTTTTCACGATCATGATGCAGAAGAATGGTGTGTTCCAAACGGCTTTCGCAGAAGGCAGCTTAGGTGGTGCTTTGGTCGTCGGACGTCGCAAATAAGGCGTAACATGCTTTAAACCCCAAAGGGTCGCGTAAACGGCTAAGCTTTAGGGAACAAGGGAAAGGTCGATGCCATGCTACCGCTCCTTAAAACCCGATACGCGTTCCGCTTTTTCGTTGTCTGCGTCATATTGGTCTGTGCATATTGTACCTATTACGCAGGACCGACTTTTCTCTACACCGTCTTGGGTTTAGGCGGCATTGCGGCATCGGTGATGATCGCACGCAAGTACGGTCTCATCTCCGGTAGACGGGTGTATGATTTTGACCTGCCAGAGGACAAAGAACCTCAATAGGTTGGATTAAATTGGCAGCGCAATTAGCTAAATTCACGGTTTGGGACTACAGCCATGTCGAGACCTATCCGCCGTGTCGTAACCGGCCATGACGGAAATGGCGTCGCCACTGTCATTATGGATTCAGACGCGACCTGCATCCTCAGCCGCCCAAACCGCCCCGGCGTCACGCTGACCAATCTTTGGCAGAACGATAAAACGCCGGCAGCTATGGAACGCCATGACGATCCAGTTGACGGGCCGCTGAAGCTTCAGCCACCGAAGCATGGTTCGGTCTTTCGCATCGTCCAATTCGATCCGGAGAACCCGGAAGAACTGGCAAAGCTGGATGGCAAGTCTGCCTTCGCTGAGATGGGTGCTGGTGATAATGTTGTCGAGAATGCCAGGCATCCGTTCATGCATCGCAGGGACTCGCTCGACTATTCGGTGATCCTGACCGATGCAGTGAAGTAGCGTTGGCTTCAGCAGGTGGGCTGCGATTGCCATCATTGGCAGACCGGTGTTTGATAGAGGCGTAGCCAATAGTGCGGCCACCGAAGGGTAGCTCCTGTGCGCTATGGCGTTCTTTAATCTGCAAGAGGTTTTGAGCAGACAATGGCTGTATCTGGAACGAAACACGCGCCAGCGCGCAAAAATGATCCGAATAAGATGGCGGCGCGGGTCGCGTTTGATCCAACGGTTCCCAGCGATAAACCGCAGGATTATTACGACACCATCAAGCAGCGGTTTGCGGAAGAACGCGATGTTCGGCTGAAGTACCGCCCAGAGGGCCTGAGCCAATACACGTCTGAACTCGAAGGCGATTTGGCCAAGTATGAGGTCGATCCCTACGCCGAGGAACAGACTGAGCGCGAGCCGATCACTGATCACGTGGAATGCCTATTCATCGGTGGCGGATTCTCCGCATTGTTAACGGCAGCACGTCTGCGCGAACGCGGGGTCGAGAGCATCCGCATTGTAGAGCGCGGCAGTGATGTGGGCGGAACTTGGTACTGGAACCGATATCCAGGTGCGGCTTGCGATGTTTCCGCTTATGACTATCTGCCATTGCTGGACGAATTGGGTTACGTGCCGAACAGCTTCTTTGCGAAGGGGCCAGAAATTTACGCGCACTGCCAAGCGATCGCGAAGAAATATGATCTCTATAATCTGGCCGTCTTTCAGACCACGGTCACAGCGACCCACTGGGATGAGAAAGAGAAGATTTGGCGCCTTGAGACAGACAGAGGCGATAAGTTGACGGCGCGCTTTGTCATTGTTGCAAATGGCACGCTTGCAAAGCCAAAACTATCTCGCATCGAGGGGATGGAGACGTTTGAAGGGCATTCCTTCCACAGCTCCCGATTTGATTATGACTATTGCGGCGGCGATCTCTCCAATCTCAAAGATAAGGTCGTTGGTGTTATTGGCACCGGCGCATCGGCCGTGCAAATCATCCCCCGCGTCGGAAAGGCGGCAAAGGCGCTGCACGTATTCCAGCGCACACCATCCGCCATCGATATTCGGGACGATATTCCGACAGACCCGGACTGGGCATCCTCCCTTAAGCCCGGCTGGCAGGTTGAACGGCTAAAGCGCCATGTGCTCAACACAAAAGCGGACCCTGAGAAACGCCGGGAGATTGAGAAACTGCCGCGTGAGGAGCGTATCAAGCGTTACGAGAATCAGAACATCGAACATCAGATGCGGATCCACGCCCGCGTCGATTCAATCGTTGAAGATAAAGCGACAGCTGAAGCGCTGAAGCCTTGGTATATGCATCGCTGCAAGCGCCCATGTTACGACGATGAATATTTGCCGGCGTTCAACCGAGCTAATGTCCATCTTGTGGATACCAAAGGGCAGGGCGTCACAGAAATCAACAAGCGTGGCGTGGTGTTTGAAGGCAAGGAATATCCGGTTGACGTGCTGATCTACGCGACCGGGTTCGAGGTGCAGGTTACGGGCATCTATAATGATATTCGCGGCGAGAATAATCTGGAATTGAATGAGAAATATTCCGAAGGCATGCGGACAGTTTTCGGCGTTCATTCAGCAGGTTACCCGAACATGTTCATCATGGGTGGTTACCAAGCATCATTCCAGTTCAACGTGACTTTCATGCTGCAAACCCAAGGCTTCCACATCGCGGAGTGCATTAAGTACACCCGTGAGAATGGCCACACGACCATCGACGCTAAACCGGAAACGGAACAGTGGTGGGTGGACGAAGTCATCAAGTTCCGGGGCACTACAGACCGCAACAAGGAATGCACGCCGGGCTATTATAACTTCGAAGGCCAGGAAAATCGGCGGCAAGATGGCAACTATAATGGCGGCATGTATCAATATGCCGAGCATCTCCAAACGGCTAAAGGCAAGCTGCCAGAATACTTCAAGTTCGATTGACCGGCTTAATGACAGCTTCGCCATAAGCGGCGAGGCTGTCCTCTAAGTCCTGGCCGAACGCTGATAGCGGCAACGCAATGCGATTAACGCCAGCCTTTGCGCAAGCCGCGATTGCGGCGAGTGTATCTTTGCCAGAACCGGGCAGGGCGTCGGGGCATCCGGTCATAACTTCAATCTCTGCTGGATCACGCCCGATTGAATTGGCTTCATCGCGGAGCGCTTGGATCACGCCGGATGGATCAAGGCCAGCGCCGGTTGCTGGAAAAAAGCCGTTGCCATAATGCGCGGCTCGTCGGATTGCTGGTTTCGAATGACCTCCGACGATGATGGGCACCTGGCCATGCTTTGGCTTCGGGTTACAGCTCATGCCCTTGAAGTTCACGAATTCACCCTCATAGCTGGCGTTATCATTGGCCCACAGCGCGCGCATGGCCTCAAGGTATTCGTCCGTGCGCCGTCCGCGTTGCTCAAAGGGCACACCGAGCGCATCGAACTCCTCTCGCAGCCAGCCAACACCGATGCCAAGTTCCAAGCGTCCTTCCGTCAAATGATCAATCGTCGCCAGCTGCTTCGCGAGCACCAATGGATTGCGCTGCGGCAGCACGAGAACCCCTGTAATCAATCTGAGGGTAGACGTCACCGCGCCCACATATGCTAGCCAACTCAACGGGTCCGGCCACGGCATATCGATGCCGCCGGGCAAGCGACCGGTCTCATTGTACGGATAGGGTGTGGAATATTCCGTCGGCACGACCACATGTTCAACGGCGATAACGGACTCAAACCCAGCCGCTTCCGCTGCCAATACAAGCCGCTTGGCGTCTTCCGGGTCTGGGAACGAGATATTGCCGAAATGGAGGGCAAATTTCACGGATTCAGGTCCTTGCAGATACAGTAGAAAGGGGATGCGGTTTACGAACTGTTGTCTGAATACGCTTGGCTTGCAACATTTTGGGCAAAACCTGCATGGACAGGCTCATTTTCCGCGCCAATCTCAACGGGGACGCAATTCAACGAGTGAGACGATAGATGCAACAGGGTGACATCGATCCACAGGTTTTCGATCTCTACGACGAGTATTGCCACACCGATATGCCGCGCCGGGAATTTCTATCCAAGGCGGCGGCACTGACGTTGATTGGCGGCGGATCTGCCCTGGTGATGGCGCAGGCGCTGCTGCCGCGCTATGCGGAAGCGCAAGAGGTCTCGTTCACGGATAAACGCATCAAAGCGACATATGTTGATTATGCTTCCCCGGGCGGCACGTCGGGCAAGATGCAAGGTTATCTGGTGAAGCCGGAAGGGCCAGGCCCATTCCCCGCTGTTGTCGTGATCCATGAGAATCGCGGCCTGAACCCATATATTGAGGATGTCGCCCGTCGAGTCGCCTTGGATGGTTCTTGGCTGTGGCACCAGACGGCCTGTACCCAGTCGGCGGCTATCCAGGCAATGATGATGACGGCAAGGCGCTGCAGCGGAGCTTGGATCGTGGCCAGCTCATGACAGACCTGTTGAATAGCGCTGAGTATGTGAAAGCGCATCCGCTTTCCACGGGCAAGTTGGGCGCTGTTGGGTTCTGCTTTGGTGGTGGCGCAGTAAATTATCTCGCAGTGCAGATGGGCGAAGGACTAAACGCAGGCGTCCCGTTCTATGACGCTGCCGCAAAGTCTGAGGATGTTTCTAAGATAAAAGCATCCTTGCTTGTTCAATACGCCGAGGATGATGCGCGCGTGAATGCCACGCGGCCCGCCTTTGAAGCCGCATTGAAAGCCAATGGCGTTCAACACGAAATGCAGACATATTCTGATACACGCCACGGCTTCCACAATTACTCAACGCCCCGTTACAATGAGGCCGCCGCCAGACTCGCCTGGTCGCGGACAATCGTGTTCTTCAAAGAGCATCTGGGCTAACGCAACATAGCGATATGCGCGCATGGCCTATTATTTCGCTGCTGTATTGATGCGTTCGTCCTATAATGCGGGTGAGCTCTCAGCCCGTTTTGAATAGGTGCGTCTGTGGCCAGCCGAGTATCCATGTGGAAGCAATGTGCGATTGCGGCAGTGGCCATCGCTGTCGGCGCCGGTGTGTGGACGCAGTTTGGTCCAGCATCGTCTGCCACTGGCTCTGCTATTGAGCAGCCGGACCGCGCAAAGAAGAAGCGGTCCAGGCGCGCGCCGGTGATTGTCGCAGCGGTTGAGACGGCAGTGGATAATTTGACTGTGGAAGTGGTCGGTACTGGCCGCGCTAAGCGCTCTGTTGTTCTGCGCTCTGAGACCGATGGCAAGATCGCTAAACTCGCTTTGGCACCAGGTAAACGCTTTGTCGAAGGTGATCTGCTGGTCCAACTCGCATCCCGGGAAGCGACACTGGCGGTTAGCTTAGCAAAAGCGCGGTTGGCGGAGGCTGTTCGAAGCCGCGACAGGTTCACGAAGCTGCAGCGGCGCGGGAATGTTGCGGCGGCAAGGCTCGACGAAGCGCGGACGGCTGCTGAAGTTGCGCGTTTGGAGCTGGCGCAGGCGCGCCAAAGGCTCACAACCCGCTCAATTCGCGCACCGTTCGATGGTGTTGCTGGCCTGACTGAGGTCGAGGTCGGCACCTGGGTCGATGCCGGCGCCGCCATCGCCCGGTATGATGACCGCCGCGCCATCGTAGTTGAGTTTGATCTGCCGGAGGCGTTGTTAGAGCGCGTAAGTCTAGGCATGCCGCTCGCCGTTACTACGCCTTCTGCCGCGCGCCGTTCTTTCACTGGAATGGTTGCTGCAGTGGATAGCCGCGTTGATGCCACGAGCCGGAGTATCCGTGTGCGGGCTGAAGTGCCGAACCCGGATGACCAATTGCGCCCCGGTGCCTCATTCATTGTCCGCATCAATTTCCCTGGCAGGACCTACGCGCGCACGCCGGAATTGGCAGTCCAATATTCCAGAAGCTCATTGCATGTTTGGCGTGTCGCTGATGACAAGGTTGAACAGGTGCCAGTCCGCTTAGTCCGGCGGTTGGACGGCGCGGTGCTGGTGGATGGTAATTTGGTGGCGGGCGATCTGGTCGTGATTGAGGGCACACAGCGGCTACGCCCGGGCGTAGCTGTGCAAGTGCTTGGGGATGCACGGTGAGTGGCTCAGGCACCGGCGGCCTACCTGGACTGAGCGTCCGCCGCCCGTTCCTGGCGGGTGTGATGAACCTACTGATCATTATCGCCGGCGTCGCCGCCCTGTTCGGCATCGAAGTTCGTGAACTACCGGATATCGACCGGCCAATCGTTACGGTGCGCGCCAACTATCCAGGCGCGTCACCGACGACTGTTGATGCGGAAGTCACCTCCCTAGTGGAGGGGGCCGTTGCCCGTGTCGCTGGCGTGGTGGCAGTGCGTTCATCTTCCGAAGAGGGCAATTTCCGGATGCGGGCGGAGTTCCGCGCGGATCGTGAACTGGCGGATGCCGCGAATGACGTGCGTGAGGCTGTCAGCCGCGTGCTGCCGCAATTGCCAGACGGTGTCGAAGACCTGTTCGTCGTGAAGGCAGAGCAGGACGCGCGGCCAATCATGAATATCGCCGTGTGGAGTGACACAGACTCGATAGATGTTCTAACTAGGCGCTCTGACGACGAAATCATCCCTGAGCTAACCGCCGTTGATGGTGTGGCCGACGTGGTGGTCTTTGGTGCGCGTGAACGCGTGCTGCGTGTGGAAGTTTCGCCTGCGCGATTAGCAGCATATGGCTTGTCCGTTGGCGAAGTGGCGGACGTGCTTTCCGCGGCCCAATTCGATGTGCCGGTGGGCAGCTTTTCTGCTGGACAGATCGAAGTCCTCGTCCGAGCTGACGCTACGGTCGCTGATCCGGCGCGCATTGAAGGCTTGATAATTCGTGATCCCGTGCGGTTGGGTGATCTCGCCAGCGTCTATTTCGGCTTGGCGACGCCGGAAAGCGCGGCGCGGCTTGATGGGCGCTTGGTGCTGAACCTTGGTATTATCCGGCAAGCACAGTCGAATACCGTCGGCATTTCAACCGAAGTGCAGAAGGCGTTGATGCAATTGGAGCAACGCTTTCCAGACTTGAAGTTTGAACTCACAAGCGATGACGCTGATTTCATCCGTGGTGCTATCAAAGAGGTGCTGACGTCTCTGGCGCTGGCCTTGATCATCGTCGTCTGCGTGATCTGGCTGTTTATGGGGCGGCTGACGGCGGCTTTGGTCCCGGCCACAGCAATCCCGATTGCATTGATGGGTTCCGTCGCTGCGATCTGGTTGATCGGTTATTCCGTCAATTTGGTGACGCTCTTGGCGCTTGTCCTAGCGACAGGGTTGGTCGTTGATGACGCCATTGTTGTTACCGAGAATATTGAGCGGCGGCGCGCTGATGGTACTGGTGCGCGCGCTGCGTCCGTCATCGGCGCAAGACAAGTGTTCTTTGCGGTGATCGCAACGACAGTAACGTTGATCGCCGTATTCGTGCCAATTTCATTTCTGCCATCGGATGCAGGCCGCCTGTTCGCAGAGTTCGGCTTTGTCCTGGCGATAACCGTTTCGATATCGTCATTCGTAGCGCTATCTGTCTGTCCGATGTTGGCGGCCCGACTGCCGAGCTTGGGCGGCGGAAATGGCGGCATCACGGGACGATTGGGTGGAAGAATACTGCGGGGTTACACAACGATATTGCGGCCACTGATTGCTGTTCCAATCCTGACGCTCGTGGGCGCTGCTGCGCTGGCGGCTGGTGCCTCACTGGTTTACGGCGAGCTTGGTGAAGAGTTGACGCCGCCGGAGGATCGCGGGGCGGTCGTCGTGAGGCTTCAGGGGCCAGACGGAGCAGGCCTCGATTTCACAGACCGGCAGGTCGAGGCCGTTGAGCAGATGTTCAATCCAGCATTGGATTCAGGCGACGCTGAGGGCATTTACTCCGTCACTGGTTGGTACGACTTGAACCGGGGTTATATTGGCGCGCGCCTCAAGCATTGGGATGAGCGAGAAACTGGTCAGGGTAAAATTGAGGCTAGTATCCGGCCAAAGCTGGCGATGTTAGCTGGCGCACAGGCTAGGGTTAGCTCCGGCAACAGCCTTGGACTCCGGCGCGGGTCTGATGGTGGGATATCGATGGCGCTGACAGGGCCGAGCTATCCTGTGATTGCTGAAGCGGCGGACGCATTCGCGCTGGAACTTGCCAATTTGCCGGGCCTCTCTGGAGTACGTGTGCAGTACCAGGCGACCCAACCGCAACTCTCCATCACGATTGACCGGGCGCGGGCGGCTGATCTTGGCGTATCAATGTCAACGCTATCTACGACGCTGCGTGCGCTGATTGACGAAGATGAGATTACCGAAATCACCATTGATGATCAGGCTGTGCCAATCATCCTGCAATCCGCCGCAGGTGCTGTTCGAGACCCCAATGATCTTCTGAATCTGTATGTGCGCTCAGAAACTGGCCACCTAACTCCGCTGTCACAGCTTGTAACGTTTTCGGAAGCGGGTGTGGCGGCAGAGCTTGATCGCCATGGCCAGCGCCGCGCTGTGGAGATTGATGCATCCGTCGCCCCTGATTTGTCGCTGCGTGATGCTGTCGATCAGGTGAGAGCGCTTGCGACGGAAACCCTGCCTCCTGGCGTCGGGTTGCTATTGCTGGGGGAGGCGGCGGCGCTTGATGAAACCTCCAGCGCATTGATGGTCACATACATTATTGCGCTGGTCGTCGTGTTTCTGGTGCTCGTGGCGCAGTTCGAAAGCTTGACCAGTGCGGCCGTGGTCATGGTCACTGTGCCGTTTGGGGTCTGTGCTGCGATCTACGCGCTTTGGCTGACGGATACGACCATCAACATTTATAGCCAGATCGGCGTGATCATGCTGATTGGAATCATGGCTAAGAACGGCATTCTGTTGGTCGAATTTGCAGACCAACTCCGGGACAAGGGACTGACGGCTGGCGAGGCGGCATTGCAGGCAGCGACAGAGCGCCTGCGGCCCATTGCCATGACCCTTGCGTCCACGGTGCTTGCAGGCTTGCCGCTGATCGTGGGCGGTGGGCCGGGAGCAGAGGCGCGGGCCGCCATCGGCTGGGTCGTCTTTGGCGGTCTTGGCATTGCCGCAGTATTCACGCTGTTTTTGACACCCGCTGCATACGCCTTGATCGCTGGCCTCACTCGCAGCCGAGCATCTGCTGGCATTGCATTGGAAGCTGAACTGGCCGATGCGAATGCCCGTGTGATTGCCAAATAGGGAAGGTGTTCGTCCGCCTGCCGGTCCGTTATTATGCAGAAGTAGAGTTGGTATTTTAGGCGAGATATAAGGACGAATCCTTTGGAAGAATTGATTCTTCCCTTCCTGATGTTTGTGACATTGCTGGCGTTGATGCTGACGGGCTATCCGATTGGTGTTATCCTGGCCGGGGCCGCCATTCTTTTCGGCTTCATCGGCATGGCGTTCGATCTCTTCCAGATGATCGAGTTCTTCAATCTGGTCCCACGGGTTTGGTATTTCGCGGAGAACCTGCAGCTTATCGCAGTGCCGCTCCTCATCTTGATGGGCGTATTTTTGGAGCGATCCAGGCTGGCGCAAGACCTGCTATTGGCGCTTGGTTTACTGCTGCGTGGCGTTCCTGGCGGTGCAGCACTTTCCGTCACAATCATCGGCGTTCTGTTCGCGGCGATCACTGGCGTCGTCGGCGCGTCCGTCATTGTGATGACGCTGATAGCGCTTCCGCCAATGCTTCGAGCCGGGTATCATCCACCCCTAGCGCTTGGAACGATTGCAGCGTCGGCCACGCTTGGCATCATGATCCCGCCCAGCATCCTGCTCGTGTTTTTGTGCGAAATGCTGCAGATTTCATACGGATATCTCTTCGCCGCAGCGATCTACCCCGGGCT
>Ga0315321_10001147_pt1 | contig 20298 bp, 16 predicted proteins | sample M180m21515metaG_FD_203464 | JGI IMG/M metagenome (GOLD analysis project Ga0315321, IMG submission 203464) | Ammonia-oxidizing marine archaeal communities from Monterey Bay, California, United States - M1 80m 21515 | ecosystem: Environmental > Aquatic > Marine > Intertidal zone | place: USA...
TTCCAGTGGTGCGTTTAAGGCGACAGTAGAAGCCGTAATGACACCACCACGATCCCCAATTTCTACGGAGCCAAAGCGTTGGGCAAATGCATCTGGCAGCGGGCGGGAGTTCGGCGTGCAGAGCCAGAGACGCAGCAGGTGGCGCCGCTTATCCAGTTCAGGCCAATCCTCGAAATTTAGCCGATCATGCATCAGGGTGTGGTTGTGCGCAAGCTGAATATCGCCGGGTCGGAACTCCATATCGAGCTTCAACGTTGGATCATTTGCCAATTTGTCGAACATATCGAGAGCAGCGATCCGTTTTTCGGTCAGCCTGTTGGCGTCCGCAAATCGCATGGCGCTATCGATGTATGTCCGTTGGTAATGAACGGTGAGTTGCCCCTCGTGCCAGGTCAACGGCGGCAGCTCATAATATTCTTTCATGCCAACAGGCACTTCGCCGCGCCGATCCACTGCGTTTGGCTGGAATAACTCAAGCGCAAGTTCAGGCGCATCAGCGCGCATTACATTATAGACCGACATCGCGCTGACCAGCATCGACTCGCCGCCAGATTTCGCTGTCTTCAAGCACACAAGGCCAACGATATCGGTCGAGTCGGTATGAAATGTTTGACGCGCCGTTGTCTGATAAATACGGGCCGTCGGGTCATTTGGGTTACGGCCAAGGTCGCGAACATGGCCAAGTATATGGCCTTTTGCATTCTGGGAGCGGGCTTTGCCGATATGCGCGCCAACGCCATAGAAGGCGGCTGCTGATAGCTCTGTGCCCCATTCTTCGACTGGAATGCCGCGCAGCAACGCGAACCCACGGCCATTCTGGATTTCATCACTAACCGCAGCTATCCGCCCGCTCAGTGTTGGCAGCGGAAAGGCGTCCTTAGTGATTTTGGCGATATCGCCCCCGGCGCTGTTGAGCGCGGCTTCTGCTGCGGATTTAATCTCTGCGTTATGGGAGTCAGACAGCTCCTCAATCCAGCTACCGTCAGCAAAATCTGCGCTGTGCCAAGCCGCACGGCTTTCAATGGCAGGGGGGAGGTCAGCCAAAGTTTTGATATCTGTATTGATCGATAGATTAATTTGCGCACCGTCCATGACGTTCGCTCCTTCGCTTAATAAATTAGTCCCGAGTCCAGCCTTGGCCCCAAAGATTGACGGCTTTGCCATCCGATGGCCACCAACGGGGGGCCATATCGCGGGGCATATGTTCGATTTCTGCGGAGATTTCGACCTTATCGCCAAGCGGGTCTTCAATCATGAAGAACAGATTGTTCCCGGCTCCATGTCTGCCAGGCCCCCACCAGATTGGCACTTCCATATTGCCCATATGGTCTGCCCAATCCCGGATATCCATCCAGCCACTCGTTTCGTAGCAGTGATGGTCGCCCCGAATGGAAGAAGCACCGAAGCATGCAAAACTATGGTGCTCGGGGTCCGTTCGATAGAAAGCGACATTTTTGCTGTCACGGTTGGCCCCGTCCTTCAGAACATAATCTGATGCAGGCATGCCAAGCGTGTTCTCATAGAATTCAATCATCGTCGCAAGGTTTGGCGTTGCAACGACCACATGCTGGAGGCGGCCTTTGAGCGACATCGGCGTGCGATTATTGGCTGCGCGAATAGACGGCAGGTCAGGGCGGCTAAGACCGAACACGCTAACCCAGCCATCAGGATCCCGGACTGCTACGGCGTCGTCTCCAAACACAGGAGAGGGGTTCGCGAGGCATTCCACGCCTTGAGCCGTCAGGAACGCCTTCACATCAGCCAATTGCCCGGCACTTTGCAGCCGATAGCTGTGATAGGGCCGTCCGCTGGCTTCCCCCGGGCCAATAAGAATGCGGCGACCATGGCCTTGCAGCAGCATGACGCCGTCAGCAAGGTCAATCGCCTCATACCCGATTACATCACAGTAGAAGTCCGCCAGGGCAGCCGGGTCCGGCGCGTCCAGACGAATGTGGTCCAGTTGTGCTGGCCAGATGGGAGAATCGAGCGCCATTGAGCTATCCGTCAATCAAAGAAAATTGCCTACGAATATTACCCCAATCGACCGGCATGGCGCCAGGGCGCTACTTCTTGTCGGAATTCAGGACTTCTTCGACAGCGCTCTCGTCCTCATCAACTAGAATGTCTGCACGTTCCTGTTGGAGGAGCATAAACGACCGGCTATCCCGGTGGCCCCAGCCGCGGTTAAGCGCCTCCGTCATTTCTGCGCGTGTCAGATCAATCATTCGCGCCGGAACGCCCACATCCCGCGCCATTTCTGCGGCGAGACTGACATCTTTATGGGCGAGCTTGAGGGCGAAATCCGCGGGATCATAGCTGTTGATCATGTAGTGATCCGCAAGGCTATCGAATGTGCGGGTCCGGCCACGGGCACCCATGCGGATGGCTTCAAACAGCGCCAATGGATCAACGCCTGCTTTGACGCCGACAGCAAATATTTCACCAATTGCAGACTGGATCGCATAGCCCGCGCTGTTATGGACCAGTTTAGCCACTGACCCAGCGCCGATCGCACCGATATAACGGACGGCATCGCCCATGGCATCTAGCGGGGCGCGGTTTGTGTTGAACACATTTTCATCCCCGCCAACCCAGATGGCTAATTTTCCGGACGCTGCACCCTTGGGGCCGCCAGATACGGGCGCGTCAAGCATGTGAACGCCTTTCGCCGCGAACTCTGCGTGGATTTCGCGGACAACTGCTGGGGAATTGGTGGACAGATCATAGAATACCGACCCCGGTTTCATCCCAGCCAGCAGGCCCTTTTCCGCATCGGTCGCAACCGCACGAACTTCCGGAGGGCCGGGGAGGGAGGTCAGCACGACATCGCATTGCTCAGCCAAGGCCCGGGGACTGTCGGCCCACTTGGCACCAGCATCGATATGACGTTGTGCAGCTTGGCGCGCAATATCGTGGACGATCAGATCATAGCCTGCCTTCTGAATATTCGTCGCGAAGCTAGCACCCATGGTGCCGAGGCCGATGAATCCGACTTGCATAACCTGTTTCCTGTGCGGTGGTGATCTCGAGGGTGGAAATATCTTATGGGTCAGACACACGCTTCCGCAAGCAAGGTTGATCCGCTAGCATCACGGTTATGGATACTGCAGATGTCATTGTAATCGGTGGAGGCATGGTCGGCGGCGCTATCGCCTATGGCCTAGCACGGGCTGGCACCGACACGCTTATGCTGGATGAGGGCGATGATGCGCTTCGGACAGCCCGTGGAAATTTCGGCTTGGTTTGGGTGCAAACCAAGGGGCGCGGCTTACAGCGGTACCAGGACTGGTCACGCGAATCATCCGAAATTTGGACGAACTTCGCAGATGAATTGCAGAATAGTACTGGTGTAAACACCGGGTATGAAAAACCGGGCGGGTTGACGCTGTGTACGTCTGAGGACGAAGTCCGCGCCTCAGAAGAAATCATTACCGCTATGAAGGCCCAGGCTGGCAACGGCCAATATGACTCTTGGATGATTGACCGCCAGGAGATTGAAGCGCTTGTGCCAGGCGTTCGTTTTGGGCCGGACGTCCTGGCTGCCTCATTCTGCCCCCATGATGGCCATGCCAATCCGCTGAAACTACTGCGCGCGATGCATGTTGGATTCCAGAAATCAGGCGGCCGTTATCAGCCAAATGCCAGCGTCGTGGACATCGTGCGGGATGGTGAGGGCTATGCTGTTGTGACGGCAGAGGGTGCGCGTTACGGCGCTGCAAAAATCGTTATCGCCTGCGGCCATGGCATCCCGGAACTTGCGGCAAAGGTTGGCTTGCATTGCCCGACGCGCCCGCAACGGGGGCAGATATTGGTGACGGAACGGCTGCAGACAATGCTGCCATTGCCCCTGGGCAGTATCCGGCAGACGGACGAAGGCTCCATTATGCTGGGCGTTTCCCACGAGGAAGTCGGTTTTGATGACCGGAGCACCGGTGATGTTTCTGGGGCCATTGCCGCGCGGGCGGCCCGCATTCTGCCGGATTTGGTGAACGTGAATATCGTACGTTCGTGGGGTGCACTCCGTATTATGCCGCCTGATGGCTGCCCGATCTATGATGAATCGGAAACCTGGCCTGGTATCTTCATGACGACCAATCATTCCGGCGTGACGCTCGCAAGCGTCCATGCCAAGCATATTCCAAACTGGGTGCTACGGGGCGAGACGCCCGTGGGATTCCAGGATTTCTCAGTGAAACGCTTTGAGGGAACACCCCATGCTGCGCCGTTGGGTTGAACCAAAAGGCGATGCAGCCGTTCGCCTGACGATCGCCGGGCAACCTGTTACTGCGCTGCGCGGTGAAAGCGTTGCGACAGCGGCATTGGCGGCAGGCTTGCAAGCCACGCGAAATGCGCCGGTGTCCGGTGAGCCCCGCGCACCCTATTGCTTGATGGGGGTGTGCTTCGAGTGCTTGATGACGATTGATGGGCTGCCAAACCGCCAAGCCTGTCTTGTCCCGGTGCAAGAAGGCATGACCGTTGAACCGCAACTGCTACGCCCTTCGCTTGGAGTGAGCGATAATGACTGATTCCGTTGATGTTGCTGTACTGGGCGCTGGTCCAGCAGGCATGGCTGCGGCTGTTGTCTCTGCCAATGCTGGGCTGACCGTCGCGGTTCTGGATGATCAAGCTGTCCCTGGCGGCCAGATATGGCGGAATGTTGAGGCTGCAGCTGCACGAGGCGATCTTGGCCTGTTTGGCGATGATTATGCCGCTGGCGTTGATGCAGTTGCTAATTTTCGGGCTGCTATTGTGGATTACCGCCCGCTGTCCCGGGTCATTGGGGTTGAGAGTACGGATATCGGCGGCGATGTGCTGTTTGTGCGTAACGGTAAGGCCGGACGACTGCATGCCAAGCGGCTGATTATCGCGCTTGGTGCCTATGAGCGCCCGATGCCGTTTCTAGGGTGGACATTGCCGGGCGTGATGACCGCTGGCGCAGCACAGATTGCGTTAAAGACAGGCGGACTATTGCCCGAACGGCCCTTCGTCTTGGCTGGCCAAGGACCTCTGCTGCTATTACTGGCGGCGCAATTTCGTGCTGCTGGTGCCGCGCCAGACGTTCTACTGCGACTGGATGATCCTGGAAGAAAGTGGTCAGCAGGCAAGCATGGGTTACGCGCGCTTGCAGGGTTTTCGGACTTATTGAAGGGCTTGAAATGGCAACGCTCCTTATCTGATGGCGTCAGTAAGACCGTAACTCACGTCGCACACCTTGAGGCGTCCGGCGGGGACCGGCTAGAGGCTGTGCGCTGGCAAACGGCTGACGAAACTGACGGAGAGGCTGAAGCTGCCACATTGCTCGTGCATGATGGCGTGATCCCTAATGCGCAGTTGACGCGGGCTATGCGTATTCCACACAAATATGATGTGGCGGCTGCAGCATGGTGCCCAGAAGCTTCCGCTGATGGACAACTCGCTGACACAGAATGGGCTTATGTAGCTGGGGACAATGCGGGCATTCTCGGCTGGGCAGCGGCGACCGCCACAGGTTCTAAGGCCGGAGCGTCAGCCGCGTCTGCACTGGGCGTGAAAGCGACTACGTCAGATGACGTTGATAAACGGCTTGGCCGTGCGCGTGCCGTCCGGCCTTTGCTCGACGCACTCTACCCGCCGGCACAGGCGTTCACTGCAATTTCAGACGATACGATCATTTGCCGGTGTGAGGCCATCAAGGCAGGCTCGGTCCGTGAAGCTTTGGCCATGGGCGCGCAAGGACCGAACCAGCTGAAAGCCTTCCTCCGCACCGGCATGGGCCCATGCCAGGGTCGGATGTGCGCCTATACAGTCGCTGCATTGGCGGCTGAAGCGAATGGGACAGCATTGGCAGATGCGGATATTATGCGCGTCCGAATGCCAATCAGCCCCGTGACAGTCTCAGAAATGTCGCATTTGAATGAGACAGACATGGTTCTACCAACTGCCTGATCTGTATGCCAGATCACAAGGTTTTCATGTCTCTAGCGGGACGGCACCGGGGAAAGGTGCTAATACTCGCGCTCAAATGCACAATCCGCGGAATGGAGTCTTCACAATGTCGCTCATTGCTCGCCGATTATTATTGCCGTTGCTCGCACTTTGCGCTGCTGTTACCGCGCCATTATTGGCTGGGGCAGCGCCCTATAAAGTGGACCGGTCGCATGCATTCATACACTTCGAAGTGAGCCATCTAGAAATTTTCCCGTATCCTGGCCGCTTCAAGCAGTTTCGCATCGAACTGGATTACGATCCGGCAAATATTGAGAATTCGAAGGTCGAGGTGAATGTTCCCCTCAAGAGCCTGGAAACCGATGATGGGCTAATGAACGAAACGCTGTTAGGCGAACAGTTCTTCGATGCGCTGAATTTCCCGAAAATGTCCTTTGAAAGCACCAGCATCAAGCGCACGGGCGAGGACACCGGTATCATTGAAGGTGAGTTGACGCTTCATGGGTTCACAAAGACCGTAAGGTTCGATGCTAAGTTTCGTGGAACTGCGAAGAGCCCATTCGGCGGTAAATCCATTATGGCAATAACGGCCATTGCTGAGATAGATAGGAATAAATGGGGTTTGACGGCATGGCACCCGTTCGTTGGGAATACGGTTACGATCCGTATTGGCTTTGAAGCCTCGCCTAAATAGCTGGCGAACGATCTGATGGAGCTCAAGAGCAGGTCGGCCAAATTTGGTGGCATTGCAAAGCTATTCCATTGGACGATGGCTGTCCTGATTATCGGAATGCTCGCGCTTGGGCTTTATATGCATGAACTGCCGTTCAGTCCGGACAAGTTCAAGCTGTATGCGTGGCATAAATCCATCGGCATGCTTGTTCTGATGCTTGCATTGCTGCGCCTTGGTTGGCGAGCAATTGATATTCGCCCAGACCATGTGCCAGGCATGCCGCAAACCCATGTGAAACTGGCGGCTGTCGCACATTGGGCGCTTTATGGTTTGATGCTGTCTTTGCCTTTGTCTGGATGGCTGATGACATCTGCAACTGGCACGCCGATTGATCTGTTCAATACCGGCATTCTGGTTCCGAACCTGATTGGAGCCAGTGAAGACGCGTTGAACTTGCTCAAAACCGTCCACGATATCCTCGGCAAAGTATTGATGGCGGTTGCCGCAATCCATATTGGTGCTGCGCTGAAGCACCAGCTCGTGGATAAGGACGCGACCTTACGTCGGATGCTGCCGGGAGGACGCGTTTAGCGGACTTTCCAGTAGCACCGTCAAATGCCTATGCTCCATTTGGTTGGAAGAGGAGGCAATGTGATGGTCTCGGTTATTCGGAATACGGATTGGGCAGTTGTATGGAACGGTTCCCAAGGTTGCCATGAATACGCGCGCGGCATTGATATTGCTTTCGATGCGAGCGGTATCCTATTTGCTAGCAAATCCTATGATGGACCCGTCACGCAGGAAATTGATGGGTCGGAGCGTTTAGCCCTGCCGGGCATGGTCAATATCCACACACACCCGACCAGCGAGCCACTGCGTAAAGGCATGACGGACGAGACGCTCAGTCCCGGCTTCTGGCATTCCTCGCTGTATGAATTCCTGACGACCATAGGCAATGACCCAGAAGGGATGCATGCCGCCGTTCAAGTGGCGATGGCGGAATTGATGCTTTCTGGTGTCACGACTGTCGTTGATCTGTCGGTACCATTCGAAGGCTGGCTAGATATTCTGGCTGACAGCGGGCTGCGTGCCTGCATTGCGCCCATGTTTCGCGATGCGCGCTGGCTGACGAAAGACGGTCATAGCCTTGAATACGAGTGGGACCACCAAGCAGGCCGCCAAGCTTTTGACGCCGCAATGCTCCTGGTTGAGAGCGCAAGGCAACACCCATCTGGGCGTTTGTCCGGCATGGTGACGCCCTCCCAGATAGATACGTGCAGCGCAGATCTTCTGCGTGATGCTCATGACCACGCTACAGAACGGAACTTGTCCTTCCAAATCCACTGCGCCCAGAGCATGACTGAGTTCCAAGAAATGCAGCGCCGCCACGGCATGACGCCGGTTCAATGGCTGGATGAAGTTGGCGCATTGGATGAGCGCTCAATCATCGGCCACGGCATCTTCCTCGACCATCATCCCTGGGTGCATTGGCCAACACGCAAAGATTTGGGGCTGCTCGCAGATAAAGGTGCCACTGTCGCCCATTGCCCAACGGTTTTCGGCAAGCGCGGTATCAACCTTCGTAGCTTTGGTGAGTACAAGCGGAACGGCATCAATCTTGGTATCGGGACAGATACATATCCCCATAACTTTATTGAGGAAATGCGGAATGCCGTTTATCTAGCCCGCGCTGCTGCTGGCCGTTTGGATGATACCTTCGCCAGTGATGTATTCGAAGCGGCGACCATTGGCGGGTCCAAAGCACTTCGGCGGGACGATATTGGTCGTTTGAGCGTCGGTGCCAAAGCAGATGTTGTTTTGGTAGATGTCAGTGACCGATCAATGAGGCCGCTTTATGATCCGCTTCGGAGCCTGATTTTCTTTGCTGGAGAGCGGCCAATCAAAGACGTTTTCGTCAATGGCGACGCGATTGTGCGCGATGGGGAATGCCTGACGATTGATCTTGAAGCCGCAACCCAGGCTCTCCAGGAAGCGCAGAAGCGGGCCGCGGCCCTAACATCCGAACGCGATTGGGCCGGGCGGACGATTAGTGAACTGGCACCGCTAAGCTTTCCGATGTCTGGCTCTTCATAAGTCCTTTACGAGGGCTAGGCCTTGGACGTATATCCGGGCTACCAATCGGCGATCCCGACACGATTGAGCCCAGTATGCAGCCAAGTGCCCCCATTGAACGCGATATCGTCCTGATTGGCGGCGGCCATGCCCATGTCGCCGTCCTGAAGATGTTTGGGATGAAACCAGAACCCGGTGTGCGCTTAACATTAATCGCGCGGGATATTATGACCCCGTATTCTGGGATGTTGCCGGGCCTTCTGCGTGACGTTTATAGCCATGACCAATGCCACATTGATCTTGGGAAACTCACCCGTTGGTCCGGCGCTCAGTTGATCCGAGCGGCTGCATCCGGGCTTGATCTAATAGCTCAGGAAGTGCTGTTTGAAGACCGTCCGCCACTGGCCTATGACTTCGTGTCGTTCGATATCGGCTCAACACCGCCTAAAGCCGATATAACCGGGGCTGCAGAATTTGGATTACTAATCAAACCGCTATATTCATTTCTTGCGCGATTGTCTGAACTAGAAGCAACACTAGAGTCTGGTGCTTCCCTTGCTGTTATTGGTGGCGGTGCCGGGGGCGTTGAAACAGCGCTGGCGATGCGTAGGCGGTTTCAAAAGCAGGGCGTTGATCTACGGGTGACATTGGTCTGCAAGGGTAGCCGCGTACTCCCCGGCCATAGCGCGGCTGTTGCCAAACGCATGAAGCGTGCGCTCAGCGATGCCGGAGTTGAGGTAACACTGGGGTCGGACGCGATTGAGGTAACGGACAAGGCTGTCCAACTGCAGGACGGTCGACAGGTCCCGGCAGACGTTACGGTCCTGGCGACAGGGGCTGCAGCACCAGATTGGCCAACCCAATCAGGTCTCCGCACAGATGATGGCGGGTTCATCACAATCAACCAATTTCTGCACAGTCCAAGCCACCCAGAAGTGTTCGCGACAGGGGATTGTGCGCATTTCCACCCTAAGCCACTTCCAAAATCTGGGGTTTATGCGGTGCGGCAGGGGCCAGCACTGGCGGAGAATCTGCGCCGTGCTGCCTTAGGAAAACCACTGGAAGCATGGCAGCCGCAAACAAAAACCTTGGCGTTGATGTCCACCGGTGATGGCGGTGCCGTCGTCTCCTATGGCGGGCTTGCGGCCAGTGGAAAATGGGCTTGGACCTGGAAAGACTGGATCGACCGGCGCTGGATGCAGCGCTATCAGGTACTCCCGCCAATGCAACAGGTACTACTGAAAGCAAACAAGTCTAAAATGCCGGAGATTATGCGATGCGGCGGGTGCGGGGCCAAAGTCGCAAGCCCCGTGCTGAAACGCGTTTTGCAGCGCCTAAACCTGAAAACAGCAGATGGTGTCGCTATGGGCGCAGGCGATGATGCCGCGGTACTTACGCCGCCGCCGGGTCAGGCTCTCGTGCAAACAGTCGATCAATTTCGGGCGATTGTGGATGACCCATATCTGTTTGGCGAAATAGCAACAATCCATGCGCTGAGTGACCTCTATGCGATGGGTGCAACCCCGCACAGCGCTTTGGTGACGGCCATCCTGCCCCATGCCGGGGAGGCAGCGACGGAGCGAGATCTGCTGCAACTCCTGTCAGGCGTGGCGAAGGCGCTTGATGATGCAGGTGCTGTATTGATTGGAGGTCATACCGGGGAGGGAGCGGAACTATCACTTGGCCTTTCAGTGAACGGCTTTGCGCCACTGGACGAACTGAAGCGAAAAGACGGTGCGCAGCATGGGGATGCCTTGATCCTGACCAAGCCTCTTGGCGTTGGGGCGATCATGGCAGGCGATATGCGCGGGGTCGCTGACGCGTCTGTCGTTGAGGCTGCGATTGCACAGATGCGGCAACCATCCGCTAATGCGGCTGCAGTATTAGCGGGCGCAAAAGCATCAGCCCTCACGGACGTAACCGGGTTTGGCCTTGCAGGCCATCTGATTGAGATGGCGGATGCGGGCAATGTATCATTCAGCTTGGACCTATTCACACTCCCGCTCGTTTCCGGTGCGGAGGCGCAGGTGACGGCAGGCGTCGAAAGCACGATGGCACCGGCCAATGCCGCATTTGCAGAACGCATTTCTGGTCCAGTTGATAGCGCCCGCGCACGGTTATTATTTGATCCGCAGACGTCAGGCGGCCTTGCCGCCACTGTGCCAGCAGAGGCTGCTGCGGACATCATTGAACGCCTCAAAGCCGCTGGCTATGCAGATGCTGCAGTAATCGGAGAAGTCCGCGCGGCAAGTGGGCGGGATGAGACGCTAATGCTTGGTTGACCACTCAACGCCAAGCCGTCTCTGTTCCGTCCGTGTTTAATGCGACTCGGGCAATGGCAGTCAGTGCATCTTCAACGGACACAAGCCTATCTACGCCGTCCATTGCAGGTGCGGACTGAAGGGCGATCACAGGTCGTTCGAACTGCTTGGCATAGGCCATTTCGGACATGGTCCCATATCCGCCGCCAACCGCGACTAAACACAGACCTGCCTCCGCAATCAGTACGTTGCGTGCCATACCAACGCCGCTCGCTAAGGATACGGTGATGTAGGGATTTGCAGCGCGCCAATCAGCTTCCGGAAGGAGCCCGATCACAGTACCGCCTGCTGCGTGGGCACCTTTGGCAGCGGCAGTCATAACCCCTTCCAATCCGCCGCACAGAACAGATAGGCCAAGTTCTGCAACGCCATGGCCAAGCGCTTCAGCATCGGCAAGTTCAGCCGGAGAAGCATCGCGAGGGCCGGCTATGGAGACAGGTGCGCGGGCTGGCTTGCCACTTTCCCGCTGAAGCCAGCGGACCGCATCAAATAGATTGATCTCTGTTCCACCTTTGGCACTTTCCGGCACGCGACGCCATACACGGCCGGTGGTGTCGAATACGCGCGCATTATTGTCATGGAGAATGTGGGCGGACCGGTTCAGAAACAGCATAAGCGGGGTGGACTCCAATGGCGGCGAAATCAAAATTGTAGGCTCGCCAGACTTTGCCCACACAGCGTAAGCTGGGCAGCATAGGATGCAGGGTAACGAGTCTTGCCCGCGCATTCTATCTTACACCTACCAGCTCGCTAATATTGGATTATCCTCCCTATGGCTGCTACAGCTTCCGGCCCCCGCCTTGCCGTAGATATCGGCGGTACGTTTACAGATGTTGTGCTTGAACATGGCGGTCAGCAGACTACTGCGAAAGTACTGACCACACCCTCCGCACCTGAAAAGGGCGTTATGGATGGGGTTGGTCGAGCATTGGAAGAGTCTGGCGTTGCTGCTTCTGAGATCGCACTGCTGATCCACGGCACGACACTGGCCACGAACGCTATTATCGAACGCAAAGGGGCGAAGATGGCGCTGATCACGTCAGAAGGCCATCGGGACGCCGTTGAAATGGCGCTGGAAAACCGGTTTGAGCAGTATGACATCAATATCGATCGGCCAAGTCCATTGGCACCCCGGCAATTGCGATGGTCTGTCCGGGAGCGCCTGAATGCACAGGGCGAGGCTTTGCTGCCGCTGGATGATGCATCTGTTGAGGCGATCCTACCGCTGATCGAAAAGCACAAGATTGAAGCTATCGCGGTTGGGCTGCTGCATGCCTACGCAAATCCGGCCCATGAGCTGCGCGTTCAGGAAATCATTCGACAGGCGTACCCCGAATTGCCGATCTCGCTATCCAGCGACGTTTGCCCTGAAATTCGGGAATACGAACGGCAATCAACAACCTGCGCCAATGCCTATGTGCAGCCAAAAATGGCCGGATATCTGCGGGAATTAGATCATCGCCTGAAATCGCAAGGCTTTGGCTGTCCATTCCTGCTGATGACATCTGGCGGTGGCCTGACGACCCTAGAGAACGCCATGCGCTATCCAATCCGGCTGGTCGAGTCTGGCCCAGCAGGCGGCGCTATTTTGGCAGCAGAAGTGGCAAAGGAATTGGGCCTAAACAGCGTCGTCTCCTATGACATGGGCGGTACCACAGCAAAGCTCTGCCTCATTGATGATGGCGCACCCCTGGCCACACGAACATTCGAGGTGGCGCGCGCCTACCGGAATATGAAAGGCAGCGGTCTGCCGGTTCGCATTCCGGCAATTGAGATGGTTGAGATTGGCGCAGGCGGTGGCTCCATTGCCTCAATCGACAGCATGGGTCGACTTGCCGTCGGTCCGCAAAGCGCTGGCTCTGATCCCGGCCCAGCCTGCTATGACCTTGGCGGCACCGAGCCAACGGTGACAGACGCAGATGTAATGCTTGGTAAGATTGCCCCGGCATTGTTCGCCGGCGGAAATGTAAAGCTATCGCCGGATAAGGCGGGTGCGGTGGTCGAAGCTAAAATTGGCGGCGCAATGGGGCTGTCAGCGCCGCTTGCAGCCTACGCGATCGCTGAGATCGTGGATGAGAATATGGCGAATGCGGCTCGGGTCCACGCCATTGAATGGGGTAAGGATATCTCTGAACGCGCCATGATCGCCTTTGGCGGTGCAGCGCCTTTGCATGCGGCGCGGTTGGCTGAAAAGCTAGGCCTGGATCAAGTTATTGTGCCGAGTGGGGCGGGCGTCGGGTCTGCCGTTGGATTCCTGCGGGCGCCGATTTCATATGAAGTCGTGCGTAGCCGCTATGTGCGTCTTGATGGGTTCGATGCCGCAGGGGCAAACGAATTGCTCGATACCATGAGTGATGAGGCTCGAACTGTCGTGAAGTCTGGCGCACCCGGTGCGAAATTGGATGAGACGCGTGTCGCATATATGCGTTACGTCGGGCAGGGGCATGAGATCACAACGCCATTGCCGGACAGACCCTTAACATCTGAAGATGCGCCCATGCTGCGTGAGGCTTTTGATACCGCATATCGAAGCCTCTACGGCCAAACCGTTCCAAATATGGAACCAGAAATCTTAAGCTGGACAGTGACGGTTTCAACGAATCCTGCAGCCACAGCAGCCGCTGACAATCAGGCTGTCGATGGCGCAATACATAAGCCAACCACTACCCGATCCGTATTTGATCCAGCAAAGCAGGGATTCGTCGATGCTGGCCTGTTTCAGCGCATGGATTTAGCAATTGGGGACCGGATCAACGGCCCGGCGTTGATTGTAGAACCGCAAACAACCACTGTCGTCACTTCAACATTCGATGCGGCTATTGATGGTCGCGGATATATTATTTTGACCCGCAAGCAGGGAGCCTCCTGATGGCTGCGTCTTCAAACGCACTTGACCAAATTGGCCTGCAAATCCAATGGAACCGCTTGCTGTCCGTGGTTGAGGAACAGGCGCAAACGCTTGTTCGCACGGCATTTTCAACCTCGGCTCGTGAAGCAGGCGATATATCTGCCGGCGTCTATGACACCCGTGGGCGGATGCTCGCCCAGGCCGTGACAGGAACGCCCGGACATGTGAACGCCATGGCAGCTTCGGTCCAGCATTTCATCGCGAAATATCCGCTGGCGACTATGGGCGAGGGCGATGTTTATCTCACCAATGACCCATGGCTCGGCACAGGACACCTAAATGATTTCACTGTTGTGACGCCGACTTGGCGGAATGGCGAAATCGTGGCGCTGTTCGCTTGCACGACCCATGTGGTTGATGTTGGTGGGCGTGGGTTTGGGCCAGACGGTCGGCAGGTCTACGAAGAAGGCATCAATATTCCCATCATGCCCCTTGCGCTTGGTGGTGATATGAACCGGATGGTGCTGGATATTATTGCCCACAATGTCCGCAATCCAGTTGAGGTTGAGGGTGATCTGTATTCGCTGGTCGCTTGCAACGCTGTCGGCTCGAAGCGGTTGGTTTCGATGATGGATGAATTCGGATTGGCAAGTATTGATGGTCTTGCTGACCACATCATCGATGCATCCCGTAAAGGCATGGCGGCAGAGATCGCGAAACTGCCGAACGGTGTTTACAAGAACGCCATGCGGGTTGATGGCTATGAAAGCGCACTCGATCTCGTCGCTGAAATGACGATTTCTGACGGCACCATTAGCGTCTGCTTCAAAGGCACTTCGCCCGTCTCGTCCTACGGCATCAATGTGCCGATTACCTATACAGAAGCCTATGCTAGCTTTGGTGTGCGCTGCGCTGTCGGTAACGAGATTCCGAATAATGCGGGATCCCTTGCAGCTGTTAAAATCACCGCACCTGAGGGCTGCATTTTGAATGCGCCTAGGCCCTGTGCCGTGACGGCGCGGCATGTGACGGGGCAGATGCTGCCAGATGTCGTGTTCGGCTGTCTGAACCAGATCATCCCGGATCGCGTGCCGGCGGAAGGCACGTCCTGCCTTTGGAACCCAGTTCTGATGGGCGGTCATGGCCTAGTCGATGGTGACTATGGCGACGCGACGCCATTCGCCATGAATACGTTCCATACGGGCGGAACAGGTGCGCGCCCAACCAAAGATGGCTTGGATGCAACGGCGTTTCCATCTGGCGTTCGCAACACGCCGGTAGAGATCAATGAAGTCGTGGCGCCGTTAGTGTTCTGGCGCAAGGAATACCGCACGGATTCAGGCGGAGCTGGTGAACATCGCGGCGGCGTTGGCCAAATTATGGAAGTGGAGCATGCAACCGGTGCGCCCTTCGCAATTTCCAGCATGTTTGACCGCGTGACCCACCCGGCACGCGGGCGCAATGGCGGCGCGCCGGGTATGACGGGGACTGTCGGTATCTCTGAGAACCGGCCTTTCAAGGCAAAAGGACGGCAAACGGTACCTGCCGGTGAGCGCCTTCGTATGGAGATGCCCGGCGGGGGCGGCCTGGGTGGTGCTGATGCCCGTGACCCTGCCCGTGTCGCCCGTGATGTCGCCAATGGCTATGTATCTGTTGAGGCGGCCAAAACGCAGTATCATGTGATTGTTGATGCGGACGGGGTTGTCGATGCAGCCGCTACTCAAGCGCTCCGTGCGTCCCGCTGACCTAAGGAAGTTTGGCTATGAATGTCTTTGTTGACCCGACCCTGTTTGTTGACGAAAAGTATGGCCTTGGCCAGCCCGTTTCCCGCAAGGAAGACCCAACGCTGGTGCAGGGTCTTGGCAGTTATGCAGACGACAATGTGTTGCCGGGCCAAGTCTATGCGGTCATGGTGCGCAGCCAGTTTGCCCATGGTCGGATCAAGGGCATTGAGACTGATGAAGCCAAGGCGATGCCTGGCGTGCTCTCTGTCCTGACAGGCCAAGACTTGATCGATGCCGGGCTTGGATTGATGCCAGCGGGCATGTCGATGAAAAACCGCGACGGGTCCGATATGCGGAAGCCGGAACAACCGCCGCTTTCAATCGACAAAGTCCGCTTTGTTGGCGACCCGGTAGCTTGCGTTATCGCCGAAACTCGCGCCCAGGCTGAAGACGCTGCGGAGGCTGTATTCGTTGATATTGAATCGTTGCCCGCAGTCACCTCTGCCAGGGCCGCAGTAGCAGATGGCGCACCGCTGGTGCATGACGGCGTTCTAGGCAATGTCATCCTGGACTTCAAGTTTGGCGAGAGTGAGAAGGTAGCAGAGGCGTTCGCCAACGCGGCCCACGTCACGTCGATGAGCATCTTCAATAGCCGCATCGCCGTTGCCCCGATGGAGCCCCGATCAGCGCTTGCGGACTATGACAGCGGTGAGGACCACTGGACCCTGCGGCTAGGCTGCCAAGGCGCGTTTCCAATGCGGAACAGCCTGATGAAGCCATTAAACGCCCGGGCGGACCAGATTCGCGTGCTTGTGGGCAGTGTTGGTGGCAGTTTCGGCATGAAATCTGCCTGCTATCCGGAATATATCTGCATCATGCATGCCGCGCGTATTCTGGGACGGCCGGTTAAATGGACGGATAAACGCTCCGAGAGCTTCCTGTCGGATAGCCACGGCCGCAATCATGACATGGAGCAATCCATGGCATTTGACGCAGAGGGCAATATTCTAGCCTTGCGGGTGATTGGCTACGGCAATATTGGCGCTAATTTGAGCAATGGCGGCGTTAATCAGCCAACTGGGAATGTTGTTAAGAACACGATCAGCGTCTACAAAACGCCGCTGCAGGAAATCCTATCGAAATGCGTATTCACTAATACGACGCCGGTTGGTCCGTATCGCGGCGCTGGGCGGCCCGAAAGCAATTACTACATTGAACGCATGCTGGATCAGGCTGCGCTTGAGATGGGAATAGATAAGGTCGAGATCCGCAAGCGCAACCATATCCAGCCAGAAATGCTACCCTACAAGACGCCAGCTAACACCGTTTATGACAGCGGTAATTTCCCAGCCATATTAGATAAAGCGCTGGAAACTGCTGATTGGGCAGGGTTCGAAGCCCGAAAAGCCGCAAGTGCCGAAGCGGGCCTGCTACGCGGTATCGGTATTGGGCAATATCTGGAAGTGACGGGGCCTCCTGGCAAGGAGATGGGCGGCATCCGGTTTGAGGATGACGGGTCCGTCACCCTCATCACGGGCACTTTGGATTACGGCCAGGGGCATGCAACCGCATATGCCCAGGTTTTGACGGCCCGGCTTGGCGTACCGTTTGACCAAATCAAACTGCTGCAAGGCGATTCTGATGAGCTATTGCATGGCGGTGGCACAGGCGGATCAAAGTCACTGATGAACAGCGGTGCGGCGATTTATGAAGCAGCCGAATCGGTGAAAGAAAAGGGCCGCATTATTGCGTCTCACATTCTTGAAGCCGCTGAAGCGGATATCGAATTCACTATCAATGCCAAAGGTGGACAGTTCGGCATCGTTGGAACGGACCGGACGCTGGGCGTTATGGAACTTGCTGCGATGCTACGGGAAGGCGTTGATCTACCGGATGATGCACCGAAGTCTCTCTCTCTCGCCCAAGTGGTCGATACACCGCCGTTCACATTCCCGAACGGTTGCCACATTGCAGAGGTTGAAGTTGACCCTGAGACCGGGGTGGTCTCTGTTGAAAGCTATGTCATGGTCAATGATTTCGGCATTGTAGTGAATCCAATGCTTGTCGAAGGCCAAGCCCATGGCGGCGTCGCCCAAGGTATTGGTCAGGCCCTGATGGAGGACGTGGTGTATGATGCTGAAGGCCAGCCCCTAGCCGGTTCGTTCATGGATTATGCCCTCCCGCGCGCCAGCGACATGCCGGCATTGGGGACGATCTCAATGGCGCATCTGCCGTCACCGGCAACAACAAACCCACTCGGCGTGAAAGGCTGCGGTGAGGCTGGGTGCGCAGGTGCGATGCCATCAGTCATGAATGCATTGGTCGATGCGGTGTCAGTTTACGGCATCCAGCACATTGATATGCCCGCAACGCCAGAGAAAGTCTGGCGTGCGATCCAGGCAGCGCGCAGCTAGGTCTTCAAGGCCGCGATCAAGTCCAGCTCTGCCTCAGCGGCAGTTTCTGGGCGGTCGTCGGGATCATTCGCGCCCATAGATGCGAGCCAATCTGCTAGGCCCTCCGGCGCATCGTCTGGCAGGGCGCGTCGGGCTTTTGGCAGTGCGCCAGTATACATTCGATGGAACATGATGCCGGCGGCGTAAATGTCTGTCCGGTGTTCTGCTTTTGCCGTACTGCGGCGTTGTTCCGGGATCATACAGGCTTCGGTCCCAAGCCAACCACGCTCACGGGTAAGGCGCAGATCTGGGTGGAGGCATAACCCGAAGTCAGCAATCCTGACATCGCCGAGAACAACGCTCTTCTCCGGCGCTACTGGGTCTGCCTTGGCTGAAAGTAGTACATTGCCGGGTTTCAGGTCGCGATGAATAACGCCAGCGCGATGGATGGCCTCAATGGCGGTCAGCATTTGCTTGGTTAGCCGTATGCATTCAACCAACGGCAATTTCTTAGGCCTGCGACGGCGTTTCATAGCCGAAACATCGTCTGGCCGATATTTATCGGTCCCTAGGCGATCCTTCAGCGTGTCTGGATACCAGGGGGAGACAAAGTAGGGATCGCCTGTTTCTGTTCGCCCGAACCCAAGCACGGGCGCGATATATGGGTGATCAACGCGCGCCATGGCGCGGGCTTCGGCCAGAAATCTGGCGCGCCACACTTCAGGTGGATAATCGCCCACGGTGCAGGTTGGATTGAATACTTTAACGATGACTTTGCGGCCAAGATCATGATCTCGACAACGATAGACATCGCCAAAATTGCCAGTGCCTAGGCGCTCTGCGACCTCATAGCGATCAAACATCATTTCTGATTTGGCCATGGTTCAAGCGGCCTTCTTGGCAGCGAAGAACTGAGCGCGCGCTGCAACTGCATCCGCCGGGCGGATGGCTGGATTGCTGGCGAGGCAGCGCATGGTCCATTTTTCGAGCGCTGCGGGCAGGGCCGTATTGAGTTCGCTAGGCCGTGGAGCTTTGGCTGAGGGCATTTGCCCAGCGAGCAATCGGTAAGCCATTAAGCCAATGGCGAATACATCAGCGACCATTGTCGGATTGCTAACTCCGCCACTGCCTGCTTTCCCCGTGAATCCACCTAGCTTTACCTGTGGCTGTTTGCGGGTCAGCAAGATCGCCTTTGGACCAATCGCGCCGTGAGCAATGCCGATATGATGTGCAGCCTCTAAGCCAGACAGCGCTTCCTCTAGAATTTTGTTCGCATCTTTGATGGATAGCGGTCGGTCTTCAGCAAGCCGTTCCGTCAGGCGTCTGCGGTAGCCGGGTAAGGTGTAATAAGGCTGGCCATCGGCCATCCGCCCATAATCCAGCACGCGGGCGACGTTTGGGTGATCTACGGCGGCAAGGGCACGGCCAGATTCGATAAACCTCAGCCGTTGAAGCTCCAGCGGTTCCGCGTCCTCTGATGTCGAAGGAACATGGAGGCTGACTAGGATATGCCGATCTAAATCCTCATTTCTCGCCAGCCAGTTCGCACCTGACCCGTCTGCAGCGAGGAGGCGTTCTGGTTTGATGGCACCTATTGCATCCATTGGCCGCCAACCTCCAACTGCGCAAGGGCTTCTGCGATGAAGCCGCCGTCTTTAGGTCGCTAAGCAGTGTTATCACTAAGGCATTGCTCGACCAGGAACATCAGATCGACCGGTGTTTCATCAGGCAATGTGCCACCGAAGGCTGGGGGCGCATCGCCCGTTAATGCAGCCCATGCTGTGGCCCCAAAGCCGTATATGTCGCTCGCTGATGTGGTTTCACCGGAATCGAGCGTCTCTGGCGCCATAAACTCATATTGGCCAGCTGGGATTGTCCGTGCCGGGGCAGAGCGCCACCGCGCCAAACCGAAGGCTGTCAGCTGCCACTCGGTTTCTGGCGACCACAGCAGGTTCGATGGAGCAATATCACCATGAATCATGCCGATTGCGTGGATGTGAGCCAACGCTTCTGGGAGGTTTTTGATGAGCGTCCATGCAGGGGTGACGTGCAAGGGCCTTTCAGCGTCAACAAGGCTGCGAGGTCAATCAATCGTTGGGGGAGACGAAAGCGGGCGCGCCATCATCTGCAGCGCCAATGGTTTCGATGGGTACGATTGCCGAATGGGCTGCGCGAGATTGCATCCACGCTTCGCGCCAAGCGTCAGGCCCCGATCTCTGAACCGTGTGACGGCCAGCGATAATCGTGTTCAGGGCAGAATTTGGCGGTGGGTGCAGGATCGCATCAAACATAGGCTGAACGATATCCGGCGCATGCCTAATGCAAAGTAAAGCGCATGGCC
>Ga0315321_10001148_pt1 | contig 20286 bp, 17 predicted proteins | sample M180m21515metaG_FD_203464 | JGI IMG/M metagenome (GOLD analysis project Ga0315321, IMG submission 203464) | Ammonia-oxidizing marine archaeal communities from Monterey Bay, California, United States - M1 80m 21515 | ecosystem: Environmental > Aquatic > Marine > Intertidal zone | place: USA...
GTGCCCGAGCGTGGCTGCGGATGCTCTGGTGTTGCCGGAGGCCTGTCGGCGGGGGGGCTCGCACTCGCGGCGCTCTGGGCCACCGGGCGCCGTCGCGATCTGTCCCGGTCATCCTGAAGGGGTCGAGGCTCGCTGGCCCAGTGTGATCAGAAACCCGACTGGGGCAGCTCCGCCAGCCAGTCCGAGGCCATGGCCGCTGGGGGGCCGGAAGCCACCAGGCGCAAGTCGCTCGCCGACCGAGCGCTAGTCCAGCGTGGAATCCAGCAGCGAAGCGCTCTTGGCAGGCGGGCGCGACGCGCGGGAGGGTCGTCTGTCGCGGCGAGACCGTCGGCGAGAACGATTCTGAGCGTGTCATTTCGAGGGTCTGCCAGCCACTTGCTGACGGTGGCGACCGGAGACACACCCAGCCGGGCAGCGAGCGCCGCAGCACCCGGCGAAGGGTGGCGGGACAACAGCACTGGCAGGGCGTCCGCCAGCGGAATCGTAGAGGCGGTGGCCTCGAGAATGATATCCAGAAGGACTTTTCGGTCGATTCGGCTGATGGGGGCTGCGGGCGTTGACTCGGTGGGGAACGCAGCTTCGGTCTGGTGGGGCGCCACCCGGACCTTGAACTTCACCTGGTCGCGGTCCCACACGGTGAGACCGCCTTGGGTGCCGATCACGACGGGCACATCGGGCTCCACTGGGATGGCTTCTCCCCAGGCATCCGACGCCGCGCGCACCGACCATCCGCTTGGCAGCTCGGTGACCCGCACTCGGACTCCGTGGCGCCCCCATGCCAGCCGCACCTTGCCCGACAGTGCGACCGGCCAGGCTGGCAGCTCCACGACCGCATCGCCCGGAACCACTTCAGCGGGCGCTCCACAGGCTTCCAGGCTCAGGCCACGACTGCGCAGTGCGAGGCGGGCGAGGGGACCACGGCCCGACACTTCCACGGTGAGATCGGGTGCCGAGGGAACCAGAAGGTCGGGTCGGCGGGCGCGCACGGCGAGCAGATGAAGTGGACCAGCTGGGCAGCGGGCATCAAGGTCGCTGAGTGCGGCGGCCAGCTCGGCCCAACCGCCCAGCCAGGATCGGTGGGTCCACAGCTCTAAGAGGTCTGGCAGGATGTGGCGTCCACCCGAAAATGCCAGCAGAGCCGCGCGAACGGCGTCTGGGCCGCGCTCATCGAGGGAAGGAATGCGCAAGCAGGGGCCGCTTACGGTGCGTCCTTCGGGGGCGGTCTCGACGGTGTAGCGTCGTCGAAGATGTCGACTCAGAAGTGCATCTGAGGTGACGACCACCCCTCCCGGCACATGCTGCCAAGCATCGAGGGCCGGTAGGAGGGCGGCCAGGGTGGGGTCACTGGACAGGGGGGCGAAGGACTGGGCGTCGTAGGGCCGGACGTCGAAGGACGGGTGAGCTGGTGCTTGCTGTGGATCGGGCCCGCCTCGACGCCCGCCGCCAAGGGACGGTGGGTCGAAGTCGAGCCGAGCACAGACGGGGTGCAATGAAATCACCCGGAGTCCGCCGCCGCTATGGTCCGCTGGGTGTTCCCCTGGGAAGGTCCCGGGGCGGATCATGGCGCCGGATGAAGAGTCTGCGTCGGTGGCATCCTCATGGAGCAGTGTGCTTCTCCGCTGCTCAAGATGTACCACGCGCGGTGGTCTGCATTCACCGTGGTGTGCGGTCCTCCGGCGTAGAGAGGTTCGCTCGAGGCCGCGATCCACTGCGCCGGCACGTCGTCATGCGGCCTCTGAGCCGGCCTTCCTGCGAATCCACGCAAGCTCCACCGCACCCACGATAGACCGCAGCTCAGCCGGCGCCTCCAGCTCTCCGCGGTGCCACACTCCGGGAAAGAACAAGCCGATCATCGGGCCTCGGCGGAACCGGACCTCGGCATCCAGCCAGATCTTGTGCTCCCCACATCGGAGCGCCACCTGCGCTGGACGGCCCAGCATCATGGCGTCCTCGGGAGCACCCACGAGCTCGCCGCCCACTCCGCCCTGGCTGATGTCCTCGGCCTTCAGCACGAAGCGGCGGTTGTCGGCGCCGCGCACCACGACCTCAAGCTCGGCCTCCTCGATGACCGGCACCCGGTAGGTCCGCCGCGCATTGGCCCGGAGCAGCTGCTGACCGGCCTCCAGAAGCACCAGCCAGCGGCCGTTGTGCATCGTGGGCTCGCGGATGATGGTGCCCACCACGATGTCGGCGTGCTTGCCCGTGACGTGCGCCAACATCACACACGACAACGGCCCGAACACCCGCAGCTGGGTGAGGCTGGGACTGTTGACCTGCAGCGTGATGCGATTGCCCTGCGTGCGCACGAAGGTTGCCGTCAACGAGGCGGGGTTGGACAGCGAGATCATTGTCGCTGTTGCCTTTGTGCGCGCGAGGCGAGCCAAGAGGGCCATCGCCGGGTCGGCCAATCGCTCGCCGGTTGGGTCCACCACATCTGCGGGGTCCGTGTCGGCAGTAGCGCTCGAAAATTTCCACCAAGGCATGTGGGCGGCTCCTCTTCGGTGCCGGGACCGAGTCTGACGGTGGTTCGGACGCAGAGAAGACGCCTTGACGTCATCCTGTGACGGTGGACGTCTCTGGCGCTTTGGGATCCATCTTGGGCACCGACAGGCCGGCTGCGGTCATCAGCTGCCAGGCCCCATGAAGGGCGGTGAGCTGGCCAGATGCGACGGCCTGCTCCACGGACGGTCGCACTTTGCCTACATTTGGATGTGCCAGGATGGCCTGAAGCACACCATCTTCGACCATCTCCTTCAAGTGCCCACGCCGCTGGTCCGCCCGTCGCTTGGTGAGCTCACCGGCGTCGACCAGGGTGGCGCGATGCGAGGAGATGGTGTCCCAAAGCTCCGACACACCGATCCCGGTGATGCCTGAGCAGGTCTCTACGGGGGTGCGCCAGGCGGGTGAGGTCTGTCGCACCAGCTGAAGCGCGCGCGAGTACTCCAGGCGGGCGTTGGCGGCGTGAGACGCGTTGTTTCCATCGGCCTTGTTGACCGCAATGACCTCGGCCAGCTCCAGGATGCCCCGCTTGATTCCCTGCAGTCCGTCGCCGGCCCCTGCGAGCATGAGCACCACGAAGGTGTCCACCATGTCCGCTACCGCTGTCTCCGACTGCCCTACGCCCACCGTCTCTACGAAGACGATGTCGTAGCCAGCGGCCTCGCAGATCAGCAGAGCCTCGCGGGTGCGACGATGGACTCCGCCGAGAGTGCCACTTGTGGGGGAGGGTCGCACGAATGCGCCGTGCCGCGTGGCCAGGCGCACCATCCGGGTCTTGTCTCCCAGGATGCTTCCGCCGGACCTGCGAGATGTGGGGTCGATGGCGAGAACTGCGACCTTGTGACCCTTGTCGAGGAGCATCAGCCCCAGAGCTTCCAGGAGTGTGGACTTGCCCACCCCCGGCACACCGGTGATGCCCACTCGATGCGAGCCGCCGGTGTGCGGTAGAAGCGCCTGAAGCACGGCCTGGGCTTGCACCGCATGGTCTGGACGCGACGACTCCACCAAGGTGAGCGCGCGCCCAAGAATGGCCCGGTCTCCAGCGCGCACCCCGGCCACGTAGTCGTCCACGCTGAGGCGGCGCCTCCTCCTCAAGGGTTCTTGACCGGCGGGATGGCGCTCACCTTGGTGGAGCCGTCCGAGAGTCCCAACGCCTCGTCCAAGGCATCGAGCAGCGAGCCGGCCGCCTCCGAGATGACGGTGCCCGGGCCGTAGATGGCGTCCGCACCCCGCTCCCTGAGCGCCGGGTAGTCCTGGGGAGGCACCACACCGCCGACCACAATGAGGATGTCGTCGCGTCCCTGAGCGTCGAGTGCCGCCCGAAGTGCGGGCACCAGTGTGAGGTGACCTGCGGCAAGCGACGATGCGCCGACCACATGCACGTCGTTTTCGACGGCCTGTCGCGCCGTCTCCTGGGGGGTCTGGAACAGCGGTCCCACATCCACATCGAAGCCGATGTCTGCAAAAGCGGTGGCGATGACCTTCTGACCGCGGTCATGGCCGTCCTGGCCCATCTTGGCGACCAGGATGCGCGGGCGGCGTCCCTCGGCTTCGGTGAACGCATGAATGCGGGACTCGAGAATGGCCAGAGACCGTTCGTCGACCCCTCCCGCGCCCTTGTAGACCCCGGACACCACCTCGGGAACCGCCTGGTGGCGGCCATATACCTGCTCCAGTGCCATGCTGATCTCCCCGACGGTTGCCTTCGCCCGTGCCGCCGCGATGGCCAGCCCGAGAAGGTTGCCTTCGCCCGATTCCGCCGCAGCGGTGACCGCCGCCAGCCTGCGAGCCAGCTCGTGTTCGTCGCGGTCGGCCTTCAGCGCTTTGAGCTGGGCGATCTGGGCTTCGCGGACTGCGGAGTTGTCCACCCGGAGGATGGGGATGTCGTCGGGCTCGGTGGGCGGCAGCTTGTTGACGCCGAGAATGGTCTGCTGACCGCTATCAATGCGGGCTTGGGTGCGCGCAGCCGACTCTTCGATGCGCCGCTTTGGAAGGCCCGACTCGATGGCCTTGGCCATGCCGCCCAGCGACTCGATCTCAGCCATGTGCTCGCGGGCGCGCTTGATGAGAGACGCCGTCAGCTGCTCGACATGGTGGCTGCCGGCCCAGGGGTCAATGGCCCCGGTGGTGCCGCTCTCGCGCTGCAGAAAGATCTGTGTGTTGCGGGCGATGCGGGCGGAAAAGTCGGTGGGCAGTGCCAGCGCTTCGTCGAGGCTGTTGGTGTGGAGCGACTGGGTGTGGCCCTGGGTCGCCGCCATGGCTTCGATGCAGGTGCGCGCGACGTTGTTGTAGACGTCCTGCGCGGTGAGGCTCCACCCCGAGGTCTGGCAGTGTGTGCGCAGCGCGAGTGACTTGGGGTTCTTCGGCTTGAACGGAGAGATGAGCTCGGCCCACAAAAAGCGCGCGGCCCGCAGCTTGGCGACTTCCATGAAGAAGTTCATGCCCACGCCAAAGAAGAAGCTGATGCGAGGCGCAAAGGCGTCGACATCGAGGCCCGCCGCTACGCCGGTGCGCACATACTCCAGGCCGTCGGCGAGGGTGTAAGCCAGCTCCAGGTCAGCCGTCGCTCCGGCTTCCTGCATGTGGTAGCCCGACACGCTGATGCTGTTGAAGCGAGGCATGTGGGACGCTGTGTAGGCGAAGATGTCAGCGATGATGCGCATCGAAGGCGCGGGCGGGTAGATGTAGGTGTTGCGGACCATGAACTCCTTGAGCACATCGTTCTGGATGGTCCCGGCGAGCTGGGCTGGGGGCACTCCCTGCTCTTCGGCGGCCACCACATACAGCGCCATCACGGGCAACACAGCGCCGTTCATGGTCATCGACACGCTCATCTTGTCGAGCGGAATGCCGTCAAAGAGCGCGCGCATGTCCAGGATGGAGTCGACCGCCACGCCCGCCATGCCGACATCACCGGTGACGCGCTCGTGGTCGGAGTCGTAGCCCCTGTGAGTGGCGAGGTCGAAGGCGATGGAGAGGCCCTTTTGGCCCGCGGTGAGGTTGCGCCGGTAGAAGGCATTGGACTTCTGGGCAGTGGAGAAGCCGGCGTATTGGCGGATGGTCCACGGACGGGTCGCGTACATCGTGGCGTAGGGACCCCGGACGTAGGGGGCGACGCCAGGAACGCCCTGCATATGGGGCGCTTCGATGGGCGATGGCAGGGTGGGTATGTCGATGCCTTCGGGCGTGGTCCAGCCGGGCAGGGTGTCGTTACCCGACTCGGGAAGTGCGGTGGACACGGCGTCGAACGACAGCGAGGCGAGGTCGGGTACAGACATTAGGCCCTCACTCCGAGGGTGGTGTGGAGACGGGACAGCAGACCGCGGGCGTCACAGCCGATGTGGATGAAGTCGGTGACCCCCGCCTGACACCAAGCCGCTCGGATCTCGGCATCGGGGGGACGGCCGGCCACCCACACCGCGCGGGCGCCCGCGTCGGTCAGTGACTTGGCGAGAATAGGGATCACGTCTGCGTAGTCAGCGTCTGACCCACAGATGACAGCCACCGACAAGCCGGAGTCTGCAAAGGCTGAGACGAGCGCTGAAACCTCGCTGGCCCCTCCTGGGTCGACGGTATCTACGCCGCCGGCTTGGAGCAGGTGGGTGGAGAACATTGCGCGCGCACTGTGGCGAGACAGAGGGCCCCAGGTGGCCAGAAAGGCGCCCGGACGGTCTTGTTGGGCATCAGCTGCATCGCGCAGTGCCTCCCAGCCCGTCGCATGGCGCATCGCCGGCAGAAGGGCGTGTGGATGGGTGTCGTCGACCGATGGCACGACAATGCCGCTGAGTGTGGGGAAGTCGGACACCCCCACCACAGAGACGGCTCGTTTATCGATGGCGACTCGCAGCTCTTCGCGCTCCTCGGCGATCTTACTGGCGACCCAGGTGCGCCCGGCCGCATCCTCAAGCCCCCCCGCTGCTTCGATGGACTGCATCCGCGACCAAGCCGCTCGGCACAGGGCCTCGGTGAGGTGCTCGATGGTGTAGCTGCCGGCCGAGGGGTCGGACACCACCCCGAGGTGACTCTCCTCGGCAAGCAACAGCTGGGTGTTGGTCGTCATGCGCAGGCCGAGGTTGCTCGGCGCACCCCCGACCGCATCGTAGGCCCGTAGACTGATGGCATCTGCGCCCCCTGTTGCTGCTGAGAAGCCCGCGATGGTGGACCGAAGCAGGTTGACCCAGGGGTCGTGCCTGGTGAGCCAGCAGCTCGACTGCACTGCGTGAAGGAGGGATCGGGAGGCCATCGCCTCAGAGGCACCGAAGGCCGCACACAGGCGCGCCCAGCACACCCGAGTGGCGCGCATCAACGCGATGGACACAAGCTGGTCGCGCCCTGCACCCACAAACAGGCGGGTGGCGCTTGCGACGGTCCGCGCCGAGATGCCTCGGGCACCACAGGCTCGCAGCACCGAGGCCCCCGAGCTCAGCAACAGGGCCAGCTCCGACACGGCCGAGCCGCCCGCCTCCGACGCCGCCATTCCCGACACACCAACGACAGCGAGGTGTGGCGAGCGGTCGGCGCCGATGGCGGCCACGATGTCGTCCCACACCGCATCATCGGGGACATCTGCACCCATGGCCAGAGTTGCGGACCATGGGTCGGCGGGGAGTCCTCCCCACACCATCTGTAGCGGCACGGTGCGCGCCTCGGCCGCCGCTCGCAGCACTTCGAGTGCCCGGCCGGGGGTGCGAAGGCCCGTGATCAAGATGCCCACGCGGTCGAGTGGAAGCTTGGAGAGCACCTCGGTGAGTGTCGCAAGGTCTGCGCTCTCCGGGTCGCCGCACTCCAGCATCAAGCTGTCTGCGCCGCGCTCCACGTCCGCGAGCAGTAGGTTGAAGTCGGCATCGATCGGATGCCCCGCGGACACTTCCCATCGGCCGGTGCGCGCCAGCATCCGGGCGGTGCGCTCCACAGTGGGATCGGCGGGGCGGTCGACAGACAGCGCAGGCAGCGCGAGACCCCCGGGCAGACGGCGGGTCATCTTCCTGTCGAAAGAAGCACCGCGAAGGGTCTTTCCGACGAGCGAGCGCCATCGGTCGATGTCGACTTGCAGGGGTCGGGTCACAGCGGACTCCAGCACAAGGGTGCGTCGAGACGGGCGTCCGGTCGCGTGGGGCCGATGCACCTGGATCGAGCGGGGAGGCACCCTATTTAGCCGGCCCCGACTCGAAGTTCACGGGCTGCGAACCTCCAGACTGTGTCGGCTTGGCTACACTTGTGGTCGAAACTCGGAGAAGACCATGTCCGTCCGCAGCATCGTGCCGCTCATAGCTTGTTCCGCATCGCTCGCGTGTGCGCCAGCGGTCCCCAAGACCAGCGACAACGCAGCCAGCGAAGGCAACCTGCTCGAAGCCTTTGTGACCTCCAACTTCACTTTGTTCAACAAGCTCGAAGGCCTGGCCATCGAGTCGGGCATCGACCTTGAGAGCGAGGCTTCCGACGTCTGGCCCCAGGTCGGAGAGGCCCAGGTCCCCTTCGGGTCCAGCGATGTCGTCGTCGATTTCGCGGTGGATCGCGATGACTTCAGCCGCATTGGCCGCATCTGGTCGGTCTCGATGATCCTGGACCCCCTGATGGCTGATGGGCAGGCCACAGAGGGCACCCTCGACGGCACCTGGACCTACTGGGAAGAAGTCGAGGGCGATCCCTCGCAGAGCTGGGTGCAGATGGAGCTGACGGGTCTGATCAACCACTCGGGTACTGCCGGCGAGGCCGATACCGACCTGTTTGCGATCGTGAACGCAGACGGCGATATCTGGCAAGCCAACGTGCTTCTCGGTGATGATTCCTATGTGAAGGAGCCGTAGAGCCACCCCGGTTCTTCGGCGACATCGCTGTCGGTGGGGGGGCCCTCTCCAGTTTGGTGTGGCTGCTGCGTGAGGTTGCCCGCCGAGCCGCCACCGGTGCCAGAGCTACTTCGTGAGCTTGCGGTACTTGATGCGGTGGGGCTGGTCGGCCGCCACTCCAAGGCGCCTCTTGCGGTCCTTGTCGTAGTCTTGGTAGTTGCCCTCGAAGTACACCACTTCACTGTTGCCCTCGAAGGCGAGGATGTGGGTCGCGATGCGGTCGAGGAACCACCGGTCGTGGCTCGTGACCACCGCACAGCCGGGGAACTCCACCAGCGCTTCTTCGAGGTTGCGCAGCGTCTCTACATCGAGGTCGTTGGTGGGCTCATCGAGCAGCACCACGTTGCCACCGCGCTTGAGCAGCTGGGCGAGGTGCACCCGATTGCGCTCACCGCCCGACAGCGTTCCCACCTTCTGTTGCTGGTCGGACCCCGTGAAATTGAACAGCGACACGTACTGACGCGAGTTCATCGACTTGGTGCCGATCATCACCTCGTCGTGGCCGCCGGAGATCGACTCCCACACACTGCGGTCGGGGTCGAGGGCGTCACGAGACTGGTCCACATAGGCCAGGTCCACCGTCTCACCCAATTCAAGTCCGCCAGCATCGGGCGTCTCTTCACCCACAATCAGTCGGAAGAGAGTGGACTTGCCGGCTCCGTTGGGACCGATCACACCCACGATGCCACCTGGGGGCAGCTCGAACGTGAGATCATCGAACAGCAGCTTGTCGTTGTAGGCCTTGCGCACGCCTTTGACTTGGAGGACCTTGGTACCCAGTCGCTTCGATAGCGGAATCTGGATGCGGGCTCCGGTGGCGCGACGGTCATCGTCTTGCTGCGCCACGAGGGAGTCGTAGGCGGAGATGCGGGCCTTGCTCTTGACCTGGCGAGCCTTGGGCGACTGGCGAATCCACTCCAGCTCCTTGGCCAGCGCCTTGCTGCGCTTGCTCTCGGCCTTCTTCTGCTGCCGCAGCCGCTCCTGCTTCTGTTCCAGCCAGCCTGAGTAGTTGCCTTCGTAGGGGTAGGCCTTGCCGTGGTCGAGCTCGAGGATCCACTCCGCCACGTTGTCGAGAAAGTAGCGGTCGTGGGTGACCGCGATGACGCAGCCCGGGTACTCTTCGAGGTGCCGCTCCAGCCAGCCCACGCTCTCGGCGTCGAGGTGGTTGGTGGGCTCGTCGAGCAACAGCAGATCGGGCTTTTGGAGCAGCAAGCGGCACAGAGCCACTCGGCGACGCTCGCCGCCGGACAGGTTGGTCACGGGCCAGTCGCCGGGCGGGGTGCGCAGGGCGTCCATCGCGCGCTCGACGGTGTTGTCGAGCTCCCAGGCATCCACCGCATCGATCTGGTCCTGCAGTCGGGCCTGTTTTTCGCACAGGGCGTCGAAGTCGGCATCGGGGTCGCCAAAGCCCTCGTTGACTTTCTCGTACTCGTTGAGCAGACCGCGAATGTGGGCCAGCCCCAGCTCGATGTTCTCCCGCACGGTGAGGTTTTCTTCGAGCTCCGGCTCCTGTGCGAGGTAGCCGATGGACTTGCCGTCTTGGCGGATGACCTGGCCTCCGTAGTCGTCATCGACCCCCGCCATGATCTTCAGCAGCGTGGACTTGCCCGAGCCGTTGTGGCCGAGAACGCCGATCTTCGCGGTGGGAAAGAAGCTGAGCCAGGTGGGCTGAAGAAGCTGTCGGCCCGAGGGCAGGCGCTTCTCGGTGCCAATCATCTGGAAGATGTACTCCGCCATGATGTCTCCGAGGATGTCGAGGGGCGTGAAGTGCGGGCCGCCCCCTACCGCGATGGGGAGCGGGAATCACGAGATTGTGTGGTGACGCTTTCTGAGGCTTTTCTGGGCGCGTGCCCTCCCGTCCTGGTCCTTTGTCGCTTCGCTCGGCGGCAACAGCTGTGGCGTGGACAGGTGCCAGGGACGAGACAAGAAGACTGGCAACCAAGAAGGTCAAACATCCCTTTTGCATTGTCCCCTAAATGAAGCTGGGCATGGACCGTCGCTTGCGTACCCCAAGCGCGGGGTCCCTCAAGCAGCTCAGAAGGCGACCATGAACCACCAAAGACCCTTGGCAACCGCACTCTTCGCCATCATTCCTCTCTCCGTCGCCTGCACCACCGAAGCCGAGTCCTTCGCCCACACCGCCGATGCCAACTCAACCCGTTCTCTCCGAGTCGACATCGAACAGGGCGACCTCACCCTGCGCGGCCCTACCGCCCAGATGCCTACCCAAGATGCCGACCAGATCACCGTCGTCGGCCAGTCGTGGGGCACGGCATCCGACCCCGACAAGGCGCTCGAACGCCGAGACGGCAACAGCTGGGATGTCGACACCTCAAGACGGGGTGAGCTGCGCATCGAAGCGCGGTCTACCTACAACAACGCCGGTGTGGACTTCGAGCTGACTAGTCCCCGCGACTTCCGCTCCGACATGGTGCTCCGCGACGGCACAGTCACCCTCACCGGTACCCGCGGCACCCACCGCATTGAGGCCAGCAGCCTGTCGCTCGACCAGGCGGGCGGACAGCTCGAGCTCTACGCCACCTCGGGCAGCGCAAGGGGCACGCTGCTCCCCCAAGACAGCGATCAGATCACCATCTACGCCGAACATGGGGACGTTGACCTCTGGCTTCCACGGGGGCTTGAGTACGACCTCGTGATCTGGGCCAGCCCCGAAGGCACTGTGACTGTCGAGGATCTGGGCCTCCAAGCCCGCGTCGAGACCCAGCCGGGCTACTTCGCCGGACGAAGCGGACGCGGTCGCATCGAGATTGAGATCATCGCGCCAGAGGGCGATGTCCGTGTCGGTGAGTCCTGGAGCTGGTGAGGCGGTAGAGAGCCGGCTCCCGGAACGGGCAGGGCAGCCGGGCGCAGACGCGCGAGCTCAGTCTTCTTTGCTGTCTTCGTCGCGCTGGGGGGCTGGCCCCAGGGTCATCCGGAGCTTCACGACCTGGTCGGCTTCGGGAAAGCGTGTCTTGTTGAGCTGCGAAAGCAGACAGCCATCGACCTCGACGGGGTTGGCCTGGTTGGCGCGTCCGAGGCTCACGAGCTGCACGCTGCCATTGGGTGCGACCTCCATTGCAACCTCGAAGGGGTCGGACTTGCGCATGGCCTCTTTGGTGCCAAAGCAGGTGGCGAGCATGGGACCGCGGCGATTGGTGGCCGAGATGTAATCGATGGGTGCTTTGACGCCCTTGACCGCCATCTCCACTACATGAAGGGAGGGGGCGCCACCTGCAGAGGCCGAGCCGGCGCACAGGGCGGCGGCACACAGGAGAGAACGAACGAGAGGGGACTTGAGGCGAGCGCGATGCATGGGAGGTCCACGGCCAGGGAACGCCGGGAGGATAGTCGATTGCTGCCCGGTGCTCCATGTTGGTGTGGTGGAGTCTTCGGATCGACATCCGCTCGGGCGGTGCCTTGGCGCTGGAAAGGTATGAAGGGCCGAACCGCACAGAGGCCGGAGCCCACATGCCCGCTGACGACACCCCCCGCGTGCTGCTGCTCGACGTGATGGGAACGATCATCCACGATCCCTTCTACGAGGAGATTCCTGCATTCTTCGGCATGTCGATGGACGATCTGCTGGCCGTCAAGCATCCCACGGCCTGGATCGAGTTCGAGAAGGGCGAGCTCGACGCTGGCACCTACCTCGACCGCTTCTTCGCCGATGGTCGCGAGCTCGACCGGGCTGGACTCATGCGGGTGGTGCGGGAGGGCTACTCGCTGCTCCCGGGGATGGGACCGCTGCTCGCGGAGCTGAAGAACCTCGATGTGCCCATGCATGCGCTGTCCAACTACCCCATCTGGTACCGCCTCATCGAGGCGGAGCTGCGCCTGTCGCGCTTCATCGAGTGGTCGTTTGTGTCGTGCGACACCCGGGTCCGAAAGCCTCACCCGCAGTCATATCTCGGTCCCTGCGCCGCACTGGGGGTGCTTCCCGAGGAAGCGCTGTTCGTCGATGACCGGGTGGCCAATTGTGCCGCTGCCGAGGCCGTGGGGCTCCGGACGGTCCGCTTTACCGACGCCCCCAGTCTTCGCGAGGCTCTGCGCGCTCTCGGACTGCCGCTGCTCCGGTCAGCATGAGGGCTCGGGCTGGCAGACACTGGCGGGGCGTCAGGCTACTGGGCGGCTTCACCACCGGAGGTCGCGATGATTCGCAAGCTGGTCCTGTTGGCCCCCCTGTTCCTCGTTGCAGCTTGCAGTGACCATGACCACGGTGACCATGGAGATCCCGCCAAGCAAGACGCTGCCGCAACGCCCGGCCCCGCCGCGAAGGGCACCATCGATGGTGCCAAGGCCATGCACATGATGGACGCTCGGGTGCGCGCGATGCCGCCCGGCTCGCCCAACTCTGGCGCCTTCCTCAGCTTCCACAACCCCTCCGAGCACCACGCAGCCCTCATCGGGGCGAGCTCTCCTGCCGCGAAGACCGTGGAGCTTCACACCCACGTTCAGGAAGACGGTCAGTTCAAGATGCGGCAAGTCGACCGCATTGACCTCGCGCCCGACAAGATGGTCAAGCTGGAGCCGGGTGGTCTCCACATCATGCTCATTGGCCTCACCAGTGACCTTGTCGAGGGACAGGAGGTCGACCTCGTCCTGTCGTTCGAAGGCGGTCACTCCACCGCGCTCAAGGTGCCCGTGAAAAAGATTGAGACGGGCGGTCACAGCGGTCATGCGGCACACGCAGGGCATGGAGACCACGCGGGACACTGAGGCGAGCCAGCGAAGGGGATAGGCCCCCGGCCACTGCTGGAGCTTTCATGTCCAACCTGCACATCTCGGCCGCCTTCGACAGCGGCAACATCGACGTCGTCGACGCATCCAACCCCGACGGTGTCCACCTCCGCATCCGCAAGGACGCGGGCGATCAGCACCTTCAGTGGTTCCACTTCCAGGTGGCCGGTGCGCGGGGTCGTCCACTCACGCTCCACATCGACAACGCTGGCCAGTGCTCCTATCCCAAGGGCTGGGAGGGCTACAGCACCTGTGCTTCGGTGGACCGCCGCAATTGGCGCAGGGTCCACACCACCTACGAAGACGGCGTGCTCACCATCCGCCACGTGCCCGAGGCCGACCTCGTCTGGTTCGCCTACTTCGCGCCGTTCTCGCTCGAACAGCACCACGACCTGCTCGCCACTTGCCAGGCCAGCCCGCTCGCCAGCATCGAGCGTCTGGGCAACACTGTGGATGGTCGCCCACTCGACAAGGTGGTCTTCGGCGAAGGTGCCCGCCAGATCTGGGTCATCGCCCGCCAGCATCCCGGAGAGTCGATGGCATCGTGGTGGATGGAGGGCTTCCTGGGTCGCATGCTCGACCCCGATGATGCCTTGGCGCGGGTTCTCCGCGATGCGGCCACCTTCCACGTGGTCCCCCACATGAATCCCGACGGCGGCTTCCGCGGCCACCTGCGCTGCAACGCCACGGGCGCCAACCTCAACCGCGAGTGGCACGAACCCACCGAGGCGCGGAGTCCGGAGGTCTTCCATGTGCGCAACGCGATGGACGAGTCGGGGGTGGATCTCTGCTTGGACGTGCATGGTGACGAGGCTCTGCCCTACAATTTCATCGCGGGGAGCGAGGCCATTCCGGGCTGGACCGCGCGTCTGGCCGGGCTGCTTGACTGCTTCAAGACGGAGTACGCAAAGGCGACTCCTGACTTCCAGACCACCTACGGCTACCCGGTGGCGCCCGCGGGCGAGGCCAACATGACGATGTGCACCAACCAGGTGGCGCAGCGGTTCGACTGTCTTGCGATGACGCTGGAGATGCCGTTCAAGGACAACGCGGACCTGCCGGATCCAATCTATGGCTGGAGTCCAGAGCGGTGTGCGCATCTGGGACGGGCGACGCTGCATCCGATGGCGGCTGTGTTGGTTCAGCTTCGGTAGGGGAGGCCAGACGACTGCTGGGCTTCCTTTTGTGGGTCCGCCCACCCCCGAATGTCTGTGGGCTCATTCGTGGCGTGGGGCGGCTAATCGCGATCCGGATGGTCAGCGAGCAGGAGCGCCAGGGCACGATCAAACTCCTCCAGTACAGCAAGCCCTCCTCCGCGCTGGGCCACACTCGCCACCACCTTGATGGTGACGCTGTCCTCCGGCTCGGTGAGGCTGCCGTTCACCTTCTTCCGCGGACCCCACAGCGGCGATCTCGCGTGGGTCTTCATCGCCGCATCCATGGCGGTCCGCACGCCCTCCGCCTGCTCGGGGAGCGCACCTGCCCGAAGCGCCCGGCCGACCATCTCGCCTTGCAGCCAGGTGTCCGACGCCGCATCGATGGCATCCTTGATGGTGAGCACGTAGATGATCTTGCGGAACAGCTTCTTGATGGGCCACCACACCACCCCGACCACACAGCCGAGCAGCAGGTTGGCCCGGTCCGCGGACAGGGTGCGCACCTGGGTCGCATCGAGGGGCTGATCGTGGTGACGGCCGAGCTGTGCCACCAGCTCCGCGCGCAGCCGCCTCTGGATCCAGGTGTCCACGAACGGAAACGGAATGAGCCCGGCCAGCGCCACAAGCACGGCGTGGTGGGCAACTCGACGACGCGGCATGGTCGATGTCCTCCAAGGGGGGCGAGGGCAGTGTACCGACTCCTCGCCGCGCTGGCCGCTGTCCCTATATTGCCCGCGGTAGGCTCGTGGGCCTGGAGGTGGTCGTGCGCTGTGTCTCTGCGGTGTCGGTGGTTGTCGTGGTTGTCGTGGTTGTCGTGGTTGCATGTTCCGGGTCGTCGCCCCCCGGCAAGGGCGGCGCATCCGACGAGTCGGCGGTCGACAGCGGCACTCCCGAGGCCGAGATCTGGCGCAGCAGCCTGTATCCACTCGACTGGGCGCCGGGCTTCTCCACCGAAGACGGCCAGCTCCGCGACTTTTCCCATGCCGGCTACGGGGGCGGTGACGTCGACCTTCCCACCGTCGATCTCAGCGCAGTCATCAGTGTTGTCGAGCACGGTGCCGACCCCTCGGGCGGCTCTGACAGCACCCTCGCCATCCAAGCCGCCATCGACAGCGCTCCCCCCGACGACAGCCGCCATGTCGTCCACTTCCCCGAAGGGTTGTACCGGGTGGATGGTGCCCTCGTCGTTCAGCGCTCGAACACCGTGCTGGTGGGGGATGGCAGCGAGCGCACCCAGCTCTGGTTCACCGCGGCGGAGGGGGTTGGCCACACCTCTCATCTGCGCTTTCTGGGGCAACCGACCGGTTCAGCGCCCGCAGCCATCCTGGATGACATCTCCCTCGGAGACGATGTGGTGGCCGTCGCTTTGGATGCCCCCTACACGGTGGGCGACGAAGTATGGCTCGGCATCGACATCACCGAGGACTTCGTCTCCGACCACGGCATGGACGGCTACTGGACCTTCTCGCTGGGGGCTTGGCGTCCGTTCTTCAGACGCACTGTGGTGGACGTGGTGGAGGAGGGGGACCGCTTGGGCCTCAAGCTCGACGTGTCTCTGCCCTACCCACTGGCGACCCGCCACGGCCTCCGCATCGAGAAGGTGGACGGTCAGCTCAGGGAGGTGGGCCTCGTGGGCGTCGCGGTGTCCGATGCCGCCGACTGGGATGCCGCTTGGGCCAACAATCAGGTCCACGCGGTCTCCTTCGAAGGTGTGAAGGACGCCTGGGTCCAAGACCTCGTCAGCTTCGCGGGTCCCGGCGCCGATGGGCACCATCACCTCCAGTCGGGCGGCGTGTTGGTGCGCGACAGTCGGCGCGTCACCCTCGCCGACCTTCACCTCGCCAATCCCCAGAACCGCGGCGACAGCGGCAACGGCTACCTCGTCGACTTGCGCACCTCCAACCAGGTGCTCGTGCGCGACACCGTGGCCGAAAACGGACGCCACAACCTCATTCAGAACTGGGACTTCGGGGCCAGCGACCTCGTGTTTTTGCGCACCCACAGCGCGGGCGCCGAGTCCTTCACGAGCAGCACTGACACGCGCGGGCTCACCGCTTGCTCAGAGACCCACCACGCCCTTGCCATCGCAGTTCTGGTGGACCATTCCACTGTCGATGACTGCTGGAAGATGGTCAACCGGCTCAGCTACTCGTCGGGGGCGGGCCACACGGCGACGGAGTCTGTGTTCTGGAATCTGCAGGGCAGCGGCGTGCTCACATCGCACCAATACGGCCGGGGCTATGTCGTTGGCACCGACTTGAGTGATGTCGTCACGGAGGTTCTCGACATCTACGAGAGCTTTGGAACCGCGCCTGAGGACTTCGTGGAAGGCACCGGCGAGGCCGCTACGCTCGATCCCCCGTCGCTCTACGAAGACCAGCTGGCCCGCAGGCTGGCTCGCTGAGTCCGCCACCTCGCGCGGGTCAACCCGCAGACCTACTCGATGGCCACGTCCAGCGTGGCTTCGATGTCTTCGGCATGGCGCGCGACCGACAGCGTATAGTCGCCCAAGATGGCGTGCCACTGACCGTCTTCGTAGACTCGCAGATCCTGGGACGACACCGTGAGGTCCACGCTGCCTGAGGCGCCGGGGTCGAGTGCGACCTGCCCGAAGGCCAGCAGCTCACGGGGAGGGCGGTCTCCTGTTGGTTCTGTGAGACCGCCGAATATCTGCACCGTCTCGATGGCCGCGATGTCGCCCGAGTTGGTCACCGGCACCGACACTGTCCAGCTGCCGCCGTCTGCAATCGCGGCGTCGCCCTGCAGCGAGGGCGTGCCCCAGTCGAAGGTGGTGGTCGTGAGTCCGAAGCCGAAGGGGAAGCGCGCCGAGGTGGCGGTTCGGTCGAGGTGGCGGTAGCCGTGCCAGTGGTCGTAGGTGACCGTGAGACTGACGTTGTCGAAGTCGGGCAGGTCGGCTTCGGCATGGGGCACGGTGAGGGGCAGGCGGCCCGATGGAGCCACCGCGCCGTACACCAGCCTGGCCACGGCCTCGCCTCCGCGCGCGCCGGGGTACCAGGCCATCAAGATGCCCTCTACATCGTCAATCCAGTCATCGACCAGGATGGCGCCGCCGCCCTCGAGTACCACCAGAACCCGGTCGCTTGCCGCCGTGGCGCGCGCAATGGTGGTGAGATCGGCCTCGCGCAGGTGGAGGTCCTCGCGGTCTCCGGCGGCGATCATGCCCTCGCCTTCGTCGTCTTCGTCGAGTCCGACCACCACGACCACCGCGTCGACCTGGGCCATGGCCTCGGGGTCGGTCTCATCGAGCAGCGCCAGATCGCGGTCGCCAGCACCCTCGCGCAGTCCCTCCCACACCGACACCACATCGGGCGCGGACACACTTGACGAGCCGCGGTCGCCGATGTTGTCGACCTCAGCGAGCCGGCCCACCACGCCGACTTGCAGGCCATCTTCGAGCGGGAAGGCGCCGGCATTGTGCAGCAACACAGCAGCCCGCTCGGCCACTTCGCGGGCGAGGTCCAGGTGGTCATCTGTGAGGCGCACGCTGCGGTCCACTTCTGGGGCACTCATCGTGAGCCCGAAGCAGTGCTTGGTGTGGAGAATGCGCGTGACAGCAGCATCGATGACCGACTCGGGAACCCGTCCGTCCGTCACCGCCGCGAGCAACAGGTCTCCGTAGACCAGCGGGGTGGGCATCTCGATGTCGAGGCCGGCCAGCGCAGAGCCTTCGGTGGTCTCCGCGGCAAACGCCCAGTCGGAGACGGCCGGACCGGGGAATGCCCAGTCATCGCGGAGGATGTCGGTCAGCAGCGTGGGACTCTCGACGGCAGGGGGCCCGTTGACGTGGTTGTAGGCCCCCATCACGGTGCCGGCGACGGCCAGCGTCTTTCGGAAGTGGGGGAGGTAGATCTCGTGGAGTGCGGCGTCGTCGATGCGCACGTCGACGTCGAAGCGCGTGTCCTCGATGGAGTTGACGGCGTAGTGCTTGGGCTCGGTGAGCACCGGTGTGGTGGACTGCTGCTGAGCGCCCTCCACGAAGGCGAGGCCCATCACGCCGAGGTGGTGGGGATCTTCGCCGTAGGTCTCTTGCGACCGGCCCCAGCGCGGGTGGCGCAACACATTGATGGTGGGCGCCAGCAGCACGTTGACTCCGACGGCATCGACTTCCGTGGCAATGGCCGCCGCCACGCGGGCTTCGAGCGCAGGGTCCCAAGTGGCCCCACGTGCCATGCCGACCGGGAAGGCCGTCGCATCGCCACTCGCGGTGTGAGCGCCTCGGGGTCCGTCCATCATCCGAAACGCTGGAATCCCGAGAACCTCGTTATCGACGGTGTCGTAGCGGCCGTCTTCGTTGGACAGCAGGTTGATGCCCGCCATCTGGGCGACCTTGTCCTCTAGGCTCATGGCCGCCAGTGTGTCGGCAGCCCACGTGTGCGCGGCGTCTGCATCCGCAGGGCACCAGTCCTCGAAGACAGTCGCTTCATCGGCTTTCTCGTCGAGAGGAACCCAGGTGGTGGCCCCCTTGTGGTCTGCGCAACCCGTGGCCAGGAAGGCAAGCAGGAGTGCAGGTACGGGAAGGCGCATGCGGGCTCCGAGGGGCGCTCAGTCGAAGAAGCGGACCTCGTAGAGAAGGCCGTCTCTCTCAGTGTAGTGGACGAGTACGGTGCCTTCTTTGCGGGTGGCGGTGCTGGCGTCGAGGCGCCACCAGTGCTCCAGGTCGACGCAGTGAGTGCCGTGGACGATGCGCTCGGGCACCGAAGCGCCAAAGCCTCCGCGCGCAAACATCGCGGCGTAGCGCAGACGGAACTGTTCAATGCCCTCCACATCGACATCTCCGTCCATCCACACCTTCACGTCCGGGTGGTAGCAGGCCGCGAAGGCGTCGAGGTCGTGGGCGTTGTAGGCGGCGAGCTGGCGGGCGGCGAGGTCGGCGACGGTCATGGGGCTTCCGAGAGTGAAAAGGGCGACGGGGCATGCACTTCGAGTGGCTGGCCCGACCAGGGATGGAGGATGTTCAGGCGCTCGGCGTGGAGCATCAGGCGCGGGGCCATGCCGATCGTCGAGGGCGGCGCGTAGAAGCGGTCGCCGAGGATGGGGTGGCCCAGTGCGAGGCAGTGCACGCGGAGCTGGTGGCTGCGGCCGGTCTCGGGATGGAGCGCCAGGCAGGTGGCGGCTGGACGGCGTGCGAGCACTTCGTAGCGGGTGCGGGCGGGCCGGCCGTCGGGGTGGACCATCGACCGTGGACGGCCTTGCTCTCGGCGAAGCGGAAGTTCGATGAGCCCGCGGTCTTGGGGGACTTGTCCGGCGACCCACGCGACATAGCGCTTGGTGACCAGACGCTCTCGAAATTGCCGAAAGAGCTCGCGCTCCGACTTCCGCCGCGTGGCGAAGACCAGCACCCCCGAGGTGTCCATGTCGAGGCGGTGTACCGCAAACACTCGGCCTTCGGACTGCTCAGTCGCCCGCACTGTCGCACTGTCGCGGTGGGCGGGGTCGCGTCCGGGCACACTCAGCAGGCCGGACGGCTTGTCGACGACGAAGAGGTCGCGGTCGTGGTGCAGCACGGCCAGCGCACCGGGCGGCGGGGTGTAGGTCCAGTCGTCGGACAGGGCGGGCTCCACAGTGGGGACATCTCCTAATCTTATCGAGGGCAGAACATCTCGACTGGGGGTTCGGGCGGAACGCCTGCTCGCTACAGGTCATTTGGGACTACTCTGACGCCATGTTCCTGCCTGTGCTGCTGTTCACGCTGGCCTTCCTTGGGGGTCCCGCTCACGCCAATGATGATGTGGCCGGCATCCTCGACGACTTGACCTCCGACTCGGCGCCCTGTGCGGGTGAGATCGATGGGCTGGATGCTGCTGTGGCTGCCGATGCCCGCGACCTGCGCGCGCGACGAGCGAGAGGCGTGTGCCGCTACCGGCTGGGACGCCTGGAGATGGCCTGGGACGATCTCCTCGTGGGGCTGGACCGCACGGCCTCGGAGCCTCAAGCGCTCGTGGTGGGAGCCATCTTGGCGGCGCGGCGGGGCGATGGCGACCAGGCGGCGACTTGGCTGGGACAAGCGCGGAGAGCGGCCGGCCCCG
>Ga0315321_10001150_pt1 | contig 20270 bp, 16 predicted proteins | sample M180m21515metaG_FD_203464 | JGI IMG/M metagenome (GOLD analysis project Ga0315321, IMG submission 203464) | Ammonia-oxidizing marine archaeal communities from Monterey Bay, California, United States - M1 80m 21515 | ecosystem: Environmental > Aquatic > Marine > Intertidal zone | place: USA...
TGATAAAAGTAAAATTTTAAAGAATCTTAAAATAAAAAAGAATGATTATTTTCTTGTAACGGCTCATAGAAGTGAAAATGTTGATAATCAAAAATCATTAAAGAACATATTTTCTGGTTTAGAACAAATTTATAAAAAATTTGGTAAAAAAATAATTTATCCAATACATCCTAGAACAACAAGTAAAATGAAAAATATTAAAATTCCTAATGGCATTGAATTAATTAACCCTTTAGGCTTTTTTGATTTCACATATTTAGAAAAAAATGCATTTTGTTTACTTACTGATTCTGGTACTGTTCCTGAAGAAGCATTATATTTCAAAAAACCTTGTGTAACAATTCGTGAAAGTACTGAAAGACCAGAGATAATTGAAGCTGGTTCTAATATTTTATCTGGATTAACACCTGAAACTATGTTACGTGCTACTGAATCTATTACTTCAGATAAGCCTAATTGGAAGTGGAATGAAGCTTTGGGAGATGGAAAAACTGCCAGAAAAGTAATTAATATTTTGCATGGTAAACTTTACTGAACATTTTTTATACCTGAAATTAAACATTATCATAATTGACTATACTACTTACTGGAGTTACAGGAGCGTTAGGTTCGGAATTAAAAAAAATTTATCCAAATTCTATTTCTCCATCACATGAAGATTTAGATATTTGTAATCTCACATCTGTTAAAGAATTTTTTAATAATCATAAAATAGATATTGTAATTCACACTGCTGCTTTAACTACTGTTAGAGGTTGTGAAGAAAATAAATCTAAAGCTTTAGAAATTAATGTTCAAGGAACAAGGAATTTAATAACTGAATTTAAAAATTCAAATTTTTCTGGAAAATTTGTATATGTCAGTACTGCATGTGTTTTTGATGGAAATTCATCTATGTTTAATGAAAATTCAATCCCCCACCCTGAAAATTTTTATTCTTTAACAAAATTATTAGGTGAATACAGTGTAAATCAATTCAATAATTCATTAATTATTAGAACAAATTTTGTTGCTAAAAAACCATGGCCTTATCCTAAAGCATTTACTGATAGATATGGAACATATCTTTTTGCCAATCAAATTGCTTTAGGAATAAAAGATATCTTAAATGAAAATATGGAAGGAATTATTCATATTGTTGGTGATAAAAAAATTTCTATGTTTGAACTTGCAAAATTCACTACTCCTAATATTCAACCTATGACAATGAATGATTATTCTGGACCTCCTCTTACTAAAGATATGAGTCTTGATACTAAAAGATGGAAAAAATATAGTATTTCAGAAAATGAAATATAGGATTTAGAAAAATGAAAATTTTATTTGTAGTAACTGGTTTAGATACTAAAACTGGAACTTATGAAGTTGTTTCAAATGTTTCAAAAATTTTATTGAAAAATCATGAGGTTTCACTTCTTACTGATTTAAAATCTAATATTGATATACCATTTACAAAAATTTTCAAATTAAAAGCAAATAATTTTTTATTCCCTCAATATCGATTTATGCCTGGTTTAAAAAAATTAATTAACGAACAACTTGTAAATAATTTTGATATTATTCACATTTTTGAATATCCTTTGCACATAACTGATTATTTAACAATTAAAAAAGACAAAATTAATTCTCCTATTGTAATTAGTTTACATGGTACATTACACCAATTTAATAAGTTTCCATTTAATTTATTTAAAATTATTCATAATTCAATCATGTTAAAATTTCAAAAAAATATTGACTTGTTTTTTGTTTCATCTTTATCTGAAAAAAAAGGTGTAGTTCAGAATAATATATTAGAAGAAAAAATTAAAATTTTACCACCAGCAATGAATGTTTTTTCAATTAAAAAACAATTTTCTACAGATAAAAAAATTGTCTACATTGGAAGATTAGCTAAATCTAAAAATATAGAACTTTTAATAAAAGCTTTTTCAAAATTGAAAACTACTAATGTAAATTTGATTATTGCTGGTCCTGACTTTGGAATGCTAAAAGAACTAAATAAAATTACAAAAGAACATGGTCTAGTTGATAGAGTACATTTTACTGGTTGGATTTCAGAAGAAGAAAAAATTAAATTATTATCTGAAACAACTATTTTTGTTCACCCATCTTTGGAAGATGTTTTTCTACTTTCTTTACTTGAAGCTGCTGCAATTGGAATACCTTGTGTTGCTTTTGATGTTGAATCTAATTCTACTATTTTAGAAGATAATAAAACTGGAATAATTGTTAAAGATATATCTTCAGAAGGTTTATCACAAAAATTAGATTTATTGTTAAATGATAATAATTTATATGATAAAATATCAAAAAATTCTAAATTAATTTTACCAAAAAAATTTAATTGGGAATTAACTACAAAAATTCTTGAAAATTTTTATTATGATGTTGTAAAATCATGATCTTTTATTTTTGTTAATAACTTTTGAATCTTCACCTGACGTAGCTGCATCCCATGGAAATTGTTCTCCTTTTAACCATCTTTCCCATCTAGAAATATCTTCTTCCACCATTAATTTAACTAGTTTAGCAAATTTAGTTTTAGGTGACCATTTTAGTTTTTTTCTTGCTTTTGAATAATCTCCTTTTAAATCTGGAACATCATATGGTCTAAATTTTTCTTTTGATTGTTTTATTTTATTATTAGAAATACCTGCAATTTTACATGCTTCATTTACTAATTCTTTTACTGAATGACTTTCATTTGTAGCCAAAACATAGTCATCTGGATTTTTTTGTTGCATCATCATCCACATTCCTTCTACAAATTCTGGTGCATAACCCCAATCTCTTTTAGCTTCTAAATTACCTAAGTGTAATTCTTTTGATAATCCTAAAGATATTTTTGCAACTCCATTTGACACATGTCTTGTAACAAATTCAAGTCCTCTAATTGGTGATTCGTGATTAAATAAAATTCCATTTGATGCATGAATGCCATAGATTTTTCTATACATATTCACCATCCAAAATGCATATACTTTTGCTACACCATAGGGACTAACTGGGTGAAATGGAGTTTTTTCATTTTTTAACAATGTTTTTTCAACCCCAAACATTTCACTCGATGATGCTTGATAGAATTTAATTTTTTTATTGAATTTATTTAATTGTTCTAGTATTCTTACAGCACCAAATCCTGTCATATCTCCTGTGTATAGTGGTTGATTAAATGATACATCAACAAAACTTTGAGCTGCTAAATGATAAATTTCATCTGGATTAGATTTTTCTAAAGCCTGTGAAACGGAATTTGAATCAACAATATCTCCTGGAATCAAATTTACTTTGTCAAAAATTTGTAAATAATGGAGTCGCCAAAAATTTGGTGTAGATAATCTTCTATAGGTGCCAAAAACTTTGTATCCTTTACCAATCAAAAATTTTGCTAAATATGCTCCATCCTGACCAGTAATTCCTGTAATTAAAGCACGCTTCATAATATTTCATATATTATTCCAAATTTAAACAGTTAATCTTAATCATTCTAAACTATTAATGCTATTTAAAAAATCTATTAGTATGGATCCTATTTTAGTTACTGGAATTAATGGATTTTTAGGTTCACATTTATCAGATTATTTTATTAATACTGGTGTTAAGGTATATGGTATTTCACATGGAATATACAAATCTTCAGGAGTAAAAATAATTAATAATGATATTCTGACAACAAAAAATTTACCAAATGAGGTATCCACGATTTTGCATTTTGCTGCTTTAACTGATGTACAATATTGTGAAAAAAATCATTTAGAATGTTTTGAGACTAATGTTAAAGGAACAAAAAATATTTTAGATTTAGCAAGAAAAAATGATTCAAATGTAATTTTTGCAAGTTCTAGTCATGTTTATGGAAAACCTGAGACGTTGCCTATTTCTGAAAATACTCCATTAAATCCTATTTCGGTTCATGCAAAAAGTAAAGTTGAAGGAGAACTCCTTTGTGAAAAATATACTGAATTATATGGAATGAATATTTCTATAATACGTACATTTTCAATTTTTGGTCCAAGAAGTCCCTCATATTCGTTAATTTCTCGGATCATAAATCAAATTCTAAATAATAAAAAAATAATTTTAGGAAATCTCGAATCAAAACGTGATTTCTTACATATTTCAGATTTTTTAACTGCTATTGAGATTTTAATTAAAAATCCGATTGAAGGATGTTCTAAAATTAATATTGGTTCAGGTAAAAATTTTTCTGTTAATCAAATTTGTGAAATGCTATTTGAAATTTCTCAAACTTCAAATTCTATACAAATAGATCAAAAATTAATTCGGAAAAATGATATAGATGAGTTATTGTGCGATAATTCTAAACTTAAAAAATTAGGATGGTTCCCAAAACTTTCTTTTAATGATGGTTTAAAACAAGTTTTCAATCATTTTGAAAGTAATTATAAACAATTATCATAATATTCATAACAAGGAAGATATTTCACAAAATTGATTTGATTCCCAAATCCAGAAATTCATGTAGAATATGTAATGAAAAAAATTTAATATCTATTTTAGATTTAGGCGAGCAATATTTAGCGAATTATACTTCAAAATCAGACGATGTAACTCCATTTAAAGAAAAAATACCTCTAGAATTAATCAGATGTGATAGGAGTAGTAACTCTAATTCTTGTGGTTTAGTACAATTACGTCATACTACTCCTCCAAATTTAATGTATGATCGATATTTTTATCGCTCAGGAATTAATCAAACAATGCCAAAAAACCTTAAAGAAATTGTTAACCAAGCTATTTCAAAAATTAATTTAAATTCTAACGATTTAGTTGTGGATATTGGTTGTAATGATGGAACTTTATTACAAAATTACAAGGAATTATCTGTTAAATCAATAGGGTTTGATCCTGCTAAAAATTTATCAGTATTTTCTAAAAAAAGTGGAGCAATAATAATAACAGATTTTTTCTCAGCTGAAAAATTTTCTGAAAATTTTGGAGTTAAAAAAGCTAAAATTATTACAAGTATTGCAATGTTTTATGACCTTGAAGATCCTTCAAAATTTGTTTCTGATATATCTAAAACTTTAGATCCAGATGGTATTTGGATTCTTGAATTATCTTATTTACCATTAATGTTAAATCAAAATGCATTTGATACAATTGTTCATGAGCATTTAGAATATTATGATCTTTTCACTATAGAATTTTTATTATCAAAATATGAATTAAAAGTCATAGATGTTCAATTAAATGATATGAATGGAGGCAGTTTTCGTATTTTTGTTCAACATCAGACTAAAAAAATAGATGAGGAATCATTGAAAAGAATTAACTCTATTCGAGAAAATGAAAAAAAACTTAAACTGGATACAAATATTCCATTTAATTCATTTATTGAACAAATAAACAATGAAAAAGAAAAATTATTGAAATTTATTCAAAATGAAGTTGATAATGGGAAAACTATTCATGGATATGGTGCATCAACTAAAGGAAATACACTTTTACAATTTTATAATTTAGATAAAAATTTGATTCCATTTATTGCAGATAGAAATCCTGACAAATGGGGACGAAAAACTATTGGAACAGATATTAAAATAATTTCTGAAGAAGAATCGCATTCTATTAATCCAGATTATTATTTGATTTTACCTTGGCATTTTATCAATGAGTTTAAGGAACGTGAAATAAATTTTTTAAAAAATGGTGGGAAATTACTTTTACCTTTGCCTAAATTTCAAATAATTGAAAAATAGTAAAAAAGTATTATTTTTTTGAAAAATTATCTATAATCAAGAAGTAAATTGCTTGTACCGAATGTCCTAAAATAATTGCCACTGCTGCTCCATTTACTCCAAATTGATTCCCTAATACTAGAATACTAGGAATTTGCACTCCTAGAAATATACCTGATCCAATTAGTACAATTTTACTTTGTGCATTTCCTAAATATTTAGAAATTAATGTAATTGTAATTGTAGATGGTATTACTGAGATACTGATTATTTGAATAATTTCTACGGCTTCAGAAAAATCTGGGAATAATATTGGAACAATAATTGGCGCCAATAAAATTGTGATTATTGTAATAACTACTGAATAAATAATTAATAATTTTTTTAGTATTTTATTTGAATTTCCACTTGCATCCATGGGTAAAGTATATTGAAAAACCATTGCAGGAATAATAGCTAAAATTGATATAAATTGTACTCCTAATTGATAATTTCCAAGTAATGCAAATCCTAACAGTGGCGCAATTATTATTTTATCTAAAGAGCCATTGAAAGCATTTGTTAAATCTAAAAGATAGTTATTCATAATGAATCCCTTTTTTGATTTTAAAACTGAAAAATCAATTTCTTTATTTCTAACGTCCGTAATTATTTTTATAACATATGGAAAAAAAGATAATGCAATTCCATAAATTACTCCTTCAAATCCAATTATAAAAAATAATGATGTGGATAAACTCACTAATAATAATTTTTGTGAAATTATATATTTTGCATATCCGCTATAAGATTTTCTTCCTAATGCTTCTGATGTAATTAAAGTGAAAATTACAAAACCAACAATATACAAACTGACTGAAGGATTATTTAGAAATACAAAAAATACTATAATTGATGTTAAAATTGATGATGTAATTGAAATAATGTAAATAGGAATTTGGATGTTGATTCCTTTAGGAATAAAAACAAGTAAAGAATTTGTAGCACCGACAAGAGAAATTCTTGAAGCTATTACTCCAATTGCTATTAAATAACTTATTTCACCATAATTTTCTGTACCTAATAATGATGCCATTAAAAACCAAAAAATTGCACCAATAGCATTAGTAATGCCTGATGCACCACCTATTATGCCTAAACCTTTAAAGTTCAAAAAATATTTTTTAATTTCATTCCAAGTTTTCATGAGCTCTGTTATTATCTCAAAATAAAAATAATGTCTCTAGTTATAACCTCTTTTACTAAATAGTAGTTTTCGTGAAATATCTACACATAAATAAAAAACACCTTCTAAATTCCAAATTATTAAAGAATCTAAATTTCTAAAAAAAATCCTTTTACCAAAATTTTTCATAAACCATTTTGTAAATGGAATATAATGAAATAATGCTTGTAAAAAAGTTAAATTTAATGATTTCTTGTAATTAAAAAATCCTTCACTGGAATATCCGCCGTCATACCTATACATTAGTACATCATTGTTTACAAAAATATTTCCAAATTTAAGAGAATTTAATATAGTTGCAAAATCAAATCCTGAAAAATCATTATTTACAAAATATTTTTTAATTTGTTCTGTTCGATAAATACCATAAAAAACATGGTGATGACCACGTAATTTAAGATATTTTCTAATTTTAACATCTAATTTTCCAGATGCTGGAATATTTTTTAATGGAGAAAAATTTTGTTGAATTTTTTGAATTAATCCACTATTTTTTATTTTTTTCATCTTATCTGTTTTTTCACCATAATATTGAACTTGACTTACACTACAAATTATTTTTTTATTTTGTAATTGCTCTAAATTTTTTTCTATGAATCCAGGTAAAATTACATCATCTACTGCTGTCCACATAAAATATTTCCCTTTAGCCTTTTTTAAAATAAATTCAAAATTTTTTACTGGTCCTATATTTTTTTCATGATGAAAATATTGAATTTTTTCTTCTTGTTTTAAAAATAATTCACAAATTTCTTTTGTCTTATCATTAGATGCATTGTCAGAAATAATTATTTCAAAATCTTCATATCCTAATTTTAGAATGGAATTAATTTTACTATGAAGAAATTTTTCACCATTATAGACGGGTATTCCAATAGTTAATTCAGGTGTGATTTTCATTTTACTTTAACATTTGGGATTTTCTTTTAACATTTCTTTCAAACCTTCTTCAATTCCCATCATTCTCATACCTATTTCTTGAAATAATTTATCATTATTTAAATTCCCATCTACTCGTTTAGTAGGTAAATTTAACACAGATGAATTAACTGATTCAATAAGATTAGAATTTAATTGAAAAATTTTTGAAGTTATTTTTGCCCATTCATACCTATTAATAAAATCTGTTCCCGATACATGAAAAATTCCTTCTTTTTTTGATTCAATTAATTTCATTGTAGCATTTACAAAATCTGGTACATATGTTGGTACATTAAACCAATCTTCAATCTCAAAAAATTTTTTATTATTTTTTAAAGAATTTATAACTCTAATTACTGAATTGGTATGTTGCCATTTTTCTATCCAACAATATGGTTGATCAGTTCTAAGAATCAAATAAGGTAAATTTGATTCTTGAATAATTTGTTCACCTTTTAACTTTGTTTGTCCATAAAATGTTGAAGGTGTAGCAGAGTCATTTTCTGTATATTTTCTCTTTCCATCAAATACAAATGATGTTGAGACATAGATAATTTTTGCATTTACTTTAAGACAACCTTCTACAATATTTTTTGTTCCAAGTACATTAATTGATTCAGCAAGTTCTTTATTGGTTTCACATAAATCAATATTTGATATTGCTGCACAATGAATTACTATGTCAGGTTTAATTTTTTTAATTAAATTTTTTGTTTTAACAGAATCTTGAATATCTAATAAATATGAGTTTTCAAATATTTGTCTGTTATTTAAAAAAGTAAACATTACATCTTCTTTTTTTAGAAGAAGATGTTGAACAATTTTATTACCTATTACCCCTGTACCACCAATAATCAAATACCTCATTTCTTAATTATGTAGTATTGGTTATTTAAATTCCATAAATCCTTATTCTATTATTTTGAGGTTGGGTATGGGAATCACAAATTTTCCACCCCACTCTCTAATGAAATCAATCTGTTTGATAATTTCATCTTGAAGATTCCATGGAAAAATTATAACAAAATCAGGTTTTGATTTTTTTATCTCTTCAGGAGATTTAATTGGAAGATGACTTCCAGGCAAGTATAATCCCTGTTTGTGTGGGCTTAAATCTGTAACATATTCTATTAAATTATTTTTTATTTTACAATAGTTTAGTAGTGTATTGGCTTTTGCAGGAGCACCATATCCTATTAGTTTTTTGTTATCTTTTTTAGCTTTATTACAAAAATCTAAAAATTGATCAACAGTGGAGTTAATTTTTGTTGAAAAATTTTCATAAAAATTCATTTCCATCATTCCTTTTTCATTTTCAGATTTAACTAGTTCATCTACAGATTTTTTAATTATAATGTCATTATTTTCAGTATGTGTACAAAATACTCTTAAAGAACCACCGTGAGTATGAATTTTTTCTACATCAAATATTTTAATTCCATTTTTTTCTAAAATATTTTTAATTACAAAAAATGATAAGTATGAAAAATGTTCATGATATATTGTATCAAACTGATTATGTTCAACTAATTCCATTAGATGTGGAAATTCTATGGTTAAAATTCCTGTTTTAGACATTAATAATTTTAATCCACTAACAAAATCATTTATTTTTGGAACATGTGCGATCACATTATTACAAATAATTAAATCTGCTTTTTTATATTCTTTAATTAATTCAATTGAAAATTTTTCCCCAAAAAATTTACTAATTGTTTTAATTCCTTTCTCTTCTGCATTTTTAGCAATATTTTTTGCTGGTTCTATGCCTAATAATGGAATATTTTTTTCTTTAAAATATTGTAATAGATATCCATCATTACTTGCAATTTCTACCACAAAATTATTTTGATTAATTTGAAATCTATTAATCATCATATCTACGTAGTTTTTTGCATGATTTAGAAATGATTTTGAATATGATGAAAAATATGCATAATTTGAAAATATATTTTGTGGTGTTTTGAATTCTTCTAATTGTACTAAATAACATTTTTTACATACTAAAACTTTTAGAGGAAAACTTTCTTCATTATTGTCAATTTCTTCATCTGATAAATATGAATTAGCTAAAGGTGTTTCTCCAAGATCCAGAAAAATCTTTTCTAATAATTCATCACAAAATCTACATTCAGGCATATTGTTTTTTTTCATTTAATCCTATTTTATAATAAGTATTATTTTCAAATTTTGTTTTATCCAAGAATCCACGTCCATCAATTATTTTTGGTATTTTCATGTACTTTTTTAATAACTTCCCATTGATATTTTTAAATTCAGACCATTTTGTTAGCAAAATAACTAAATCCGAATCTTTAATGGAGTCTTCAACAGTTTTATGAAAAATGATATTATTAATTCCCATCAATGTTAAATTTTCTTCATTTACTTTAGGGTCGTACGCATGAATATCTATATCTTCTTTTTGTAATTTTTTAATAACTTCAATTGCAGGTGATGATCTCATATCATCAGTGTCAGGTTTGAAAGCCAATCCTAAAACCACTACTTTTTTTGAATTGTAATCTTTTAGAATTTGTTTTGCAAGTGATAAAATTTTACTTGCTCTCTCATTATTAATAGATAATACAGCATCTAAAAGTGGTGTTTTAGCACCAATACTTGATGCAAATCCTGTTATAGCATTCACATCTTTTGGAAAACAACTTCCTCCAAATCCACAACCAGGTGATAGATATTCAGAAATTCCTGGAATAATTTTTTGGTTATCTATTTTTGTTGTAATTCTTTTATCTGTGATTAATGCACTCATCACTTCAAAAGTATCTACATGAGTAATTTCTTCAGAAATATTTGCAATTTCATTTGAAAATGAAATTAAGGTTGCTAAAAATGCATTATTTGTATATTTTATCATTTCAGCTGTTTCATAATTTGTTTGTATAAATTCAGCTTTATTTTTAAAATAAGTAAAAATATTATTCACCAAAATATTTTTTTCATTATTTGATGTTCCAATAACTATTTTATCCGGATTCATGAAATCTACAAGAGCTTTACCTTCTCTTAGAAATTCAGGAACAACAACAACTTTGATTCTTTTTTGCATATCCTCTGTTAAAATTGGCATAATTTTATTTCTAGTTGTTGACGGAACAACCGTACTTCTAATTATAATTACATATTCTTTAGCAATTTGATATTTTAACACTTCAATAATTTTTTTAACAGAATTTTCGATTTGATTTAAATCAATAGTTCCATTGGAATTACTTGGTGTACCAACACAAACAAAACAACATTCTGTATTTTGAACAAATTCTTCTAAATTTTTACTGACAACTAATTTTTTTTTATGTAAATTCTCAATGAGTAATTCTTCTAGACCTAATTCATAAAATGGTAGTTTTTCTTCTTTAATTGAATTTAATTTTTTTTGATCTATATCATACAAATACGATTTATGTTCAATAGATGATAAACAAATCCCTGTTGTTAATCCCACATACCCACATCCAATTATTCCAATATTCATTGTAAACTTTCCTTATACCAGGCATAAACTCGTTTGAGACCCTCATCAAGTGAAATTTTAGGAAAAAATTCTAATTCTTTTTTAATTTTAGTTAAATCTGGAACTCGTTTTTGTGGATTATCTGTAGTATAGTGTTTGTCTTGATTTTTTTTATAAATTATTTCTGTATTGCCTACTAAATTTTTAATTTCAATCGCTAATTCTTTCATTGATATTTCTTCATCATTTCCAACATTGTAAATACTTCCAGATTTTCCAAAAAATAAAATTTTTAAAAACCCTCTTATTGAATCTGAAACATAACAGAAACTTCTACTTGGTGTTCCATCACTATGAATAATAATTTTAGATTGTTTCATTGCATTTTTGAAAAAATCTGGTATTACCCTTCCATCATCTAAATTGAGATATGGACCATATGCATTAAATGGACGAGCAATCTTAATCGGTGTTTCATATTGTTGATAATATGCTAAACAAACTGTTTCAGCTAATCTTTTTGATTCATCATAACATGCACGTGGTCCATTACATGAAACATTTCCCCAATATGTTTCTGGAGTTGGAATAATTTTAGGATCACCATAAATTTCACTACTACTTAAAAAAAGCATTCCATCTACATTTTTTTCTTTTGCAAGATCTAATAAGTTTCTTGTACCTTGATAATTCACATCAATTGTTTTGAGAGGAAATTTCCTATAAATTAATGGGGATGCAATACTTGCTGAATGAATTATATAATTAATTGGACCATTAATTTCAATTTTTTCTGAGATATCGGATTCTATAAATTCTACATTAGGATATTTTGTTAAGTTATCTTTTGAGGTAATTAAATTATCTATAACATAAATTTTCATTGGATTTACTAATCGATTATTTATTTCTACAAATGTTTTTAAAAAATAGGTTCCTAGAAACCCTCTTCCTCCTGTGATTAAAATTGATTTATTTTCTAGTGATGGTAGAAATTTTTTAAAATCATCAGTTATTTCATTTATATCATTTAAGATTATTTTTTCTTTCATTATACACTCCTTTCAAATAAGATCTCATTTCAAGTTATTTTTATGTTCATATTAATACACGATATTATAATTACTTCCACACTTTCCAAGGTGGATTTTTAGAATTCCATAAATCTTCTAATCTATTCTTATCCCTTAGCGTGTCTACAGGTTGCCAAAAATCAGGGTGTAGGAATGATGAAAGTTGATTTTCACTTGATAACTTTTCAAGCGGTTTACGTTCCCAAATTGTCTCATCATTATCAATATAATCAAATACGTTAGGTTCTAAAATAAAAAATCCCCCATTTATCCAATCCCCATCTCCTTCTGGTTTTTCTTGAAATTTTGTTACTTTATTGTTTGAAATCGACATCGCTCCAAATCTTCCAGGTGGTCTAACTCCTGTTACAGTTGCCACAGTTTTCTGAGATTTATGGAAATCTATTAATTTTTTTATATTAATATTGCTTAAACCGTCACCATAAGTAAAACAAAAAGTTTCATTATCTAAAAATTTTTCAACTCTTTTCAAACGACCACCTGTCATTGTGTTTAATCCTGTATCCACTAAAGTAATTCGCCAAGGTTCTACTTCGGTTGAATGTGTTTCAATTTTATTTTTCTCTAGATCAAATGTTATGTTGGATTTATGTAATGAATAATTTGCAAAGTATTCTTTAATCATATATCCTTTGTATCCACAACAAATAACAAAATCATTAATTCCATAATGTGAATATGTTTTCATAATGTGCCATAAAATTGGCATTCCTCCAATTTCGATTAATGGTTTTGGTTTTAATTGAGTTTCTTCACTAATTCTAGTTCCAAATCCCCCTGCTAAAATTACTGCTTTCAATTTCTATTTCCCATTTTAATTTGATTTGCTACAAATTCAATTTCTAATGTCAATAATTTCATTGATAAAACTTTGTTTAAAAAGGGTTTTATTCATTTATTTGTTTAAACTATAATTTTTATGATTTGCATCCATTACTTTTACACTATTCCAATTCAAAATTGAAGTTTTTAATCAAAATTAACATTATAGCGATAAATTATCATTATTTTTAAATTATATTTTATTAAAGATTTCCAAATTTTAATACATTTTTAAATAAATTAAATCGCTCTAATATGTGAAAAAATTTATTTTTATTTTACTCATATCTATTATAATAATAGGGTATGTTGGGTATGCAAATCTTTCACTTCTCCCCCTTGATATGATTAATTTTTTACGTGATTTTCGGGATACAGGACAAGAAATTACAAAATCAATCGAAAAAACTGCTGGAATTCCATTAACTGCTAAAGTATATGACGATAATTATTTTGTAGAGGATTACATTTCAGGACTTAGTCAACCAACAACTATGACTTTTGTTGGAAATGACATTCTAATTTTAGAAAAAAATTCAGGATATGTTAAATTAATTAGGAATAATGAAGTACAATCTCCACCACTACTTGATTTTGAAGTTGCTTCTACCAATGAATCTGGTTTATTGGGTATCACTTCTGTTAATGACGATGTCTATATTTACGTCACCGAATCTGAAAATGAAAAAACACTTGGGAATAATATTTATCGCTATACATGGGATGGAAATAATCTAATTAATTCCAAATTAATGAATTCCCTTTCCAGTGAGTCTACTTGGCATAATGGTGGTTCTATGACTGTCAATCTTAATGGCGAAGTTTTTGCAGTTATTGGTGATCAAATTGATGATAATTTTAAACAAGAATTTAGATTATTACAAAATCATAATAATGGTAATTTTGATGATAGTGGAGTTATTGTTAAGGTAGGTTATGATCCTAAAATAACACAACCCAAATTTGATGAAAATCCTTTACTTCATTATTATGCTATTGGAATTAGGAATAGTTTTGGATTAACTGTTGATCCATTAACTAATAATCTCTGGGATACTGAAAATGGTCCAACTGATTACGATGAAATTAATTTTGTTGAACCTGGATTTAATAGTGGATGGGAAATTGTAAGTGGTCCTATTTCTGAAGAAAAAAAATCTAAATTATTGACATTTGATGGATTTGAATATAGTGATCCTGAATTTAGCTGGGAAAGAACTATTGCTCCAACAGGTATAGAATTTGTAAATTCTGAATTATTTTCTATTTACGATGATCACATCTTAGTAGGTGCATGTGGAACTGGCCAAATTTTTAAATTTAAATTAAATGAAGAACGTAACGCATTAGAATTTTCTACTCCTCATTTACAGGATCTTGTTGCTAATTTAATTTATAATGAATCCGGAGAACAAGAATTTGAATCTCTTGATGAAATTATGTTTGGTGATGGGTTTGGATGTATAACGGATATCAAATTTGGGCCTGATGGATTTCTTTATGTTGTTTCTATTACTGATAATTCTATTTACCGTATAATGCCAACTATGTGATTTTTAAATTATAACTGTTCAATTTTTTTAAGAATTCTTTCTAATCCTTTTCCATCAACAAGTTTTTTTCCACACATTGATATTCTCCTTCTTGTGTTATAATTGGAAATAGAGTTAATTGTTTTATCTAATTTTTTAAAATTATCATCCCAATACCCATAATTTATTCCAAATCCCTTAAGTTCCATTTCTTTTGCTGTTTTCATTTGATATTTGTCCATAGGTATTAAAATAGATGGAATTCCAAGACTTGCTAATTCATATGCAGTAATTCCTGCTGATGAAATTACTATATCTTGTTTTATAAATAATTTAGCAATATTTTTTTTATTTTGAACAAGTTTGATTTTTTTATGATCAAAAATTAATTTTTCAATATTTTTCAAATATTTGTATGATGGACCAATCACAATTGTGATATTATATTTTTTATCCAAAAAATTCTTTAGAATTTTTTTTGTTATATTATTTTGATCATTACCACCAAAAATAATTAGTATTTTCTTTATTTCTTTATTTATGTTAAATTTTTCTTTGTTTACGGAAAATTCTGATCTAAGTAAAATAAATTTTGGACCTTTAAAATATTGTGTTTTATTTTTATTAATTAAATATTTTTGAAATTGATTAACAATTGATCCATTAAATAACAAATCTGAAAATATTTTTTTATTTCCTAAATCATCTATGATAACTGTTTTTTGGTTTTTTTCTAACATTTTACTATATCTTGAATTATTAAATGGTAAATCAATTATAATTTTTGAAATATTTTTTGTAATTTCTTTAAATTCATTTTCATTTTTTAACACATAATAAAATATTTTTTTATTTTTTGAATGAAGTTTTATTTCTTCTTTGCTATTTACTATAAAAACAACTTTAAATTTTTTCTCAATTAATTTTTCTGCTATTGCATAACACCTGTAAAAATGACCTGAACCTACATCTCCTCCAAAATCTATACGAAATCCATAATCAAATTGCATACCTAAAAACTTCATAAATCTAAACTATATTGCTTTTTTTGATAATTATTTTTTTATTTAATATTTACAATTTAATTGTAAATAACATATTTTAATCATTAAATAATGTCTATTTTATCGACTTTGACTATGAATCAAAAAATCATTTTCTTTGATTCATCAATGACAATTGATGACATCAAAGATTTTTCATTAGATGATATCACTCTTTTTTCTTTTGACTATGAATCTCATCAACTTTTATCTAAAAATAATATGCCTCATAAAATTTCAGATGAATATCTTAATCAAACTGATTTTGATTCCATTGAAAAAACATCCATGAAATTATCTCATTGGTATAATCAATCTGAAATATCTAAATCATTAATTTATTCAAATATTAATCTTGGAGAATTATTTTATGTTGATACTTTTTATCTCTTGATTAATTTCCTTAAAAAATATTTAGAAATTAATTCAATAATAAAAAATTATTCTGAATCATTTTTTTACACTTCAACTAATTTATTTTCTATTGTTAATTCATTTACTAATTTAGTTAGTGAAATTTCTAAAACATCTAAAAATAATTTTAATGATTCAATTGAAATCCCTTTAAAAATTGGAAATACTAGTGTGCCTTTTAAATTAAGTAAGAATAATTTATCTAAATTAAGAAAAATTCCTGAATCATTTGTAGGGAGTATTATAAAATCAAAAATAAATCCTAATAATAAAATTATTTTACTTCATAACATAACTACTCAAAAATTTTCAGATTTTTATTCAAAAATCTCCAATTACCCATTAAATGTTGTAAGATATGATACTATCATTCCTGCAATTTGGAATTTTAATACTTATAAAATTATGAAGAAATCTGGATGTGTTATTGAAAACAATTCATCATTATTTAATACTAATTTGAACAAAGAAATTTCTATATTAATAAAAGAATTTAATATCATGGCTGAAACTCTATTATCTACTAGCAATTTCTTTAATGATTTTTTTAAAATTCAAAATCATGATTTTTGGAATTCATTTAAGCCAATCTTTATCAAATTTTGTCTTCAAAAATTTTCAGATTCTATAAAACAAATTGAAATTACAAAGAAACTTTTTGAAAAATATAATTTTTCAGCAATTATGGTTTGGACTGAACATCAACTTGAGGAACAAATATTATGTCATATTGCAAAACAAAATAATATTCCAATAATATTTTCTCAACATGGTTTTGAATTTGATACTGATGAAATGATAAATTCTATGACTTTTTTTCGTGGATTTCCGTATAAATCTGATTTTGTAATTGTTTGGGGTAATCTTATGAAAAACTGGTTTGTTAAAAATGGTATAGACTCACAAAAAGTTAGATCTTTAGGAAGTCCATATTTTTCAAAATTATCATCTAGAAAATTTATTAGTAAAAATGATTATGTTTTATTGGCAACTGATGCAAAAGCTTTTGATTTTAAAGTAGAAGAGCTCTGTATTGATAATATTATACAGTATGATAAAATAATTGAAAATATTTCAAAAACTGTAATTAGGTTAGATCAAAATCTTACCATCAAGCCTCATCCTTCTAAAAGTTTTAATGAAAAAAAAATTGCATTAAAAATTAATAAAAACATTCAAGTTGTCACTGGTGGGGATATAGAATCTTTAATTCCTAATTGCTCTGTGCTTATAACTACGAATATCACTACTGCAATTTTACAGGCTCTAATTATGAAAAAACCTGTAATTTTAATTCGAACTAATTCTTATTATGGAAAACCTCATGTCATAAATCTGAATGGATGCATTGAAACAACTTTGGAAAATCTTGAATCAATTTTGAATAAATTATTATTTGATAAAAAATTTCTCCATACTACTGTGGAATCTGGAAATAATTTTATTTCTGAATATTTATCTAATTCTTCGAATTCATCTGAAGATATTTTAAAATTCTTATCGGAAGAAATTTCTAAATCTTAATATTTTTTGAAATTAATTATTTCTAAATTATATTTATTTATGTTACCCAACCGTCTTCTAATCTTATTTTTCTACTATCTGTTTCAGATGTTTTACTACTTTTTACGTATGTTGAAGGAATTAACTCATTGCCAACTTCTTCAATATCTCCGTATGTCAAAGTTAATGTATAATTTTCTTGTGAGAAGTGTAAGCAAATTTCGTATACTTTTTTTGGAAGTGATAAATTTCCCATACTATCAATAAAGCTTTGATAAGTATTTTTTTTAATATAATGGAGAGTTTTAGGTTTTTCTGAAAAGTAATCTGTTAAAATAATTTTTTTGTGAAGTGGTTTATTTTTGAATGATACTGCATCAAATGTAGTTGTTAAAGTATTGCTGGTTGAACCATCAAATGGGTATATTTTATGATCAATATGTTCTAAAACTGCATCAATATATTTTTCATCTGTACCACACATTTTCATTATTCTTTCTTTAAGATATTGATGAAATGCATCTCTCACACCTGGTTCATGTAATAATCTTGCTTGGAATAATGGATTAAGTTTAACTGAATTACCTATCGCATTTTGAACTTGTTCTTTTGTGATATTTGTTGGTTTTTCTACTGAAAATTCAGCTTTTGCTTCAAAAAGAAAATCTTTTACTAATTTTTTAAATGCAGTGGGTGAATTTTCATAATTAGCAATTAAATCAAATATCAGATCAATAAATTCAACGTCTCCTAATAACACTTCTATGTCTTTGTAAACCTTTGAATCAATTAACCAATTTTCTATAAAATGAAACAATCTTAATTCCATATGTTCATCTCTAGTCATAACATTTGACGATGTAATTATTTCTTCAAATTCCATCGAGTTGATTGGGCCATAACTTCCTGCACAACCATCAATAAATCTCCATTCTCCTTTTAATCCATATTGTTTACGTGAAGCATTTGTAGCCATTTCTGCACCGTCAAATAACATCGATGGGAAAAAATGTAATCCATCAACATTTTGTTTTAAAATTTCTCGTACTCCGTTGTAAAAACTTTGTTTTGACTCTCCTGGAAGTGTATAGATAAGTTCTACAAATGTTGAAACACCCAACTCTTTTCCTAATGCTGCTAGTTTATTGAAAGTGGCTAATGGTATATTGTCTCGTTTAATTATTTTTAATACTTCTGGATTTTGAGTTTGACGTGAAAGAGAAAAATTAGTCATATCTTTAATTAGTTCAGCAATTTTTAGAACATTTTCAGAACTATTTTTTGCAAAATACAGATAAACATTTTCTGGAAAACCTTTGGTATCTTTATATTTTCGAAGCAATTTTGCAATTTCTATATCCCGTGGGAAAAGACCAAAATTTGCATCTCCAATATACAAATACGGTGTTTTACTTACATTATTTTCAACAATGTATTCTAAATCATTTACAACACGTTCCATGGAAAAAGTTGATGATTTAGATTTACCCATTGAACCCCAATCACAAAATGTACACAAATAGGGACACCCTCTATTGGTTTCTATTATGGGACAATAATTTGGATCTGCAAGAAACTCATCTAATAGGCCAGTTTGATATGGTGATGGGACATCGTCTAGAACTTCAATTCTTGATACAGTATCTATTACACATGCATTTGAATTTGGTTCAATGAAACAAGCACCTGAAGGTTTTGATAATTTAACTTTGGATGGATTGAATTCATTTTTCAAACATGACTCTACCACATTTGCAAATTTTGCTTCACCTTCACCTTCAATATGAAAATCTATTTGAGGTGTTTTTCGCATAAATTGTTCTACCCAATCTAATTCTGCAAAATTATAATTTGGTCCGCCCATAATTGTTACACAATTTGGATGTAATTCTTTTAAATGACTTGCAAATTTTAATGTTAAATTTCTATTCCATATGTAGTTGGTTAAACCTACAATTACTGGTTTCTCATTTGTTATTGCATCTAAAAATTTTTCTGGTTCCTTGAATATTCTGATATCGAAAGTGTCTGGAAAAAGTTTTTGAATATAAGCTGCCATATATGACACATTAAGTGGAAATGGGATTATTGTCCATTGTTTACCTTTGTTAACATAACTAAGATCTGCTAAAAATAACTTAGGCTTTGAAATATTACTCATTTTAATATGACATAAATTCTGTTACTTAGTATAAAAACCTAGTTTGAAAAATTTGGTTTTAATACAATTTGTTTTAGTATCTGTAGTAAAACAAATTCTACATTATTTTAAAATACATTTAAAATTATAGAATTGTGTTATACATGATTACTTGTATTGTTCAGGCACGAATGGGTTCTAGTAGATTACCTGGGAAAACAATGAAAATGATCACTAAAGATAAAAGAATAATAGATTTTGTAGTTAGTCAATTGCAATCATCAAAACTAATTGAAAAAATTATAATTGCAATACCGGATTTGAATGAAGACAATTTAACTTATCAGCATTTAGTTTCAAAAAATATATCTGTGTTTAGAGGTTCTGCAAAAAATG
>Ga0315321_10001153_pt1 | contig 20254 bp, 13 predicted proteins | sample M180m21515metaG_FD_203464 | JGI IMG/M metagenome (GOLD analysis project Ga0315321, IMG submission 203464) | Ammonia-oxidizing marine archaeal communities from Monterey Bay, California, United States - M1 80m 21515 | ecosystem: Environmental > Aquatic > Marine > Intertidal zone | place: USA...
CCAGCGAAAGGACTGTCCCCATCAGCCAGCACCTCCGCCGACGTGTAGCGGTTTCCAGCGGTGTCGCTCAGATCAGTTTCCATGATCATCAGGTCGTAATCGTGGGCCGCGCCGCTCACCTCAAGGACCACGTCGCCTGATTGACCGTCGTGGCGATAATGATCGCCTTGGGCGTGCGACCACACAAAATCTGCGTCATCGACGCGCCGGCCGCGCAAGGTACCCTCACCATTGTATACCACACGATACACGGCGTTCGATTGCGCTGGAAAGGCGAACCAGTCGGTGCCTTCTGCCTCAAGCGAGCCGCTCACGATCTCGCCACGACCAGCGCTGATCGGTGAGGCTTCTTCTGCTCGATCACCATGATCATCGTCACTCAAGACGCGCAGATAGAGCGTTCCGCTCACCAAACGACCGGAGCGGTGGTCCACGCGAATCGAGTAGGTTCCCGCCGTCAGCGTGTGGCGTGCGCGGCCATAATAACGTCGATGATCGTTGCCACCCACGGAGCCAATCCGCAAAGAGATAGCGCTTGGGTCTTCAGCGAGCTCGTTCAGAGTAACACTCACAAGCAAGGCTCCATCACGCTCGGCCACCAGATTAAAAGTGTCTGTATCTTCTCGGGTCTCAAGCACAAAGGCTTGCTCACCCTCTTGCGCTACGGTCGCCTGAGCGTCTCCGTCGGCGTGATCGTCAGCCGTCGTCATCGCGGCATCGATCCGATAGCTGACCGAGCGCTCCTCTGCGTCGTCTATGCGAGCTAAGACCACGGCGCCTGCGGGGACATCCAAACTCGAGATCCGAACAAACTGACCGTCGTCTTCAACGCCGTCGCGCGGTACAGCTCGAGCCGGGGTTTCCAAGTCAGGCGCAATGAAGATTTTAATATTGGGTACGATGGGAATGCTCTCACCGTCGTCGCGCACGGCGTCGGGGCCTGAGTCTCCAATCAACGTCACCGTCACGCGCTCAACGCCGCCGGTGCTCGGGTCGGACAACACATACCAATCCGTCGTGTCCCCGCCGTTGCGATTCAGCGTCCCCTCGATCGAGGCGCCGCGCGCCAGCGAGATGGCTCCCCCTGGGCAGTCGCCGTCATCACAAGTATCGGACGGAAGGCAGGTGTCACCTACGGCGGTAGCGCCCTCATCACACGAGCACACCGCTTCGCCCTCAAGCGCTTCACATTGAGTCTTGAGTTGCTCTCGGCAAGGGTTCGGCTCACAGGGGTCACTCGCCACCACACCGCCGTCCACGGCAACGACGCCCGCATCGGGCAAAGGCACATGGTCAGGGGTCGCCAAAAGGCTGCAACTTGCGCACCAAAGAAGTACACCGCTAACGTAAAGTCTCACACATCCCCCAAGGCCATGACCGAAACCAATAAGGCACCCTTTTCAACATTACTGCCCAGCTCGGCATGAAGCGCCTCAACCTGCCCATCACCCGCTGCGGCTAACTCGTTTTCCATCTTCATCGCCTCGACCACGACCAAACCTTGACCGGCGACCACCTGGTCACCCGGCTCAACCAAATAACGAAGCACCTTACCCGGCATCGGCGCGTGTACAGCGCCCGCTGAGGCTTCGTCTTCGCCACCCACAGCATCGCGCATCCGCACGCGACGGTGATCAAGGACATCCAGAGCGTACACGCGATCGCTCACCAGCACATTGACCCGGCCATCAAAAGGGTCGGAGTCGTCACCAGCCCACTCAACCACCGCATCGTACGAAGCCTGGCCGTCGACGAGCATATGCATCATCGCACCGGGCAACCGCCGTAAATCTAAACGGTGCTTAAGATCACCCTGCGTCAAAATCAGATCATCACCCTGAGCTTCCACGCCCACCTCGATGGTCTCACCGTCGGCTAAACGAACGACATAAGTTTTCATGAATGTCCTCCGGATCCAACCAAGGCGTAACGACGCCAGGCGGAAACACCGGCGTCTCCCGCTTGGCTCTGTGCGCCTTGGGTCTCTAGCTTTTGATCTCGTAAAAAGGCGTCGGCGACGGCAGCCCAGACCGCCAGATGCTCATAGCGATCATCAACAGGCGCTGCCCCCTCGATCACATCACCGACAAAGCCCGTGTCAAAATCGCCGCTGCGAAACTCCTCGGTCATCACCGCCCGGCGTAAGAATGAGATGTTGGTCGTCAATCCCACCACTTTGTACTCGGCTAAGGCGCGATCAAGCCGCGCAATCGCGGTGGCGCGATCACGCCCCCACACCGAGAGCTTCGAGATCATGGGGTCGTAAAGAGGGGTCACCTCTGAGCCTGCTGAAACCCCTGAATCATCGCGAACGTAGGGTCCCGAAGGAACGTGCAAATGTTCAATCGTTCCAGGCGCTGGCATGAACCCAGCCGCGGGGTCTTCCGCATAAACACGAGCTTCGACCGAGTGTCCCTCAAAGCTAAGGTCTTCTTGCTTGAATCCAAGCACCTCGCCCTGAGCGACTCGTATCTGCCACTCGACCAAATCAAGCCCGGTGATCCACTCGGTCACCGGATGCTCCACTTGCAAGCGAGTGTTCATCTCAAGGAAGAAGAAATTACGCTGCGCATCCGCGAGAAACTCGACGGTTCCTGCGCCCACATACCCAACCGCCTGAGCCGCCTGAACAGCGACTGCGCCCATCGCCTCGCGCATCGCATCATCCACAAAAGCGCTCGGCGCCTCCTCGATGATTTTTTGATGCCGGCGTTGAATCGAGCACTCGCGCTCAAACAGATGAACGCAATTGCCATGAGTATCGGCGAGGACTTGGACCTCAATGTGCCGGGGGCGGTCTAAAAACCGCTCTAGGTAGACTCGGTCATCGCCAAAACTGTTTCTCGCCTCGCTCTGCGCAGCGGCAAAGGCGGCGTGCAATGCGCTCGACTCAGCGACTCGACGCATCCCTTTCCCACCACCGCCTGCGGCCGCTTTGACCATGATCGGAAAGCCGATATTTTCAGCTTCGATGACGGCTTCATCTGGTCCCTCGATCGGGCCTTCGCTTCCGGGTACGACCGGAACACCCGCTGCGATCATGACCGCCCGCGCCTTGGTCTTATGCCCCATCGCCTCCATCGCTTCGGGGCGAGGGCCGATCAGTATAATTCCATGAGTTTCAAGCTGCCGGGCAAAGTCAGGATTCTCGGACAAGAAGCCATATCCAGGATGGATCGCGTCGGCGCCCGTCTTTTGAGCCGCAGCGATGATCTTGTCGATCACCAGATAGCTTTCGGCTGAGGTCTCACCGCCCAAGGCGATCGCCTCATCGGCATACCGAACATGCAGCGCGGTTCGGTCAGGCTCAGAAAAAACCGCAACCGTACCCAGACCCATCTCCCGACAGGTGCGCATGACCCGCAGAGCGATCTCGCCCCGGTTGGCGACTAAGACTTTTTGAATCGGGCCACTCATAGCGGCATGTTCCCATGTTTTTTAGGCGGTAAGCTCTGACGCTTGTTGCCAAGCACCGTAAACGTATCGATCAATCGCTTGCGCAGGTCTTCGGGCCTTATCACAGCATCGATATAGCCTAGTTCTGCTGCTTTGTACGGGTTGGCAAAGCGCTCTCGATAATCCGCAACCAGCTCCTCTTTGCGTTCGACCGGGTTCTCAGCAGCCGCAAGCTCACGGCGGAAAATAATATTAACCGCGCCATCGGGCCCCATCACGGCGATCTCAGCGCTCGGAAAAGCAAAATTGAAATCGGCGCGCAGGTGCTTTGAAGCCATCACATCGTAGGCGCCACCATAAGCCTTGCGCGTAATCACCGTCACCTTCGGTACGGTCGCTTCAGCGTAGGCGTAGAGCAGCTTCGCCCCGTGACGAATGATCCCTCCATGCTCTTGATCTTTTCCAGGTAAGAACCCCGGAACATCGACGAGCGTGAGCAAGGGGATATTAAACGCATCGCAAAAGCGAACAAAACGAGCCGCTTTGATCGACGCATCGATATCGAGACATCCCGCTAAGACCGCTGGTTGATTCGCCACGACCCCAACGCTCTTTCCGTTGAGGCGAATGAAACCCACCACAATATTACCGGCGTAACGCTCTGCGACCTCAAAGAAGAAGCGGTCATCAGCGGCAGCCTTGATGATCTCTCGGATATCGTAGGGCATATTGGCGTTGGTCGGGATCAACTCACGCAGCTCATCACATGAGCGATCAGCAGGGTCGGAGCTGGCAACAACCGGGGCGTCTTCAGCGTTGTTGCTTGGAAGATAGGCGGTGAGCTCGCGCACCATGCGCAGAGCGTGGGCTTCATCAGCGGCAGCAAAATGAGCGACGCCTGAGGTCCCAGCGTGAGCCTCAGCGCCGCCGAGCTCCTCTTTACTCACCTCCTCATGAAGGACGGTCTTGATCACGTCAGGGCCCGTGATGAACATATGACCCGTGTTCTTTACCATAACGATGAAGTCGGTGATCGCCGGGCTGTAGACTGCGCCGCCAGCACAAGGGCCAAGGACCACCGTGATTTGCGGGACGACACCAGAGGCTAAGGTGTTGCGTAAGAAGATGTCGGCGTAACCAGCTAGCGAATCCACACCCTCTTGGATGCGAGCGCCTCCCGAGTCCGCAAGGCCGATCACGGGGGCGCCGACCTCCATGGCTCGATCCATCACCTTACAAATCTTCTGAGCGTGAGCGCCCGACAAAGAGCCCCCAAACACAGTAAAGTCCTGAGCGTACGCAAAGACCACGCGGCCATCGATGCGGCCATAACCCGTCACGACGCCGTCACCGAGCGGCTTGTTCTCCTGCAACCCAAAGTCGGTACAGCGGTGCGTGACGAAGGCGTCCATCTCGCAAAAACTGCCCGGATCGAACAAAAGATCTAATCGCTCTCGTGCGGTTAACTTACCCGATGCATGCTGGCGCTCGATGCGTGCAGCACCCCCGCCCGCTTCAGCGATCTTTTCACGCCGTTCGAGCTCTTGACGAAGCGCTTCGTGGCTGATCTCGGTCATGCTCAGCTCCCTTTGTTTTTCCGCCTGTGGTCTATGTCAGTATATTAGGGCAGGAAAAGCCTGTTCAGTGGATGAATGATGACGAACTATTTAAGCACAGCGCGCCAAGTTTTACGCCTTGAAGGTCAAGCACTTCTTCGTCTTGAGGCAAATCTTGGTCAAGAGATCAATGACGCCGTCGATTCGATTGTTTCGTGTCCGGGGCGAGTCGTCGTCACCGGGATGGGTAAAGCTGGCCTCGTTGGACGGAAAATAGCAGCGACGATGGCGTCGACAGGGGTGCCGAGCTTCTTTCTTCATCCCGGTGAGGCTGCTCACGGTGATCTTGGGCAGGTGGTCGTCGGCGATCTGGTGCTCGCCTTATCCAACTCAGGGACAACCGCAGAGGTCGTTCGTTTGCTTCCAGCGTTCAAAGGCTTGGCTATTCCGATCATCGCGATCACCGCAAAACTCGACTCTCCACTGGGTCAGATGGCTGACGTCTGTTTAGCTCTTGGCGACCACGATGAAGCCTGCCCGATCGGCTTAGCGCCAACCACCTCAAGCACCGTGATGCTCGGATTAGGTGACGCCTTAGCGATGGCTGCTGCCGAAGCGAAGGGGACCAGCAAGGAAGACTTTGCGCGTGTCCACCCGGGCGGCAACCTAGGACGCAGCTTGACCCCAATCGCAGAGCTGATGCGGACTGACGATCGGCTACCCACGCTTCGACTGCCAGCGACGCTGCGCGATGCAGTGTCGGTGATGGGGGCGACACCCGGTCGACCAGGCTGCGCTTTGATGATCGACGACAACACCACTCTTTTAGGGGTGTTTACTGATGGGGACTTGCGCCGACTAGTCGCTGAAGAGCGAGCGCAACTCGATCAAGACATCAGCCTAATCATGACCCGTAAGCCCCTGCACCTAAGCCCAAAAGACCGGGCACTAGACGCCGAAGCGGTGCTGAGCTTGCGCGCTCTTGATCAAGCCCCAGTGATCGATCCTGATGGGCGCTTAGTCGGCTTGATCGATATCCAAGACCTAGCCGGCGGCGGTCAATCGGGTTGATCAGCGGCGAACCGCCCGTAACACCAGATCACCCTGCCACTGGTCACCAGAGCTTAATTGCATGGGGATGAGCGCCATAATCTCAATACCCTGAAGACTGGTTCGGACCGCCCCACGATCTCGATGCTCCGTGTAGATGGGCTGAGTGATCACCTCAACGACTTGCGGAAAGACCATCGAGAACTGCACGCGCGCTGCGGGTGATGCAAACTGAATACTCGCCGCCTCACCACGAATCGGCTCGTCCCAGCTCCCCGTTTGATCCGCCAGACGGACTTTAGCACCTTCCCCCGGCGGTAAGCTCAGGTAGAGTGTCTCGACGAGATAGCCGCGCAGCGCTTGGTGTCTAGGGGCTGCCAACGTCAATTTGACCTGCATCTCAGAGCCCGAGTGGCTTAAGCTAAAGTGCTTGGTGACTGAGACGTCAGCGGTCTCTGCTACCGCTCCTTGCGCATGAAGAGACAGATCAAATTCAGATGGTTTTTGTTCGTAATGAAGCGACGAAAAATCACCTGAAAAATTGGCTGTTAAGGCGTCGTCGGCTTGGGCTACAAAGCGTTCTGATAAAGACCATTTAGGCCCCTGGGTTTTACCGTGATCATCGTAAAACTCGGGGTAGCGACCCATCGTATGGACTAAATCCCATGGGGTTCCAGGCAGCTCTAAAGCGACCAGTGTGCCACCAAGTTCGGGGCACAATGTCCAGTGCCCGCGCGTGCCGCTAAGCACCACAGACTGCGTTCCGTCAGGAAGCAGTTCTTGTTCCCGCCGGCGGATCGAATTGAGACTTTTCGGGTCGCCATCAGCCGCGGCTTCAAGATGGTCTAAATAATCTTCGAGGTCCCGCAATCGGCCGTGAACGGCTTGGCGTAAAACCGGATTATAAATTCCACTGCGGTCACCATGCTGAAAGGCTTCATGACCTTGAGCCTGCAGCAAGCTCGTCCACATGCGCTCTCGCCAATAAGAAGGTAACTCTGCCTCATCGATCCGGCTGACTAATCGCAAGGCGCGTGTGTGCATCTGACCGGCCTCTGGGTAACGCGCTAAAAAGGCGCTCCAGCGACCACCGGCGAGCAAGGGCAACCCCTCTCGTCCGCCCTTCTTTGCGGCGCTCTCCAAGATGCGCGCTCGGCGACGACCTGCGTTGACCGGTAAAGACCAAGTACCCATGGCTCGGTGGCTGCCCAGGCACGGGTAAACTAGAGCCTCAGGCTTACTCTGGGACGCCGTCAAAGGGGTCACGAACTCAAAGGCTGCTACGCCGTCAAGATCGGCTAGAAAGCGCTCGATCTGAGCTCGTTTGGGGATCGACTGAGGATCCGGTGACAAGGCGAGCAAATCGCCGGTCCACGTCAATAAATCACATCCGGAATCTGCCTTTTGTACCCAAGCATCGAGCCGGCGGACCAGCTCTTGCTCTTCACCGCGCGCAGCGGCTAAGCCCAACAGCTTGGATCCGCCTTGCTCTAATCGCAGCGGCCCGCTCAGGCGCTCCGTGTCCAGACCCGCTGCGTCGATGGGGTCGCAAGGCAGCAGACAATAACGATAACCTGCAGATGCCAAAAGGGGCACCATAGAAGGCTCAAAGACCTGCTCTGGCAACCAGGCGCCATGAACCGCAACCCTGAGCTGCTCATCGAAAAACTGGTGCGTACGCTGCAGCTGGGCCTGCGCCGAGCGCTGATTGAGCGAGCAAAGCACCGGGTCATAATATCCGCCACCAACCAGCTCGACCTGACCGTTTTGCGTCAACCCGACCAGTTGAACCAAGCGCTCGCTGCGCTGCCGCAACAAAAAGTCGAGCACGTGCCCGCCTAAATGAAGACCAAAACGCAATCTAGGTCGTGTTTGCAGCGCATCTAAAAATGCGCTGAGAGGACCGTCAATGGCTTGCGCCAGGCGCAGTTGCGGCGTCCCAAGTGGCAAACCACAATGAAGCACCAAAGCGCATCGCATTAACGAAGCCCCAACTGGCTCTTTGCGATCACTTTTCCTGCCTCAACACCCGGCTGATCAAAGGGATCAACATCACAATAAGCACCCAGCAAAGCCGTCGCCCGCATCCAGTTTTGCATCCAGGCTGCTAAACCTTGCGCGGTCGGCTCAATTCGAACCCTCACCACAGGGCGACCCCTGTCGCTCAAGGCTTGGCTGTTGGCGTCAAAAAGAACCGCTTCGATCTCATTAAGCCCCGCACTGTTTAGACCCAAAAGATCGGGGCCGGTGCCTGGTGGGTCCCATGCGGCTGACCAATGGTTAAACATCAAAGCCTGCCGATCTGCGCCCTCCATCAGCAGCTGTAGGATCGAATGCTGGTCACGAGGGCCTTCAGCTGCCGCGACAAACAAAGGTAGCCCCGCTTTACCTAAGCTCTCACTGAGCAACTGCAGCCACCAGCCTGATAGACCGCTCAGCGCGCGTCCGTAGAAGAAACCGAGCCAGCGGTCATGGCCCCCATCAAGTAGATGTTTGAGGTCCGTCGCCCACTGAATCGCTTGCGCCGCATCCGCCTGTTTTGCCCCCAGCAAAAGATCATCGACCGGAAGACCCAAAGCCGCTGCGGGAAGTAACCCGCAGGGCGTAAACACAGAGAAGCGTCCGCCAACATCACCAGGGATTGATAAGGTCGGCCAATCCCTCGAGGCTGCAAGCTTACCTAAAGGGCTCTCAGGGCTAGCCGTCACGACCGCTACGCGACCAAAGTCATACGCTCCAAGAAGCTCCCGCAGCCAAGCCATCACCTCTAAGGTGGTCCCGCTGCGGCTGATAATGATCAGCCCTAGTTCGGTATCAGGGATGCCATCAAGTTCGTGTTTAACGCTCGCAGCGTCGAGGTGATCAAGCAGCACCAGTCGGTCTGCTTGCTCGTGCGATGCGAGGGCGCTGACCAGAGCGTTTAGGCCCATCGCAGAGCCGCCAATACCTAGGACAACGACCTTGCGGCAGCCAGCAAACTCACTGCCCAGTTCGATGGCTCGAGCTTGGTCTCTAACGTCACGCGTCAAACAGCGCTCATAACCACTCACCCCGGATGAAAAAACAGTATCGTCTGCCGAACCGATATGAGTGGCGACTGGCCAGCGAGGCAAAGGCTCGATTGAGACTGGCATACCCGATTTCCTTTTCCCGCGATGGAGCACCAAGTCCGTCGCCCTAACCAGAACAGCAAACCCTAGCTAGGAAGGCGCCTTGGCGACCTCTGCAGCCAATGCTTCGCCTAAATGCTCGAGTTGCGCCAGGTCCGTATAAGCCTGACAGCTGATTCGGACCATTCGGCGGCCGGCAAAACTCAGAATCGGGATCTCGATTTGATAGCCCTCAATCAACCGCCGCTGAAGAGGATCAGTTTCTAAATGATGCAGCGCTTCGTGAGCAGGCAGGGGCAAAAACAAGCTGGTCATGGCCCCGAACATCGACGCCGGAGCGGTCAGCTCATAACCTAACCGCTGATGCAGCATCTGAGCGCCTTGCCAAGCGAGGCTCCGATTGCGTCGCATTAACCCCTCGAGCCCTTGTGGATGGCACGCACTGAGCGCTTGAAGCGCGAAGGGGAAACTCAACCAAGCGCTCGGGTCAAAAGTCCCCGTCCAATCGTAGCAGTCCTGCCAGCGCTGCGCTTTGGGTAGGTGCAGCCCATGGCTCAACGCACAAGGGAAAATACGATCACGCCAATCGGAGCGTACGTGCAGACACGCAGTTCCGAGCGGAGCGCAGATCCATTTGTGCAAGTTAGCCGTTGTAAAAGCGGCTCCGCAGCGATCGAAATCAACGTCAATTAGACCCGGGCTATGGGCAGCATCAACGAGCGTTTCCACGCCGCTATCCTTGAGCGCGCTGACAATTTCTTCGATCGGCAGGACCCAGCCCGTGGGGCTGATCACCGCGTCGATCATAGCAAAGCGAGTGCGCGAACTGACCCGGTCCATAATCGCTGCGGTGATCTGCTCAGGGCTGCTAACGGGAAACGGTAAGGTGACTTGTACGACGCGCGCGTCTTGGCGTTGGGCGACATAATCAAGCGCCGCGCGGCAGGCGCCGTAAGCCTGATCTAAGACCAAAATCTCATCGCCCGGCTTGAGCGACCAGCTCCGTAACACCGAGTTAACCCCGTAGGTCGCGTTCGGCACGAACACTAAATCCTCGGACTGCGCCCCAACTAATTCTGCGAGCACCGAGCGCGCCTCATCAAGAAGCGGTAAGTACTCATCGAGAAGGAAACGCATCGGCTGCTTCTCAAGGCGTCGCCGCCACTGTTCTTGTTCTTGCGCGACCGAATTCAATCGAGCACCAAATGACCCATGATTGAGAAATGTCCATGCCGGATCAAGCTGCCAACTCTGTTGCATATCGAAACCCTCGCCAAAAAACGCTAGCAGAGGTTTCGTGATGCTACGTCTAAAGATCAAGGTCTGCCTTTTACTCACTGTCGCTGCATGCACTGAAGAAGCGACAGGGCTGACCATTCCTTACCAGGTGCCACCAAGCTCAAGCGCTTGGCTTGATGTCCCGTGGCCTAGTAATCTTCGCTTAAATGAGCAGGGTAAGCCTAAACTCTTCTCTTATCCCGACCCCCAGGCCGCCGAGCTTGTCCGCGCGGCCATCGCGCTGGCCGAGACGCGTGATGGCTTTGCCTTACAGCCGACGATCTACATCGAAATGGGCGCTTTAGTGTCCACCGATCAACTCGACGCTGACCCCGAGGTGTCCCTTGAGCCAGGCGCAGCGATTCAATTGGTTGCCCTTGATGGTGCGCCCGAGCGTCGCCCGCTGGCGCTCGGTCAAGGGGGAGCCGATGATTGGTTAAGCGAGACGGTCTTGCACGCCCGCCCCCTCTTTGGTTGGCCGCTTCAGCCCAATCAACGCTACGCGCTGGTCGTGACCTCGGCGCTCAAAGCTCAAAACGGGGAACCCTTCAATGCCGTTGAGTCGGTCGCTGAGGGCTTGCAGGGCCGAGGGGCTCAAGCCGCTTACCTCGAGCCCCTTCGAGACCGCCTCAGCGATTATGCGCTTCAAGCTAGCGATATCGTCGTTGCCACGGTGTTTACCACCGCCGACCCAAGCCGTGAAATGAGCGCGCTAACTGCAGCACAAAACGCGCTTGAGAGCCCAAGCCTGACGTCGGGCTGGCAAGCTGGCGAAGCGCCGGTGCCACGAGTCTATGAAGCCGAATATTTGGCGCCTTTATGGCAGCACGGGGTCAAGCCTTATGGCTCGAGCGGCGGAGGCTTCATCTTTGCTGATCAGGTCCCTCAAGTCGCAGCGCTTGATGAACGCATGCGGGTGACCGTTATGATCCCGCGAGCAGAGCCACCCGAGCGAGGCTGGCCGGTAGTGATCTACCAGCACGGCACCGGAGGAAGTCATCGCTCCTTTCTCGATGGGTCGGGCTCTTATGCTCAGGACCTAACGGACAGCGGCTTGGCGATGATCGGTTTAGACCAGCCTTTGCACGGTGAGCGAGCGGCTCCCGGGACCAACACAGAATGGCACACCTTTAACCCCTTTAATCTCGAGGCCAGTGCAGCCAACCTTCGCCAAGGCGCGCTGGATATGATCCTCCTTCACCGCATGCTGCGCGAGGGTAAACTCAACAGCCGGGAGCCTAGGATCTCTTTTGATCCTGAGCGAATCTACTTCTTTGGGCACAGCCAAGGCGGCTTAACGGGCAGCCTAGCGCTTCCTCATGTCGCCAACTTACCCTGCTCTGTTTTGAGTGGGGCTGGGGCGGCGCTGAGCATGACCCTGCTCGAGCGCAAAGAACCTCTCGATATCGCCGAAGCCCTCAAAGGCTGGGGCGGCGCTCAAGGGCCCTTATTCGCAAGTCACCCAATGATCAGCCTGGTGCAGCACGCCTTTGAGCCGAGTGATCCGATCAGCGCGGCGCCGAACTGGCAGAACTCAGGCCCTCATCACCTCTTGATCACCTCCGGACAGCTCGACCAACAGACCCCCTTCAAAACGGGCGATGCGATGGCGATGGCGGGGCTAGTTCCTCAGATCGAACCCATCGACCATGATCTATGGCGTCACGAGCTTGAAGCGATCCGGCCGAGCTCTGGGAGACTGGTCAACAATGCTCAATACTCGGACCACAGCGTAACCGCTGCCTACCGGCAAAGTCGAAGTGGAGATCATTTCGTGGCGTTTCAATCGAACCCTGTGCGCCGGATGATCCGCTCATTTTTCACCAGCTGCGCAGGCGGTGAACCTGTCGTGAGCAGCCGATGACCGGTCAGCTCATGCGTCGGTTTTTATCGCTTCCGGCTCCTATTATTCGCGGACCCGAGCACACCAACGACGGTCGTTGGCTCGAACCGAGCGACCGCCAACTCAACCTGAGTCACCCGACCGGCTGGCTCGCCGCTGACCCCTCGTTGACCACCTTTGAATCCGCCGAAGGTCAGATTCATTACCAAAGCTCAGGCTCGAGCGCTTTCGCTGTCGGTGTCGAGGGCGCACCAGCCGACCTGATCGGCTCCTGGGCGAACGCTTTGCGTGGGCGCGGTTATCGTCGAACGCTGATCTTTCCGGTCGCAACTTGGCAACGTGCGGCCTTAGAGCTCCAAGGCTTCGATCTGATGCAGGTAGGCGAAGAAGCTGAGGTCTACCTTCCAGCCTACCAAGTTCGCGGTAAAAAATACGCTAACCTCCGACAGATGCTGCATCGAGCCCAGCGCCAACGCCTGAGCGTCGAGCTGCAGACGACGCCACCCGAGGATCCTGAAAATCTCGAAGTTGTTTGGCGAGATCATTGCGCACAGACCAAACGAATGAGTTTACTCGTTGGGCAACAAAACACCTGCGACCAAGCGATCTATGCCGTGGTGCGATCTCAAGAGGGTCAATTGCTGGCGTGGGTTGAGGCTCGCCCCGGCTTTGCGAATCGAGGGTATGGCGTCGATGGAATGGTTCGCCGCCCCGATGCACCAGCGGGCGCCGTTGAGCTCGCCATCGACACCTTGCTGCGCTCGCGCAAACAAGCGGGTGACACCTGGCTTAGTCTAGGCGCTGTACCCTTGCGCGGCGTTGATTTAACCCGCCCCGTGCTTGGGTTAATCTGCCGAATCCTACGGGAGAGTGGTTTAGGCAATCGCCTCTTCCACTTCAGCGGGCTGGGTCAATTTAAAGCCAAGTTTGAGCCTAATTGGCGCCCGGTTTTAATGGCTGACTACCAACGGTTAAACGCCATTTCATTGTACGAAGGATGTCGTTTGTGGGGCTTATTTTAGCCTTAGGCTTGAGCAGGTTTTTCGTCCCAGCGATGATGCCTTAGGCTTGCGCAGCGGCGCCGTCTAATTTGATAAGCGCTCAAGCATCCTCGCTGAGTTCAGTGAGCCGTGCTTGTCGAGCCACGCGAAAAGAGGACCGGTGATGAGCGAATCTGAGCCCACACCCTTACACCTAGACAGCGACCATCTGCGGGCAATGCACGCAGCCGATATCGCAGATCTTTTCGACGAAACGACCAGCGAAGAGCACGCTTTGATCATGAGCGCGCTCGACGCAGAAAAACGCGCCGAACTGCTCGTGTACCTCGACGCCCATGAGCGTCGTGATCTGCTCGATGAAAAAAGCCCCGCTCAAATCGCTGAGTTATTGGGGGAGCTTGAGTCTGATGATGCAGCCGACTTAATCGGAGAGCTCGAAGAGCAGACTCAAATTCGAGTCCTCAAAGTCATCGAAGAAGAGGACCCTAAAGAAGCTCACGAGGTCCGCTCACTGATGGACTATCCTGCCGACTCTGCTGGCGGGCTCATGCAAGCTGAGATCGCGTCGATTGAGTATTCTGCGACCGCTGGAGAGGCTCTTGAGGTCTTAAGAGCGAGCCAAGACGATGCCGATTCAATGCACTTCATTTTCGTCACCGATGACCAAGGTCAGTTCATCGGTGTGGTGCGGATGGCGCGCTTAGCTTTAGCGCAGCCTTCATCGCCAATAGCTGCTATTTTTGAGCCTAAGTTCATCGACGTCCAAGCGCATGTCGACCAAGAAGAGGTCGCTCAAATCTTCGCAAAATATGACATCATTTCGCTTGCGGTTGTCGATGAACACGAGCGCCTATTAGGGCGAATCATGGTCGACGATGTGCTTGAGGTTTGGGCTCAAGAAGCCGACGAAGACGCCTTTCGCATGGTCGGCTCAGATCCTGACGAGCTGCAACACCAGCGCAATCCGTTTCGACTTGCCTTCATCCGCCTGCCTTGGCTGCTGATCAATCTCGTCGGCAGCGCCGCAACCGGCTGGATGTTGTTTTTGTTTCAAGGCACCCTAATCGACAACATTATCCTGATCACCTTCGTCCCAGTCATTACCGCAATGGCCGGAAATGTCGGCGCTCAAAGCGCGATGATCATGATTCGTAATTATGCCTCGGGGCGAGACCAAGAACGCGGCGTATGGCGCAACTTAGGTCGAGAGAGCATCACAGGTCTGTCGATTGGCGGTCCCTGCGGCTTGCTGCTCGGATGCGGCGCGACGCTTTGGCATGGTGACTGGGCCGTCGGTCTGATCGTCGCCATCAGCCTGTTCTTAGTGATGACGGTATCGGCGATTATCGGCAGCCTAGCGCCGAGCCTGTTTCGGCACCTCGGGATCGACCCCGCTATCGCTGCTGGTCCCTTTGTCACCACGGCGAATGATCTGATCGGTATCGCCATTTACATGGCCGTCGCTGCGACCGTGCTCGGCGTCACCTAGACGTTAGTTGCACAGAAACTCTTCTTCCAGGTCAGCGCCGAGCTTCAGGTTGATCTGTTGCTCTTGACCACCACGCCCAGTGGCGCATTGAACGCGCAGTGTCCACGCTCCAGCGTCGAGATCAAGAGCCTCACCGCTGACCCCTTGTATGGGTTCGTCTTCCGACTTTCGAAGCACTTGCCAAACGCCTTTGGCGCGCTGCCCGTTCTTGGTCAACGTCACCCTAAGTCTGCTTTGTTTACGCTTCAGATCAACGGTCTTTTGATCCCCATGCTTGATCACCAGAGGTCTCGAGTAAGGGATGGCTTTACCATCACTAGCGACCACCCGAAGCGGCCAACGACCCGGCGCAATACGAACCATCTGACCGATCGCAAAGCGACCGACGAGCTCGCCGTCTGCTGGATTGAGTAACTCGACCTGCCCATATTGGGGCGACTGACCACGCCTCAGTCGAACCACAGCTTTGCCAAACTTCGGCGGCGCCCCAAATTTCGTGGCTCGCCCAGAAGACACCTCGACGGCTTGGGCTTTAGCGCCGAAATCGACCCCTAAAACCTCCGCTGAAGGCAGCTGATAGCTGACTCGATAAAGCCCCGGACTCACCTTCCAGCGATCACCCTGGAGTCCCTCGGCGAGCAGCTTGGCGCCGGTCGCATCAAAGAGCTTAAGTTCGCCTAAGGGCTCTTTGAGGCCCCACTTAAGAATACCCAAGGCAGGGTTCGCTCGGCGCTCGACAGAAGCCTCTGGTCTCAAGACAAACTCGGCGACCTTATGAGCCTTCTGGGCTAAGTCCTCGCGCCGAGTGACGGTCATCGTGTAGCGATTAGGGGGCAATTCAATCCAAGCACCCGCCGGACCATATCCTGCGCTGCGACCATCAGGACCCAGCACATCGACCTGACCTTCACCGCCAACGAGTAAGGCGCGGACTTTTCCCGGCGCTAAATCGACCACGCGCTCTAGGGTAGCGCCTTGACGAACCGTGATGCGGTCTTGGCGCCAGGCCCGCCGCTGAGCGTCCGAACTCTCAAGGGTCCAGGTCCCTGCTAACAAGGGTGTCTGAGCGCCAGGCTTAGCCTCTACTCGCTCATCGCCGCCTATTCGCTTGAGCACCATACTGCCGGGGATTCGATCACCGTCACGCTCAATCCAAACGATGGCGAAGCCCATCTTTAAGTCGATGGTTTGCTTTCCGCGAACGCCTTTGACGATGCGGATCAGCTCACCCGTAGCTCGGCGGCAATAAACTCTTAGATCGACACCCTTTCCCAGATCCCACTTTACCGCTTCACCGCTTCCAGCTTCGGCTTCGGTGGCTAAATTTTGGATACGACAGGTCCGGCCGGACTCGATGCCGTTAACCGTAACATCAACCTGTATCGTGGCCGCAGCGAGCGCCAAGGCAACGAGCATGGGTTTACTCCACTGGGGTTACGGTGAGCGTATAACCGGCCTCAGGCCGAGTATCGATCGAATAGATGCGCAGGTAGTAGGAACCTGAACTTGGGAAACGCAGCATGATCTCCTCATGATTGAGTAGACCCTCAGAGGTCGCCATCACCGAGTCGCGACTAGGCGTCAAAAGCGCCATATCCAGGTCACCGTCAACGGCGTGGAAGTCTAGCTCAAGGCGCAAGCGCTGCCCGCGACGAACATCGAGTCGATACCAATCATCATCGCCATCACAAGCGACCGCTTGGATCGAACCTTCAGTGGTCAGCGAGCTCGCCGCTTCAGCGGTGTCGTTGGGCTCATGCACGTCGGGTCGACAGTGATGATTTTCGGTGCTTGAGAACTGCAGATCATAAGCGCCGATTCCATCATCCGCAGAATAGACCTTTGCCATCACCGTGGTGGTTTGGCTGGTTGAGACCATCGCTTCAGCCTGACCTTCTGCGCTCCACACGCGGCCGAGGGTGTTGTTGCCTGTTTCGTCGTAGAAACGCACCGCAACTTGAGCTTCACGGTTTTCGTACACGGTGTTCGCATAGACGCGCCGGTTCGCAGGAACGGTTAGACGATACCAATCGACATCGCCTGCGCACATGCTCCGAGCCTCGCGCAATGGCTCGGGAAGTTCGACCGGTGTCGCCGACGCCACGAAGTTGTTTGACTCATCGCCTTCATCAACATCTGGCGTGCATTGGTAGGGACCGTGTGCGTTGTAGGTGAGGTCATAGCGTAAGGCATGTCGGTCCAAAGCGCGGACCTCAACGATCAAGCTTTGAGCTCGAGCGCTTCGATAAAATATACGCTCTCGATCGCTTCGCACCCCACGGCTCGCGTCAAGCTCGGTCACCCCGTCAGCAGCCAAGAGTCGAAGGTCAATGTCGCCCAGTTGATGATTAAAGTCGGTGATAAACTCGAGCGCGTGACCGGCTTGAAGATCGATCTGGTAATAATCCAAATCAAACTGACATAAGGTCACGCCGTTGTACTGATCCGGCTCCAAAATGCTGGCGAGGTCGGCCTGGTTGTTGCCACCCTCACCTTCAAACTGATCCGGGTCACAGGGCTGACCGGGGGCTAGATTGAGTTGCAGCTCGTAGGGTGTGTTGCCGGCGAGATGAGCGACTTTGATGAAGTAGAAGGCGTCAGCGCCTGCTACAAAGCTAAACGACGCTGGCCCGCGCGGAGGACCAGGCGCGTAACGCAACGTTGAGATGCCGTCTTGTGCGACCAAGAATAGATCGAGCATCGAGCCTTCATCCATGCCCAGAGCCTGAACGGTCAGCTCTTCGCCTCGGTTCAAACGCACCGCATAAAAGTCGTTGTCGTCGGGGCATAAGGTCAGATGATCCAGGCGCTTGTCTTGACCTTCGATCACCACATCGGTCGCTGAGGCAAAGGTGTCATTGTCTTCGTAAATATCATCTCGGCACGGTCCACCGATCGGCTGACACAGACCGGTGACCACATCGCATCGCTCAGCAAAGCCGCAGTGCAGATCCGAGGTACACGGATCAGGTTTCGGGATGCAGATGCGAGCCTGAGGATCACAGATCTGATTTTCAGGGTCAGGACAATCAGCGTCGGTGCGGCAAATATTGTCGCTCTCGCACAAGCCCGAGCGGCGGTTGCATTTCAAGCCAGTGCCGCAGTGGTCATCGCTGATGCACTGCACGCAATTTCCGACCGGATCGCAAAACATACCTTCTTGGCAGTCTTGGTCTTGAGTCTCAACGCTGCACTCAGCGGCGCCAGCTCGCTGGCAGCGACCGGTCGCCTCATTGCAGATCTCGCCCGCTTCGCAGGCGGTCTCGGGGAACTGATCAGCAAGCGAACAACCCACCGATTCGATGCAGTAGAAGTGGACTCGGTCACAATCAAACCCGGTCGGGCAATCGGAACGACGAGCGCAAGGAATTGACTCGCTAGCGTCTTGGCAGCGACCGAGCGCGCAGAATGTATTGAGCCCGCACTCGCTGTCTTCGGAGCACTCCGAGCCAAAGCCGTCCCGAGTGCGGCAAATACCTTCGCTGACTGAGCAGTACTCATAGCGCTGGCATTCATCATCTTGAGTACAAGGTGGAATGGACTCACAAAGACCGGTCTGAGCGCAGCGCAGACCTAAATCACACTCGCTGTCTTCGGTGCAAGGAGCCTGAACCACAACGCCGGCGTCCGGAGCTGGAGCGGGGCCGTCGTCACAGGCTGCGCTGATCCAAAATGGGATCGCAGCGAGGAGGAGGAGCTTAGAACGGGCGTTCATACGCAAAGGTCTCCTCTAAGTCGCGAAAGTTCAGATCAGGCCAGTCGAGCTGCAGCGCTTTCCACATGGTCTGATCCTCTTCAAAAGCGATGTAGGTCTCATGACGAAGCATACCGTGAACATACACCCGAACCGTTCCGGTGGTCGGTGTACGAGCCTCGCCTTGTTGGTTGTCGTTCCAGTAATGGACCCAAACCTGAAAGGTGTCTGTCGCCGGCTCGCGCAGGTTGATGTTCTCAGGTCCAAACCCGCGCTGGTCATCGATATCTAGGCGGGGGTGGTTTGCCTCTTCTGGGTACCAATCATCCGGGAATCTATTCGAGAAATAGGCGTCATAACTAGCATCGAATGGGTGGTACTCAAGCGCCTCGTCACCTCGTAAGAAGTGGAGATCCAAGTCCGCTTCAGGGTGGTCCCAAGTCAGCTGAATATGCAACGCGTCGCGAGGCACCGCTCTAAAGGTCACCACAGCCGGCTCGACCGAGCGAACACCCATGGTGTCCACCACATGCAACTCAACGGTGTAATCGCCCGCTAGGTCGGCGGTGATGCCAGCCTCAGCTTGGTCGGCGTCTTCAATCGATGCGGTCGATCCAGGGGGGCGGCGAAGCAAAGACCAGTTATAGGTCGCAATGGTCAAACCCTCAACCGGGCTGTTGCTCGTACGACCGTCAAAGACGATCTGATCAAGGGGCTCAATCCGATCTGGGTCATTAACAAGTTGAGCCTGTGCGATGGGCGGCTGGTGCCCTTGTCCGACTAACGACACCTCCACCATTGGGCGGTTGATGTCATTGCTCTTGATCTGCAAAACGCCGCTGTATTCGATTAACTCGACCGGCTCGAACGCGATACGAAACTGCGCCGTCAGCCCAGGAGCGATCGCTTGACCCACCATGCTCGCTGCGCCCACCGCGCGAAACGGGCAAACATCAGCGTCAGGGCAGGCGACCAAGGCCTCACTCACGAACAAATCGTTTTGTCCTAAGTTCCCGACCGTGACGGGCAGTAAGCCCGTATCACCCACTGCGGTTGGACCAAAGTCTAGCGCCTCAGGATCAACGGTGATCTCGGGTGTCCCCAGATCGACACCAGTTCCTCGCAGCGGGACCTCAATGGTGCCGATGTCTGCGTCCAAGGTCTCAAGGATCAAGACCCCCTCAAAGACATCCTCAACGACCGGCGCAAAGGTCACGTCCAAAAGCGCGGTGGCGCCGCTCGGAATCAAGGTCGGGCATTCACCGACTGTGAACACCGGCTCGGTATCGTCCGAGCGCTCACAGCGAACGATCTCGACGCCGACAATGCTCGGGTTCGCCAGGCTGATCTGAACCGTTTTCGACTGCGCTAAACCGACCTCACCAAACTCAACAGGGTTGGGCGTGACCTCGAGCTGATGCGGAACCTTGATGATCTCGTCATCACCGCAACTACAACCCCCGAAGCTCAGCCCAATGGCGAGCGCGGTCAGTACACCGCGTCGAACTCTCATCATTGACCCGCCGTCACCGTCAGGTTGTACTCCGTACGCCCCTCAGCGCCAGTGATTTGAAGACCATAAAATCCAAAGGCTTCAACGCCTTCGAAGGTCAGCTCATGGGTCTCGCCGTCGCGCTGGCTAGTCGCCACCGCATCGCCCGCATTGTTTTGCCCATCAAGGGCGTGCAGCGTCATCGACATGCCTTCTGGCCCAGTCCCTTGAACGGTGATGGTTTCACCCGCAACGACCACCATACGATACCAGTCAGCGTCCGAACATAAGACCAGGTCTCGTGCCCAGTTGAAGTTACCGCCTGCGGGACGAATCGTCACCGCA
>Ga0315321_10001154_pt1 | contig 20252 bp, 14 predicted proteins | sample M180m21515metaG_FD_203464 | JGI IMG/M metagenome (GOLD analysis project Ga0315321, IMG submission 203464) | Ammonia-oxidizing marine archaeal communities from Monterey Bay, California, United States - M1 80m 21515 | ecosystem: Environmental > Aquatic > Marine > Intertidal zone | place: USA...
CGTCGCCGCAGGACGCGCCTTCGCGGATATTGCGATCGACTCGCTGCGGCCGATGGCCGGCGGAGACTCGGGCCAATTTGGCGGAGACACTGGAGGGGCAGGCGACTCTGGCCGCGCCTCTACCGACACCGCCTCGAGCAGTGGGGGTGGCGGAGGCAATGGATTTGCGGGCCCTGACGACGTGTGCACGTCGGGTAGCGATGCGTTTGTGCAACAGGCCGCTGGCTCGTCTGGTCAGATCGAGTGCGACGGCGTCTCTGAGGCCGGCGACGACACTCCCTTCTCTCGTACCGTCTCACTTGACTCAACGAGCGGCTCTGTGACCCTCAGCTACGAGCACTACAGCGTTCCGGACCGCACAATCGTGTCGTATGAGGGTGTCGCGATCATCGACACGGGCTGTGCATCTGATTCAGGATCGCCGTCGGGTTCCTATAGCGGCCAGTCCAGCTTCCTTACCGTTGCGGTCATTCCGGGATGCGGGGACACAAGTAACTCCGGCACCTCGTGGGACTTCAGACTGGGCTGCAACTAGTTCCTTGTGTAGTTCTCTGCGCAGCGGGAGCTGTCGAGATGATACGACGTCTGCTTGGGTTCGCCGTGGTGATGGGGGCTTTATGCGCCCTTCCGGGGTGCTCTGTCGACAACCACATCGTCAAGATTGCTGGCAATGACGCGTTCTTTCAGGCCGACCCAGCCGAAGTCGACGTGCTCATTGTCATCGACGACTCCGGCTCGATGGAGCTCTACCAGCAGCAGCTGTCCACCCGTTTCGATACGTTCCTTTCCTACTTCCCCGACAGCATCGACTATCGCGTGGGCGTCACGACCAGCACGATGGTTCCGGCAGAGCCATTTGGTGACTGCACTGAAGCCGACATTGCCGCGGCCCCCCAGGGAGGGCGACTTGCCGACGAAGCGTGGATAGACAACGAGGACTCGGGGGGGGCGGAGACCTTCGAAGAGCTGGTGCAGGTCGGTATCTGCGGGGGCACCTATGAAATGGGCCTGGAGAGCGCGCTGCTGGCCGTCACCGGTGAAAATCCAGGCTTTAGACGGCCAGATGCCTCGCTGAGCTTGGTGCTCGTGAGCGATGAGGAGGACAACTCTCCGGGCACGACCTCGGACTATCTACAGGCCTTTCGGGACCACGTCTCGGCCTCAGGACGGCTGGCTTTCAACGCATCGGCACTGGTTATCGTAGACGAGTCGGCCTGCGACGAGAGCCAGCTGGCTGGCGGTGCCCACCGAAACCTCCGCTTTACAGACCTCGCTCAGCAGACCGGCGGAGCAGTCGGCGACCTCTGCAACGAGGACTTCGACGACATCGTCACCCAGGTCTCCCGGGCCAGCAGCCGCATGAGTGACACGTTCTACCTGACCGCGCGTCCCTCGCCCGCGTCGCTGGAAGTCGGAGTGTCGGAGGAGCTGGTGCCGTGCGATGCGGGGGTGTGGACCTACCAGCTGCTCGATGGTCACCCCGTCATCGTGTTCGACCCCGCCTACCTGCCACCGCCCGGCAGTCGCATCACTGTGAGCTACGACCATGGCTCGGGTGAGGGAGAAAGCACATGCGTGGAATGAGCGTGCGCATCATGCTTCTCGCTGCATGTGCTCTGAGCGGACACAGCTGCTCTAAGGAAGCGAAGGTTCAAGCCTGTGTGGTACACGCCGACTGTGACGTGGGCGACGCCTGTGTCGGTGAGACGTGCTCCAGCATCGAGTGCTTCGGCAGCGCCGAGTGCGACCGCGGACTCTATTGTAGCCCGGACTATCAGTGCGTATCCGGATGCGAAGCGGACCTCGACTGCCCCACCGGCGAGCAGTGCGAAGACGGCACCTGCGCACCATTTACCTGTCGCGACACCCAGCTCGACTGCGACTACGACCAGGTCTGCGGCGATGATGCGTGCGAGCCACATGGTGGGAACGCGTGCAGCCGCTGTGACCCCGGCATCGAGGACTACTGCTTTCCCTTGTATGAAAGCACGTCGTGCGATGAGGACACCGACTGCTTGACTGGCGAGCGCTGCTACGTGGCTGACTACATCGGCGACGAGGTCTGCAGCTCCGACGATGAATGTGACCCCGGCTACGCCTGCAAGACCATCAACTTCAGCGATGGCACCACTTCAGGTCCGCACTGCACCCGCAACGCCTGCTTCGCTGGGGCCATCTACCCACCCTGTGTGCCCAGCGAGCCCAACAGCTGTGGGCGCGGATTCCAATGCTACGACCTCGGCGGTGACCTCGGGGTCTGCTTCGGAGACTGCGAGTGGTTGGTGGACAACGGTCACATCCCAAGCGAATGACGCGCGCCATACTCCTGCAACGGTCGTGGGCCATCCGCTCAGGCCGTGAGCTGGTCCGGCGGGTGGGTGTTGGACGTCGTCGTCGATCTGCAGAAGAGCTCGCCCCACTTGGGTGCCATCACCACCCACCCAGCGGCCCGCCGGTTGCACCCATGTCGTTCGTCGTGCCATCGACATCGTCGTAGGTCGACGACGGGTCTCCCGCATCGATGCACGGCGAGCCCGCATCCAGACTCAGGTCGTCGTCGTAGACCAAGTTGCCGCTCCAGCTCACGAAGAGCGGGTCGGCTGAGATGTTGCCATCGGTGCCGGTGGGGTCGGTCACCCCGTAGTAGTTGTCGGAACCGTTGCCGTAGACGTTGTTGTGCTCCAGCGCGAGCCTCGATGTGCCGTCGGACGCCACCCCATACATCGAGGTCGCGTTGGCGATGATGGAGTTTATGAGCACACCGGATGAGCTATCGGTGAAGGTCAGCTCACTGCCATCATTGCCAGACATCGTGATGTTGGTGGCCGTGAACGCTCCGCCCATCATCAACACGCCGCCGGTGCTCGAGCCCGACTTATTGCTGGTGATGATGGTGTTTTCCATGACGACGGCGCCCGCGTCGACCAGCACACCCCCCGCTTCTGTGGCCGCGGTGTTCTCGTAGAAGCGGGTGTGCACCATGCTGACCAGTGCGTCGGCGCTGACGAATATGCCGCCGCCTTGGTCGGCTACATTGCCCGTGAAGTCGATGGTATCCAGCGACAGGTTCGTGGACATGGCGCACAGGCCCGCCCCATACGAATAGATATAGTAGGTGTCGTCATCCATGGGGGTCGACGACGCCTCGGGCAGCTCGTTTTCCCAGACCACTAAATTGCGCAGAGTGGGCTCGGCTTCGTCCACGAACACGCCGCCGCCACAGTAGACGGTGAAGTAGTCGGTGCACACTGCTCCCGAGCCGCAGTCGCGCGCCTCTTCGGTCTTCTCTATCGAGCCCGTGCCGCCGGTGATGGTGAAGCCATCGAGCACCGCCTCGGAGGTCTCCCTGGAGTTAAAGGTGACGGCCGACCCGTCGAGGCCTGTGCCGTCGATGATGGTGGTTCTGGCTCCCTCGACGGAGGAGACCAGCAGGTTGGCCCCGCCGAAGTTGACCGTCTCGGCGTAGGTGCCCGGCGCGACCAGCACACACGCGCTGGAGGCCTCGATGCCATCCTGGATGAACGGCCAGGGGTCGGCCAGCGTGCCCGTGCCCCTTCCCGTCGCTGAGGCGTCGACGTAGTGCGGCTCAGTGGAGTCGGCGTCGTCGCAGTCGAAGTCGTTCTCGGCCAAGCCTTCTGCGGCGCAACCCGACATCACCACGTCTGGGTTGCCAAAGCCGTCGCCGTCGCTGTCTTCGAAGTAGTCGGCACCGTCGACAGGCTCGTCGTCGATGATGTCATTGCAGTTGTCGTCGGAGCCGTTGCAGATCTCTTCAGCGTCGGGATGGATGGTGTCGAGGGAGTCGTCGCAGTCATCGTCGTTGTCGACGTAGCCACTGGGCGCTTCACAGGACTCCACCGTGTCGGAGTCTGTGCCATAGCCATCGTCGTCGCTGTCGAGGTACCAAGTCGCGGGGTCGGTGGCGCCTTCATCGATCTCATCGTTGCAGTTGTCGTCGGCCCCATTGCACAGCTCATCGGCACCGGGATGGATGTCGGCGTTGTCGTCGTTGCAGTCTTCGCTCGCGGGGTAGCCGTCCCCATCGGCGTCGGGGTCGCCCTCACCCGAGTCATCCGTGTCGGTGTCGGTGTCGGTGTCGGTGTCTGCGGAGTCGGTGGTGCCAGTGGGCTGGGAAGCGGTGTCTTCTTTCAAAGGATCACAGCTGGTCAGCGCCGTCAGCACCAGTAGCGGGAGGATTTTCTTGCGCATGGGATCCCTCTTCAGGGACTTTTCTACCGCGTGTGCCCAGTTTTCAGACGTTCCGATGTCAAAACGCTCGAAGCAGGCTGATTCAGGGCGATGTCTACTCCGGAAGAGGCCCAGGAAGAATCCGCCAAATGCGCTGCTTCTCGGCATCATCATCGACCCGCTTGGACGAGTCGATGTCGGTGCGCCCTACTGTGGCTTGATCGCGATCTGGCGGATGGTCTGCGCAAGGTGGCGGCGCATCCCACGGCGAGTATATCGATACTCGCGCATCGCTATAGACCGGCAGGCCCAGCTGCTGGCGGAGGAGGGTCTCTACTCTTCGCTTGCGGCCCCGGCGGGCCACCCCCGACAAGGAGCTGGCTGCATCCTCGACCGCCAGGGCGTCCCTCTGGAAGACCACGTATCGATAGCCGAGGTTGTGTGGCAGGACCTTGTCGTCCTCGGTCCACTCCGGAAGGCTCTCGGTATCGAGGCGGGTCAGCTGCACCAGGGCCGATACAAAGGGGTTGCCGGTGCGAAGGTCGACGGCCTCGGACGGTGAAAAGACCACGTTGTTTTCAATCATACCGCCGAGAATCGGTCGTCCATGGTGGGTCTGGTAGTACAGGTGGGCTTGGTTCCAGGCATAGGGGAGCTCGATGAGGGCCCCCGGTGGACCGCTGGCGAGGCAGCGGTAGCCGGCGGGAATCGTGGCATCCCAGCGGGGCATGGGCGCGAGCTCGGCCGACCACAGGTGCGCGACCCATCCACCCACCAGCAGCACCCCCACTCCCCGCGCTCCTGCGGCCCCCAGCCGACTGCGCAGCACGTCGAGGCTCACTGCGATGCCCACCGCCAGCAGCACCGTCAAGACCGCGTAGGCGCGTCCGGGCCACCACAGGCGCCGCAGGAAGGGCAGGGCCTTGGCCAAGCCGATGTAGACGGCGTTGGGAAGGGCCGCCGAGCCGACCAGGAGCACCGGACCACTCGCCAGCAGCATGGTGAGCCCAGCCATCGCTGCTAGAGGCCGCCAGTCCCGGCTGCGCAGTCCCGCCAGCAGCAGCGGCAGCACCACCCATGGGGTCCATCGGCCCGAGGTGAGCCAGACCTCTTGGCCGTTGGGGTTTTGCACTTGCATGCCGTGGGCGAGACGCAGCGGCTGCCACTCGAGCAGGCCCACCCGAGTGCCCTCCATGGTGATGGGAGCCGCCGCCGTGAGCGACCACTGCTCCACCTGCAGCAGGCCGGGAACCTCTCCAAGTCGTGCCGCGGAGGCCGCCAGCGGGAAGGCGGCAGGGGCCACGAGGCCGATGGCCACGCCCGCGATGAGGGCGTGTCGGAGCAGGGGCCCCCACCGGTCCTCGCTGGGCGGCCGCCACAGCAGGGCAAGTCCGTGGGCGAAGCAGGCCATGCCGGCGAAGAAGGCATAGAACCAGTATTGGTAGCCGAGCAATGCCAGGTACAGCCCCGCCACCGCGGGCACCCGCCAGCCCGGGGTGCGTCCTGCCACCCACATGCGCTCGAAGAACAGCACCATCAGCAAGAGGATGGCCTGAGTCGGCCGGCCCTCCGACAGCTCAAACAGGCCGTAAGGCGAGGCTGCAAAGGTCACCGCTCCGAGCCCCACGGCCAAGCGGTCTTTGGTGAAGTGTCGGAGCAGTCGCGCCATGGCGAGGGCCGAGATGCCCAGCCCCGCCAGCACGAACAGGTTGTAGCCGAGCACCTGCCCGAAGCTGGCGAGGAACGGCCATGCCACCAGGGCGTCGAGCACATTCGCCCCCGTGTGCCCGAACACATCCTTGCCCCAGGGGTGAAAGAATAGGTCGGTATGAGCCAGGTTGTGGCCCTCTGAGATGGCCCGACTGGTGAACCAGTAGAACCACTGGGTGCCGTAGTGGTCGACGTACTCAAGGCCGAGGAAAGCGTCTGTCAGGTGGGGCAGGGATGGCCCGAACACACAGGTGGCCAGCACCAGCGCAGCCAACCCAACCAGGAGGCGGTCGACATCCCGAAGCCAGCTCACGGCGAACCTCCCGCCGGTCGGCGGCCCGGTCGCACGCGGGCCGCCTCGATGGGGTCGACGGCCTCGGGCATGGAGGGGGGGCGAGGGTCAGGCACTTCTGCACCCGCAGGGGCCTGCTCGGCATGGCGCAGCCGGCCGCCTGGCACCAGCCAGTAGACGGTGCACTGGGGGTCGATGGTCTGCTGCCATGCCACTCGGTGAGTCTGTGCCGTCACCATCGCACGGTACAGCTCCAGGCTGTGGGGATGTCGCCGACGCCAAGCCGCATCCAGCTCGGGACAGTCGTAGTGCACCATCGCATCCGCGGTGCGCTGTGGCAGGTCTCCTGGGGCGCGCAGGTCGACCAGCGTGACCGTGTCGAGACCGAGGAGGAAGTGCTCCAGTCGACCCGGCTCCTCCCCGTCTGGCCGCAGCAGGCCATGGTCGGTCGCCACACGACAGGGGGCGGTGCCGCACGTCGCAGTCACCAGCGCCCGCAGGTGGTCGCCGGTCCAGCTGTGGTGGGGCCGCCAGGTGTTGCGCAGGCGGGGTTCTATGGGCAGCCGCGCAGCCTCGGCCCACGGGCTGCCTGCCGCCACGGGCAGGTGCTGGGGGAGGGTGTAGACCAGCCACACAGCCATCGACAGCCCCAGGGCGGTCCGGCTGCGGGCCAGCCCGACCGCCGCCAGCACGGCCAGGGCCGCAAAGCCCGGAGTGAAGTTGTCCAGGCCCGCCCGCGAGGCGAGGAACAGCACGGCGGGCACCAGCGTCCAAAGTCCGAGGGTGCGCACCAGGGGCATGCTCCGGGACGTCCACAGCCACCGAGCGGCCAGCGCGAGGCCCACCAAGACCAGAAGCAGCCCCCCCGCACCGAGCTGGTCGGGCAGCTGTGACCAGAGGTCAGGGACCTGCTCGGCGTAGCGCGCGCGGGCCTCCAGCTTGGCCTGGATGTACTCGGGCAGCATGAACAGGGACGGCAGGGCGCTGACCAGCCACACCGCCCCCACCCCAACGGTGACACTCGGACGCCCACGACGCCAATCGGAAAAGGTCGCCAGTGGGACCATCCACACCAGAGCCGACGGCCGGAGCGCCAGCGCCAGCGCCCCCAGCACACCCATCCAGGGGCCGCGCCACCGCGCCGAAGAAGCCGTCGCAGCCGCCAGCGCGAACAGCAGAGCCGCCTCGGGCAGGTGCACCCACCCCAAGCGGGCCTGGAGCACCACCGCAGGCATGGTACCCACCACCAGCAGGGCGGCTCCTGCGGCCCGGGGACCTCCGAGGCGGTCCGCCACCACTCCCACCCCACCCAGCAGCAGGGTCAGCCAGCCCATGTCGAGGAGCTGAAGGACAAGAGGGTCGGGAGAGGACAAGGCGAAGAGGGCGGCTGCCAGGCCTTCCAGCCAGACTCCCGGTCCAGAGAGCTTCGGCCACGCCCCGCCGGTCGTCAGCGCGGCATGCAGAGCCGGCAGGCGGGTCCAGGTGAGCCCCATGTCGGCAGGCACTCGACCGTCGACAGCCACAAAGCGCAGATGGCTCGCCAGCACGCCCAGCCCCACCAGCCCGGCGAGGCCCCGCTCGATGCTGGCGCGCCGCTTCACCGTCGAGCTCCGGGGCGCCGACGCCGCGACTCCACCGCAGACTTCTCGGGCGCCTTCGCAGGCGGCTTGGGCTGCCGCCATGCGCGCTCTGGCCCATCACAGGCAGGGCTCAGCCGCGCCGCCACATCGGGGGTCCCAAAGTAAGGCGTGTCGGCAGCGGGCAGGCTCGCAGCGCACGGCCGGGCACTGTCCACGCGCGTGGGCTCCAGACGGTAGACCCGGTGACCGCCCAGGTCGACTCGTTGCCAGCCAGGTCCCAGGGGGCGCCGGCCCACCGCCCAGGTCTTCCAGTCGGCCCCAGAACCATCGGGAAGGTGGACCGGCAGCGGGCAGTACAGGAACATCGCCCGCACCCCCGCGCCCAGGTCACCGGGCGAGACCTGCTCACACAGCTCGGTTCCCAAGGTGCGCAGGTCGTCCACCATGGTTGCTTCGGACTCGAGCCGCTCCCAGTCGGAGGGCGCCTGAACGATGCTGAGCCCCAGGGCAGCCAGGCCCGGCAGTATCCAGCCGCGGTGATGCCGGACCGCCAGCACCCACACCATCACGCACACCGGCACCACCACCGCCACATGCCGTGGCTGCCCCCAGGTGAACAGCGCCGGCAGCGCAGGAAGCACCCCGACTGCGAGCACAATGCGGCGACGGTCCTCCCGGGCCAGCGCCAGCACCGCCAGCAGCCCGGTCGCCACCCAGGCCCAGCTCCCCGGCGCTTGTTCCACCACCCAGGCCAGCTGCGCTGGTAGCGACAGCACCTCCGTCCCTTGCTCGCTCACGGTGCGGGCCACCTCCTCGGGCAGCCCCACCAGCTCTCCCGAGACGGCGGTGGCCATCAAGCGGCGGGTCCACGGCAGCTTCCAGAGCAGCCCCGGCCACAGCCCCAGCAGCAGGGGGGCCAGGTGGAGCCCCAGCGCCCCCACCAGCACCCGCCCAAGCCGGAAGAGGCGTCCGCCACCGAGCCCCGCAACGCCGACCAGCAGCAGGGCGCCAATCATCCCGTGCACCCGCAGCAGCACCCCACAGACCGCCACCAACAGCAGCACCAGGAACAGTCCCCGATGCCGAGCCAGCGGACGCGGACGCTGCACCCAGGCCCCCGCCATCCCTGTCGCTCCCACCGACCACAGCGCCACCAGAGCGTCTGGCTGTGCCCGCACCGACAGCACCGCCACCGACGGCAGGGCCACGGCAAGCAGACCCGCCAGCAGGCCCGTCTTCAGGGTGCCCCCGAGCCGCTGGGTGGCCGCCAACACCACCCCTCCGAGCAAGGCGTGGGACGCCATCGAAAGACCCTGGGCCGCCACGGGGCCCGGCACCCCGAAAGCCAGCAAGGGACGCAACAGGGTGGGCATCAGCGGGGGCACCACGGATGGCACCCCCACCGACAGGTTCAGCGCCGATAGAACCCACAGATCTGGGTCGCTGCCTGCCGGCGCCGGCAGCTGACTGCCAAGCCCCAAGGTCACGAGACCGCCTAGGATGAGGCTCAGAACCGCCCACCCAATGGGACTCTTCATGGGGCCGCCCGGCTGCGTCCAGCCAGGGAGTGCTGCCTCTGGCGACAGGCCGTGTAGGCCCGCCCCTTGCGAAAGAACTCACAGGGGCCGTCCTCGGGCATGGCGCCCAAAAGTGCCGCCAGCTCGCCCACCGCCGCCCCCAGGGAGTCCATTCCGTCGGTGCCATGCACCTCGTGCACGAGCTGTCCCACCGCTGCCATGGCCGTCGGATATCCTGCCGTGGTCCAGGCTGCGGACCGGTTGCGCACCAGGTGGACGAGGCAGTGCTGCTCCAGGACGCCGGTGTGACGGCACGCCTCCAATGCCTCTTTGAGAGACACATCGGTCTTCAGCAGCCGGTCGACCCCCGCCAGCCGACACGACGCACGCATCCGCTCTCGCTGTACATGGACGCAGACCGAGGGGGCGACCCGTTCGTCGAGAGAGACGGTCTGCTCCAGGCAGGAGTCTGCTGCGTCCCCGTCGATAAGGCTGCGGCAGAGGTCGACCCGCTCCGCTGCCGTGATGACCGTGGGGTCGGGCATCCCGGCCAGCGCCTGGACCACGCACCAGTCCTGGTCGTGGCCGCTGTACTTCCGGCACCCGCCCAGCCACCGCTCCACATCGGGCGGAATGACCTCCAGGGCCGTGCCTGGAAGCGGGGAACAGCCGGTCAGGAACACAGCCAGAGTGACCCAGGCGGGACCCTTCATGGCGCCCAGAGGTGGGGCCGGCTGTGGTAGCGCAGGCAGGCCGCCGCAGCCGTGGGGTCGAGCGCAGTGCACAGGGCGTTGGCTCGCTCCATTGTGAGTCCAGTGGGACGCGCCACGAGGATCTTCTCGGTGGCGAAGGACCGCGCCGCAGGGGCGGTGATGGCCTCCAAGGCGGCCAGGGCACCGTCGAGATCATCGGCCTCAGCTGCCTTCACGGTGCGCTCGAAGTAGCAGCTGTCCTGGGCTTCGAGCTTGGCGAGGGCGGCACAGTCCGTGCGTACTGCATTGCAGGCGCCGAGCGCAATGCTGCCGGCGCCGAGCGCAATGTTGCCGGCGCAGAGCGCATTGAGCAGAACGGGACGCATATGGGAGTCGTCTCGCGCGCGATGGGTGAGGGCGGAGGAGGAAGTCTGCCACAGCGGTGGTCACGGTGTCAGAGGGGCCGGGGTCAGGCCACGCCCTGGAGCCGCATCGCCGATGGCAGATCTCCGATGCACTCGACTTGACAGCGATGCACACCACCCCACATTTCCGTCATATGGTGGTTTTCAAAATACGAGAACATCGTCTTACAGAGCAAGCCTCCCGAGATATTGTCTTGGGTGAGCCCCTTCTGGGTTCGCTGAAGTGAGCATCTGGAGGTTGTGATGGGGTCGTGGAGCAATTGGATTCGCGTGGTTGGATTGGGCGTATCTGGCATCTCCGTTGTGGCGATGTCTGCATATGGCTCCGCGGCGCTCGCGTGTGGAGGGGGGGTGCCGGTCGCGCCCACGGGCACCTCCATCGACGAGCTTCCGTTTACCAAGGCATTTCAGATCATGGTCGCTTGGCCGGAGAGTCTCGACGGCCCGGCGTTTGTGTCGGTGGGAGCTTCCATCGACAATGCCACGGATGGTTTTGGCTATGTGGTGCCGATTCCCCAGGTGATCGACAGCTCCGCCTTGTCGGTGGGAGATGGCGACTTGCTCGATGGCTTGGCCTCTTTCACCGGGCCTCGTGCGCTGACCAAGGGCTGCAGCGACTACCGACCCGATGTAGACTATGTCTGTTCTCCCCCGAGCCGTGGAGGAGAAGGAGAAGGAGAAGGAGGGTTCTCCGGGGAGCTTGGCCTTGGGGTTGATGTAGAGACCACCCAGGTGGGTGCGTACGAGGTGAGCCTCCTCTCTGCCGACGGAGCAACCGGGCTGCTCACTTGGCTCGAAGTAAACGACTTTGAGCTGCCGGAGGGCAGCGATGTCCACATCGAGCAGTACATCGAACAGGGATACATGTTCGCCGCCGTGAGGGTGCCTGCTGGGACCCAGGTGGAGGACGGAACCAGTCTCCCTCCACTCGACTTTTATCTCGACGATGGCTTCCGTACTCTGCCCTTGCTCCTCGCCGCGAATGCCGCGCAGAGCGCCCAGGATGTCATTCTCACGACCTGGGCCCCCAACATCGGTGCAGTGGGCATCTCCAACCTGACCGAAGTGCAGATCGAAGAGGGCTGCATGGCCCGCGAAGACAACTTGAGCATGGCTTATGGAGACGCAGTCGTGCAGGCGCACGCCGCCGCGGGTGAAGCGGTCTGGTCGCTTGAGTTCTATGCGCACAACCCCTACTGGGATCAGCACGGGGAGGTCACCTCCTCGGTGGCACTCTCGTCGGACCATGAACAAGCCATCTCGGGCTTCTTCGGTTCGTTCGATGAGCTTGCCCGAGTCGGCCGCGTCCACATCCGGTACGATCCAGGGCAGCTCACTGCCGACCCTGCCTTCTACGCCCACGCCACTTCTGAGTTCGAAGCCATCGAGTATCTCCACTTCAAGGATCGCCTTACCTCCTATGTGCCGGTGTGCGGGGAGGGCTTCGTCGATGAAGGAGGCACCTGTTCGCCCACCATTATCGACGATAGCTACTGCGTCGACGATGCCAACGAGTCCTGCGAAGACATCCCTGGCAGGCTTGGAGGAATGCTCTGCAACCTCTCCGACTCCGATAGCTCCGACAAGAGCGGCTGCTCCACCGCCGGCCGGCTTGGCAGCTCCTCCTGGCTGGCGATTCCGCTCGTGATGCTCTTCGGCGCACGTCGGCAGCAGCGCCACTGAGGGTTGGTCTCAGCGGGTAGTGTCCGAGCGAGGCGGATGAGTCCCGTCTCTTTTTCGCAGGAGCCGCTGTCGTGTCCATTGCCCTTCGAGTGGTGAGCTGTGCGCTGGTGTGTCTGGCGCCCTCGGTGGGCTGGTCAGATGCGGACAGCTCAGCGCGGTCTCCTGTGAACCACAGCCTTGGGGCGGGGATTGGCTGGGTGGGCATGGTGCACGTGGACTACAGCCGCGGTCTGCGAGAGGGGTGGCGCGTCGAGGCCGGGCTCACGCCGCTCCTCGTGTTGAACGTAGGTGTGGTGGGGGCGACACGCTATGTGCCGCTGCACTCGACTGCTCGTGCTGAGCACAACCTGCTGATGACCGGCACCGTTGGCGGCATTGTGGGCATCTTAGACGGCACGCCGGCCTTCGGCCCGGGGGGGCGTCTGGGGGCTGAACGAGTCTCGGACAAGGTCGGAATCGCGGTCACTGCAGGGGGACTGGTGGTCGTAGGAGCCGACCTGGACGTTTCGCCCCTTCCCGATGTCCGCCTGACACTGTCGCGCGTGTGGCGGTGAGTGGCTGCGACTGTAGACCGCTCGGGCTTCATCGAGTCGAGAACCTACTTGGGTCCGGAGTGAGCGAGACAGAAATCCCCACACCACCTCGCTGGCATGGATGTCTTGATTTCCAAACGCTTCCGGCCGTCTTTGGGGCTCAGTCGTAGGGGTCGATGCGGTCGGCGATTCCGGCCAGCAAGGGACCCACCCCGGGCACCGCCGAGGCAAGGGACTGCACCACGTCTTCCACGGCAGAGCGCATGCGCATCTTCTGCTCGCGCATGCGACCCAGATCGTCTTCGGCCTCTTCACGCATGCGCCGGGACATTCCCTCAAGCTCGTCGGACACGTTGCGGCCCGACTGATGGATGCGACCGGTGTGGTCTTCGCCCTCGTCGCGGAAGCGCTGCATGAAGTTGTCGCCAAAGTCGCGGAGGTTGCCGCGCGCGTCGGCGAAGACCTCTTCGAGGGTGCGCCGGCCAGTGTCGATGTGGTCTTCCAGCTCGCTGCGGCCCGTGTCGATGCGGTCGCTCACCCGGTCGAGGCCTTCACGGGTCTGCTCATCGAGGGCGTTGCGCAGCTCTTCGGCGGTGTTGCGCACGTCTTCGACGTGGGAGGCGGCGGTGCCGTCGAGCTCGGAGGTGAGGGCTTCGAGCTGGTTCTGCAGCTGCTCCAGCAGCGCTTGAGCAGTGCTGTCGAGCTCGGCGCGCTGCTCGTCGCCGGTGCCCGCGACCTCGGCGCGGGCGGCTTCCGTGGCGGCGTCGACCCGCTGCTCGGCCTCGGCGACTGCGCCCTCTACGCGGGTCTCGATCTCGCCGGACAGCGCAGAAAGACGGCTCTCCAGCTGTGCGTCGAGCTCGGCGTAGCGCGCATCCAGCTCGGCGCGAAAGGCCTCCATTTGCTCGGCGACGAGGGCCTCAAGGGCGGCCGCCTGGGCCTCGGAGACGGCGTAGGCCGCAGCGGCCCCCCCGAGCGCGCCGGCGCCAGCGCTGGCGGCGACGGTCTTGCCGCGGTGGTTGTCGGATGCTTGGGAGGAAGCCATGGGAGAGTTCTCCGAGCGGGGAGCGCAGCTTAGGACAGGTACCGAGGGAAGCTAACCCGCAGGTGGGGACATGCGCCCGGGCTGTCTACAGTCCGCCCTCCATCCGGAGCCTCCTCCATGCAGGGACACGCGAGCTAGCTCACTTGGCCGCCTCCCGGTCTGGACCCAGCGAAGCCAGGTCCAGAAGCACGAGCATCCAGAAGCACGAGCATCCAGAAGCACGAGCGTCCAGAAGCACGAGCATCCAGAAGCACTAGTCCTCGTCGCACACAAAGCGCTCTACCTTGAGCCCGTCGATGAGGTGGTTGTTGGTGATGTTGCCCGTGGCGGCGGTGAAGCCGAGGTGCGCGGGGAAGGGGGCGACGCCCTCGACAACCTGGTCGATGTAGACGATTCCATCGATGGCCACCGTGAGGTGATTCCCGGACATGTCTACCTGCATCTCATGCCACTGCTCGTCTTCCACCTCGTGGATGTCGGCGGAAATCTCGCCGATACCGTTGCTGGCGCCGTCAATGACAAAGCTCACGTGGTCGGCTCGGCTGGGCTCGGACAGGCCAGGGTCTCCCGTGTTGTCCCAGGTGTCGACTTCGACAGACCAGCCGGGAAGGCCGCCATAGCCGAGCGCTCCACCGACATCGCCTTGGTAGGAGGTCATCCGGGTGGTGTCGAGGGCGGTGAGAGACAAGCCGTCGGCCCCTGTGCTGGAGCCGCCGCTGGCATAGAACATGAAGCCGATAGAGACGTTGTCGGACCACACCTCTTCGGAGGTCTGAAAGGCGGTGCCTACGACGTACCGCGAGGTGTCGGTCAGCTCGAGCCAGCCGTTGGTGGCGTCCCAGCCTGCCGCCCCGGTAAAGGCCCAAGTGGTGAGGTCGAGCGTCTCTTCGCTGTACCCAAGGTTCTGGCAGAACGAGACGGTCTCGGAGACCGACAAGCCGCAGGCGTCGGTTGCGCTGACCGTGAGAGTGTGGCTGCCTTCGGTCTGTGCGGCGCCGTACCAGTCGTAGCGGGCGAGCCCCGCTCCATCGGCACTGTCGGTCGACAGCAGGCCGTCCACATCGGAGCTCCAGCTCATCTGGAGCGCGTCCGCACCTTGGTCGTCGCTGACCGTGGCCTCAAGAGGGGTGTGCGCGCCTGGGTCAAGGGTGGCTGGGATGGCACCCAAGCTAAGGCTCGGCGGTTGGTTTGCGGTTGCGAGCAGGTCGACGGTGATTGTGGGGTTGTTGGGGTCGTTGGTGGTGAGCGTGATGCTTCCATTGGAGCTGCCCCCCGCGACCACGACGGACACCGAAGAGCCTGCCGCGACCTCACCAATGTCGGACACCAGCTCCCAGTCGCCCTCAAGCTGCACATCTTCGATGACCAAGGGCCCGTCGCCATCATTCTTCAGCGTAAAGGTGGCCTCCGCACCCTCACAAGAGGTGCCCAGGTCGATGACGGTGAGGTCTGTGGTGGCGGCGGGAGTGCCGTCCCCACCGTCATCCCCACCGTCGTCCCCACCAGCGCTGCCGCCGCCGTCTCCGGTGTCTTCGCAGCAGTCCACGCTGCCGGTGTCTCCGGTGGGCTTGGTGTCGCCTTGACAGCCCATGAGTGCGAGGATGGAGAGTGTGATCAAGCTGTTGGTGGTCCGCATTGTTTCTCCCGGGGCCGCGAGTTGGCTGGCTCGCCTTGGCTCTGGTGCTGTAGAGCGGCTCCCTCTCCATGGCATCTGTCGCCGTTCCTAGTCCTGTGGCGCTCCACCCGAAGACGCCTGAGCTGAGAGGGAGCTGTCGGCTTGCTGCCGGGATGCCGTCTTGTCGGGGCGCTCGATCCCACCTGACCCGACGGTTAGTGCAGGCGACCCTTCCCGTAGCGTAGCGAATGAGACCGGTTTGGAACCCGACGGGAGACCATTCCCATACCGGGCCTATGAGGACGATCAATGCGCAGTTCTGCCCTCCGTGTCTTTATTGAAAGCCTCACCTCAAGTGCGAGCACATATCGCGAGGACTTTGATATCCCTGCTCTGCTGGCTCTTCAGGGAGACGAACGAGAGGCGGCCGAAACCCTGCTGGTCCAACGCCTCAGCGGTTCTCTCGACCGCCGAGTGCCCCGCGCGCTCGGCTATATGAAGAGCACGAAGGCCTTGCCGGAGCTCGAGCATGGTGTGGTCATGCATATGGGCGCGGCGTTCATGCGCTCTGAGATGGCACTGGCCATGTGGGAGATAGCCAGTGAATCCAGGGTGCCCGGCTGGCTCCAAGAAATCTTAGCGACCGGAGTCGAAGCCTCTGGGCGAAGTATCGCGGCCTATCATCTTCGCGACTTTCCTGGGAACGCGACCGAAGCCGCTCTCTGGGCGGCCATCCAGACGGAGACAAGTCAACGGGTCCGGATCAACGCAACCGACTCCCTGTTCAAGCTGTTGCAGGTCCCACGCTGGGGGAAGGGCTCCAAGTTGGGCCATGTGCGTTCTTGGCTTTCTTCGGGTCTCCAGAGTCTCCGCAGTCGAGGCATCAAGCAGCTTGAAGCTCTCTTGAAAGACATGGAAGCGAACAAAGAGATGGATAGCTGGCTTGAGCGACCCGAGAGTCGCTCCCCGGAGATGAAGTCCTTGCTCAAGGCCCTGCGTGCAGATCCCAGCGTCATCCCCGAGTATCCCCAAGCAGAAATGAACCACCTCACCGACCTCGAAAGACGCCACGCTGTCTTCGTGCTTCTGGCAGCCATCGAGCGTGGCGACCCACGCGCCCCAGCAGCTCTGTCTTGGCTAGACGCTGCTGACTTCGCGGATGTTCTTGAGGAGCGCCTCGGTGACGAGGGCCCATTGGGGCTCGCGCTCGCGACGACACTTCATGGGTGGGGACACGCTTCGGGAAGAGCCAAGCTCGTTGCGCTCGCAAACAGCAGCAGCTCCGTGTCCACGACCGCAGCTCAACGACTCTCTCAGAGCACCCAGCCTGCCACCGGCACGGCTTGCGTCACACTGTAGGGGCGCATCAAGAGGGGGCCCAGTCTCGGCTTGTGTAGGCATACCTAACGACACAGGCAGCTACCGCAGCTCGGTCCAATACCAGCCAGGCTGGAGGGGCACCCGGGGCACGACTTCGGGCCACTCCGAGCGCACCACACCCGTGGTGAGCCACAGGGCAAGTGCGCCGTCCTGGAGGTGGGCATGCAGGGCGTGAGCGGCATCTCGTTCGGCGGTGAAGGTGGTGGCGTGGTCGAGTGTGTCGAACAGTCGGAGGGCGGTCGTGTCGGCGGTGTGGAAAGGGTTGTATCGGCCTTCCTGAGCGACCACCTCTCCCACGTGGTCGGTGGGGGGAACCGTCCATCGCACCAGCATGAGGTCGAGCTCATTGACGGTGGCAGGAAGGGGGGCGGACACCGCGGCGTCGCCAGGAACCTCCACCAGAGTGACGGTCAGTCCCTGGGCTTGCAGCTGGGCTAGCAGAGCGGGAGCCAGGCGGGGCTCGAGTGCGGCGTCGGCCTCGCGAATGCCCATCTTCAGTGGCTCTTGGGGGAGGGTCCCCGCTGGGGCTGGTGGTGTAGACACGCTGCGGTTGTGAAGCGGGCTGCTCGGGAGAAAGGGGCCGGTGATGGGGGCTGGACTGTCATACCTCTTGCCCCACACCGTCTCGATGAGCGCAGGACGGTCGATGGTGGCTGCCAGTGCCCTTCGGACATCGGGGTCGGCCAGAGGGCCGCGGTAGTGAACGGCCACAAACCAGATGTCGTGACTGTCGTAGGACCGCAGCTGCAGCCCTTCTGGGGTGTTGTCCAGCGGGGGTGTTCGGGAGGAGCGGACGCGGACTGTGGGGGAGGTTGGGTTGGGCAGTGGGTCTGCGCGCACCTCGATGTGCTGAAGCGGCCCCCGCTTGGCGGTGGACGTGATGTTCAGACGGTTGTCTTCGAGCACCGCTGTGCGTCCCTTGGAGCCGAAGGCCGCATGCGCGAAGGGGTGCTCGGGTGGGATGGACGCGTCCTTGAAGGCGTGGGCGGGCATCAGGGCCAGCTGCAGCCAGTGTCTGGGGTCGGGTACGGCCCGTCGAAAGTGGACCGTGGCAGTCTTCGCGTCGGGTCCCACCGTGCAGCTTGCAATCCGACTTCGGTGCGCCGAGCTGTCTGGGACGGGGTTGGTGGGGAGCAGCCAGGCCGCGATGGTAAAGCAGACATCCTCTCCGTCTATGGGGTGGCCGTCGGCCCACAGAGCCGTAGGCTCCAGCTCCAGCTCCAGCGCTGGCTCCGGCGCCGTCTCCAGGCGATAGGCGCGGACCAGCTTGGAGGTCAGGTCCGAGCCGATGGCCGACTGGTAGTAAAGCGGCTCGAAGAGCAAGGCGGCGGCGCGGTGCTCGGCATCGGTGCGCGCATAGAGTGGCAGCAAGGTGGTGGGCAGGGTGTCGATGACCACTAGCTTAGAGGGGGCGTTGGCCAGCGCGTGAGTCGACAGGAACAGCAGGTGGATCAGTGTGGGTGTCATGTCGGAGGTTCCGGGACGGTTTCAGGGAGGCGCATATGAGCTGGTGGAAGCTGGGCTGAGACCGCCTGCTGTTCAGCTGGATCCGTTGTCCTCCCCATCTTCGCTCTTGGCTGTGCGCGCGACAGCTCAGGCCTGGGGCGATGTACCAGTGTCTTATTTAGCAGTGCTATGTCATTGAAAGAGCGCTCCCATATCCTTGAGGTATAGAGAGACCTTAGGGCAGCGGTCGCCGCAGTCGGTAACCGCACGCTGCTGCGAGAAGAACGCCCGGAGCTACAGCCATGAAGCAATACTGGTCTCCTCTTCTCCTGCTGCTCCTCGTCGTGCCGGCGTGTGGCTCCGGCACTGCGGGCAAGGGGGACCGCACCGATCCGACGACAGACACCCACGCCCCGACGACGGACATCGACGACCCGACCGACGATGGCGACTCCGCAGATGACCATGAAGACACCGCGATAGAAGAAGACACGTGGACCCGCGACATCCAGCCATTGCTGGTGGAGTCGTGTGGCAGCTGCCACTTGGGGGACCGCTTTTCGTTTGCCTCACTCAGCCGTGCGGGGGACCACTTCACCGAAGCGGAGACTGCACAGAATTACGAGACTTTCCTGGACATGGTCAACCTCGACAGTCCCGAGTCGAGCCGCATCCTCGCGAAGATCCTGCCCGAAGATGACCCCCGGCGGATGCCCCATGCTGGCGGACCCATCGGCTTCGACAGCGCCCACGGTGATGACGCCGACTCCGGGGCTGGCGACGACTCCGCAAGCGGTGATGCCGCAGCTGAGGACGACTCCGGTGCAAGCGACGACCCCGCCGTGCTCGATGGGCAGGCGATACACGACACCTTGCTGGCGTGGATTGAAGAGGAAAAGGCGGCCCGCTGCCCCGACTGCGGCATGACCGCGACGACCGCGTACTTGGCCTATGTCGATCAACCTGAGATCTTCTGGGCAATTGGACGGATTCCAGAACGAACCGACCGATGGATGCGCATGGGCGCGCGCGTCATGATGCAGCCGCTCGACCCCGAGACGGGCACGCCAGCTGGCGACCCCTTTCCCTTCCTACCGGAGAGCTTCTGTGGTCCCGAGGGAGCCTGTGACTTTGGGCATCTATCGGTGAGTCACGCGGGAGACCGCCTGGTCTTTGAGTGCCGACTCGATCTAAGCGACGACGACGCCATCTACGACGTGAGTGAGTGGGTCTACGAGGTGCGCTGGAACATCTGCGTGGCCGAGATTGGCCCCGACGGGCGCGCGGAAGACCCCCGCTTTCTGATGCCCGAAGAGCTGCGGCACAGCGGCTACAACGTGGCTCGCTCAAGTCCCTTTGGCCTGTCAGACGACGACGGGTGGCCAATAAAGGGCGTGTGGGACAAGCACTACCGGGTGCGGCCACGAATCGACCAACATCCCGTGTTCACCCCCGACGACAGCCGGGTCACCTTTTCAAGCATGGGTACAGATCCGCGCACCGGAGAACTTGGAACGACCACCTACCATGGCTTTTCGTACATCAACAACATCATCTCAGTGCGCGTCGGACAGAACGCCAGCGGTGAGTCCGTCGATGGCACCGAGCGTCTCACTGTGTACCGCAACGAGGGCGGGGAGGCGGACTTCCCCGGCTACCGCCGCAACGGCAACGTCGCATTCCACACTTGGAACCTCGAGCGCATGGACAGCCACATCTACACTCAAGCCCACGCCGACGGGATGATAGAGCTGCCGGTGCTCTTTGGGCGAGGGCAGGGCCCCAACCAGTGGGGCAAGTGGACCGAGCTTGGCAATGGCGCACTGGCGATGGTCACAGGAATGCGCCTGGGGGAGTCGAACCGCTTCACGGCGTCCATCGGCGACCACACCATGGGAACCGGTCTGGACACCAGCTCCGAGTCTTTTCGCTTGATGGACCCTGCGCTCATGGAAGAGCTTGGGGCCTGGCCCGACAGTTTTTGCGAAGACCCACCCGACGGCATCAACTGCCAGGGCTCCCACTTCACCGAGGACATCAGCTACTTTCCGGATGGACGGGCGCTGGTCAGTCACAATCCTGAGAGCACCTTCTATGCCCAGGGTGAGACGATGGTCAATCGCTATGGGGTGTGGCCGGATGGTAT
>Ga0315321_10001156_pt1 | contig 20238 bp, 18 predicted proteins | sample M180m21515metaG_FD_203464 | JGI IMG/M metagenome (GOLD analysis project Ga0315321, IMG submission 203464) | Ammonia-oxidizing marine archaeal communities from Monterey Bay, California, United States - M1 80m 21515 | ecosystem: Environmental > Aquatic > Marine > Intertidal zone | place: USA...
AGTGGTAATTTTCTTTCATTTACTGCACAAGGCATAACCTTCTCAACATCTTGAGCTAGTAGACCTGCTGACTCCATGCCATCTTTAAGGTATTTATAAGTAACACCTGTAAGTTGAGCCACTTTGTCTAAAGCGTGGTCAATAGGGTTAATGTCATACTTGAGTGTTGCATCAGAGATAGTAGTTGAGAAAGCAATTACATCACCCTCAACGTGTAAGTCACCATCATTCTCAAGTCGCATATCTACAGCACCATCAAGAACAAAGTCGTGGGCAGTAGCACCAATTGCAATATGGTCATTAGCATCTCTACCTACATGGGTAACACCTTTTCTTAAATCGCCCAAAGAGCCTGATAAGTGAGCCACATCAATACTTCCATCAGTATAGTGTTCTGAGTCTATAGCATCATTTGCTATCTTAGTACCATCCACACAGTCTGCCGCTAGGTGTGCCAAGTCGATTGAGCCATCAGTATAGTGTTCACTATTAATAGCATCATCTGCTATCTTTGTTCCATCCACACAGTCTGCTGAGAGGTGTGCTAAATCTATACTTCCATCAGTATAGTGTTCACTATTACAAGCGTCATCAGCGAGTTCTGCACCTGTGATTGCATCTGCCGCCATTAAAGCATTTGTTATAGCATCATCAGCTATTCTTGCTGTTACCACCCAATCGTTAGCTGTGATAGCGTTGAGTTGTGTTTGAATAGCACTTGTAACACCATCTACATAGTTTAATTCAGCAGGTGTTGCTGTAACTACTGTGCCATCTATTTCTAAATCTGTTAAATCAGGTGAGATTTGCGCTCCACCATCTAACAGGTTGTCAATTGTATCTAAGTTTGTATTAAGCTTCGTACCCCAAGTATCAGCCGATGCACCTACTTCCGGCTTAGTCAAGGAGTATGTTGAAGTTGTTGTATCAGCCATTATTACTCTCCATTATTAAAAAGTTCCTTTCCATACTCGGAGTTTATCAAAATCGCCACTAAGAATCTTTCTCTTAACGACCTCCTTACGAGCTTGAACATCACCCCATTTGATACCTGCTTCGTCACACCACATTTTGATGATGTGAATTGGTATCGTTCCAACTAGCTTATTATCACCAGTTATACCAACCTTTGCTTTTCTGAGCTGTTCTGCCCTTTCAAGTGCAGGGTTGTTATCGTATGTACTCTCGACAATTATCTTACCTTGTTTTGTGTCGTGATGTACTTGTTCTTTAATTTTCATATCTTTCCTTTTGTAAGGTGGGGAGCTTAACTCAGACTCCCCATCTTAATGTTACCATGAAAGTGTGGGGAGATTAAGGAGGACTCCCCACAGCTCTATTCTACCTCATTACGAAGTAGACAAGTCTACAACCATTCCTGATGCCTTCTCATTTTTTGAAATAAGAGTCAACTCAGTCACTACTTGACGAGTTGAATTATCACCAGTTTTGGCTAGTTCAACATTCTTAGTACCTCTAAGAACACCTACTGCCCACATGTCATTCTGCATGATGTATAAATCACGAGAACGATTCTCCCTTGTAGGCATGAACTCAATAGTTCCCCAAGGAGTCACATAAATGTCCAAAGATTTAACAACTTTCTCATCACCTGCTTGAACAGTTGAACGTTGGTTGTTATTACCTGTGAACGCTAATGCTACATTCATCTGAAAAGCACTCAGATAAACAGTATCAGGTTTACCACCCTTCTCCCAAATGGACTGCATAGCCGCATCGAATTTAGCTTGAGTCAACGCAGATTGCGTTCCATCTGTACGAGCATCAGCTCCTGTTCCTGCCGCATGTGCGCCACCTGAACCCTTGTTTTGAATAGTAGAAGTAAACCAACATGGCGCTCCTGCTAATTCACGAGCCGCAGATGCTGAACCTGCTTCTCTTTTGTTGTTGTCAAAGAGTGCCTTCTCGATGTCGAGTTTTTGCTCTTTTGCAATCTTCAAAGTCTGATATGCCATCTCTGATGCACGACCTGCTTTATCTAAGCCTGAGTCGGTATCAGGAATAACCACCGCATTTTTAAAGATTTGTGTGTAATTACCTAGACGAGTGGTCGCAACTCTAGCTTCTGCTGTTGTTGCATCACCCTCTATATGAGCATTAGCCGCAGATGCTCTTAACGCATCTGTCTGCCACTCATGGTATGTGTTACTTGCTTTTACTTTCTTCGAGCTTGAGTAGAAAGGTGTTTCTTCAGGGGAGATGTCATAAATAACGTTCTCCAAGTCCTCACGAATACCTACTGCATCATAACTGTCGAAAGTATTACTTGGCTGTGCCATAATATTTCTCCATTAGTTTTGCATAATTAAATTGACAGCATCATCGATGCTACCAGTTTCCTTTAGTTTTGCCGATTGGCGTGAACGTATTTTCGCATTTGGAGTTGCCATTTTCTTAGCACCCGGCTTTACCATAGGTTTCGCAGACTTAGTTTTCACTTGGGCCTTTGATTTACCTGAGATAATATCCTGATACTTCATAGCATCGTGCAATACTTTAATCGCTCGATAGTCAGATATTTGGTCAATTTCCTGAGTAGTGTAACCATACTTAGATTGACCGGTTCTGACTAACTGCTCCCTTAATTTTGTGCGTGAATCTTTATTCGCAAATTCAGGGATTTCTTTTTGGAGTATTTGCAATTGTTCTGTAAGATAAGCTTGTTTAGCGTTCTGTTGGGCCACACTATTTTGCTGTGAAGCCTGTTGGAGTTGTGCCATTTGCATATCATGACTAGCCTTTGCCTCTTCATACTCAAGATTCTTTTGCATGTACCCAATAGGGTCAGCATCAAATTCCTCTTTAGTAGGTTTAACTGGCGCAGGTGCAAATCCTCCATTTTGGAGTTGATTGTATAAATCAGCCATCTGCTGACGTTCATTATTCAAGGCTGTGTAGACTGCTTCGGCTTCTTTCTTTGCCGCCGCAACTTCCTGCATACCTTGTTGGACGTACTCTTGTCCACTATAGCCTTGCTTTAAGTCTTCTAAGGTTACCTGTTTCTCTTGTCCATCTACCTTGACAAAATGTAATTCAGGCTCTTCTTGACTTGGCTCTTCTATAAGGTCTTCGTCATCCGAATCAGAAGCTTCAATTTCAACTTCTTCATCTTCTTCAACTTCTTCAGTCTCAGACTCAGCAGTAGCTTCTACTTCTTCAGTAGCCTCTTCTGTTGCCTGAACTTCTAAAACTTCTTCAGTTGGTTCTTCACTTGGAGCAACAATGCTCTCTACAGCATCCTCTATGGTGCTGATTGGTTTGGTTTCAGTTGTGTCTTTTGCCACGATGCTGTCTCCTATTTCTTACGTTTGCGATTTTGCATTACTTCATCGGTATGTACCGAGTCGAAATAATCCTCAATCATTCTCAAAGCACGAATAACATCATGTGCTTCCCCTCGCTGTTCCTCTGTTGAATCAGCGTTTACGAACACAGCAACTTGCTGATTCGTGATTTCTGTTATGACCAATTTAAACGTATCATCAGCCTGTAATGTCTTTATCTTAGCAGATTTCTCTACAATTGAAAGTTTGTTAGCCATTAGAATCTACCTCCCTCTACTGCTTTTGCAGGTGATTCTTGTGGGTATCTAGACTCTTGTTGAGCCGCTTTAATTTTTGCAGTATCTACCTGAGTGCCATATTTTCCTAATATTTCTGCTACTTTAATCATCAATTCTTGGTCTAATGCATCACGCTCTCTATCATCTACTGCAAGAGCCTTCTGAGCTTCAATTTGAAGTTTAATCATATTCATTTCTGCGGCTTTATCAGCTTTATACTGTTCTGCTTGTACTAGAGCCTCAGCTTCAGTAATTTCCGGAGACTGTGCCGCCATTTCTTGTTGCTGTTGAATTAACTGAGCTTCAATCTCAGGATTAATAGGTTGGAAATACCTATCGACATTTTTAACACCTTGTAAAGCTAACATATCACCTAGTGTGTTACGTATTCCAGTCATTGTAACTAAACCATTGCCATTGCCATATTGACTCCATATCTGCATCTGCATTGTAAGAGCTTGACCTAAAGCCGCATGTCTTTCAGCTTCCTGACCTGTACCAACACCCACATTTACCTGTATATCCATAGCTGTGTTCCAAACTCTTGGGTCTACTGGTTGGAAATTGCCATGTAAGCGCATTAAGGTCTCTTCACAGCTATTTTCTACTAATATGTTGAGCATTAGCTTAAATAAACGTTTCATGCCGCCCTCGGCAATATTTCGAGCCATAACCTCTATCTGAGCTGAACCTTGTTGAGCTTGTAATCGTGCCGCAGTTGCTGAAGTGTTCTGTAATGCATCAGGGTCTAGGCCCATAGAAGCTCTAGTTACTCCAGTTTTAGCTTCGACAGCATCGTCCATGTATTGCATCGCTTGAAGAACTTGTCCTGCTACAAATGGTGTTGCAATATCTACGAGAGCCTGTGGTGACTTCATTCTAACTAATCCACCAATCTCATTGTTCATTAAATCGTCTACATTGACCTGACCTTGTACGTAACCCTGTCTAGGCGAGTTAGTTAAAGCTACGTTATCCATCATTCCTCTAAGCATAGCAGTTGAAGAGTCTTGGTCATTCATAACTAGGTCTGCAACACTACGTCCAAAGAATGTATGTGGTTCAGGGTCTATTTCAAATACTGCAAATGGAACATCACCATAAGGCTCACACTCTAAAACTGTGTCATCTCCACCTGCCATTAGTATTTTGTACATCATAGCAACACCAGTACCTTCTTTATCCATTTTCATGTAGGCTTCAGTTACAGCTACTTTTTTCATTGAAACGTCTGCTGTTTGTTCGTCTTCTTCTTGCTCATAACCTTTACGTTCAAAATCCTCTGCATCTGAATAAGAATCATCTGAGCTTAAACCTGATAATTCTGAAATCATTTCAAAGTCATAACCCATCTCTACTAAATCACTTACACGCATTTCTGTTCTATGCGCTACAATATATGCATCCTCGATGCTCTTTGCGTTTCTATCTACTAAGAACTCTTCAGGAGGTACAGATTGCATCATTAGCTCACCATTTGATTTTGTGTGGCTTACTTTAAGTGAATGCATAGCTGACTGTGTTTGTACACCTGTTTCATCAATTTCAATGTCTGTTTCTTCAGTATGCTCAATGACCTCTACATCTTCTTCATTGACAATAGCCGCCATTTCTTCTTCTGTTACGTTTGTGTATGTATGAATAGTGGCTGAAGTGTTCTCTTCCCACCAAATCTTTATTACACCTGTTTTTTTAACTAAAGCATCGTGTATAGCATCGTTAAGTAACTTATAACCACTTAACTGTTGAAATTTCCAATGAGCGTATTTAGTGGCCTGTTCTGCGCCTAATACATCTTCCTGACTCGTAGGAATGTACTCTACAGGGTTCTCTGATGATAAAAACACACGCATAAGGCTAGGTTTAATAGCTCTAATAGTGTCTCTGACCTTTGTAGAAACGATTTTTGAACGTCCATCCTCTTGTCCTATGTCTGTCTCACCTTCAAAGTAGCGTTGAGATTTAATTCTATCGTCAGCTATTTCACTTTCAACGAATGATTTTGCGGCATCTAGAGCATCCTTAGCTATACTTTGAATTTGGTCTTCTGTCATTGGTTCTTGTTTCATTATTCTTCCCCTTGGACGTAATCTCTAATTTCTCTGCCTTTTGTTACTGATGCTGATATTAGATTTAAGTTAATACGTGTAGCTAGTAAATTAGATAGATATTCAATATGTTCCATTGTTTGCTGTCCATTCTTAACAGCATTATAAACTTCTTTTAGCTGTGCCATAGCCGCTTTTCCTTTTGTACCAGTCATAGCGTTTGCAAGTTCTTTTAAAACAAGTTTTTTATGTTTTCTAGAAATAGCTTGTGTTTCGTTAATTCTTTGTATAATTTTTCTTGTTGCTTCTATTCCTCTACCCTCTGCCAATGTTTGTCTAATTGTAGAGGCTTCGTCAGTAACATCCTCAATAGACTTGTAAACATTGCTACGTATAGCAGTCTTACTATTTTCTGCTACTGAGATTCTTAATTTAATAGCTACTTCTGCTTTGTCTAGCTCTTTAACCATTTTTTTAAATTCTTTTGGCCCTAACACTAATTTCAATATTGAGCGGTTATCTCTAGATGATAGCTGTTTCCACATTGTATCTAATTCTTTAGAGTTCGGCATTCTTGAAGGTGTTGGTTGCATCCTGCCAATAATAGCCTCTAGATTTGCTCTTATACCCATCCTAGCGTGTGCTAACTCAGCTTCTCCTGCATCTTTAAGCATTCTTGTTACGTTAGCAGGTGATATATGACCATCTAACATGCTGTAACCCATTTCTAAAGCGTTCTCACGTGTTATTTTGTCTTGTCCTAGCTTGACTGCCTTCCTATAAGCAGGATTTGCTTTTTTCAAGGCTTCTGATAATGCATGACGTAATCCTAAAGCATCTTTTGCTCGTTGACTTAGTGCAGGTAAGATTTGTCCTACCGCCGGAACACCCGGTGAATTGTATGCTATATCGCTTAATGCACGTTTGATGTAATCAAGCTGTTTCATAGTAGGCATTTGGCCCAAACTAATTATCTCTTTACCTGCCGCATCAGTAGTACGATTAAGAGTTAATTCAGTAATATCATCACCGGATTTTCTGATTGTTTTGTTAATACCGCTTAGTATTTCAGTCAATATATCTTCATCAATATCATCTAGAGCTTTTTTAACTGCTTCTCCTTTCGGAGTTAAATAATCAATTTGGTGAGCGTATGCTTTTTTATATGCTTTATCTCTTGCCGGTTTAGACTTTCTAGCGTTTTCTGCCGCTATCTCAGCCGGGTCTGCTTTTATATCAGGATGGTCTTTCATGTATGGTAAATCAGCTATATTCTGATTCATTGCAGTATCTAGATTTTGATATGTGGTATTAACCCTAGTCTTTAATGCTGTATTGACTGCTGATGCACTTTCTCCACCTGCCGCCGCTACTGCATCTGTAATAACTTGTGTGGCTATATCTGCATCTGCAATCATCCCCTCATTACCGGCTCTTCTTAAATTTGCTAACATATCCTCTAGCGTTGAACCTGTCTCACCAATAGTTTCTTTAATAATTTTTGCGGTATCTTTTGTGACTTCAAACAATGATGCTATAGCTTCTGTGCTTTTATCTTTAAGTCCATTTCCTATTCTTGACCATGCATATTGTATAGGCATTATTGCTGTGTTTGCAACTGAGCCTAATCCTGCTCCCCATATACCTTGAGAAATAGCTTCATCAACTCTTCCACCCTCCTCACCTGCACCATATCCATAGACAGTACCTTCTGTACCACCTATTATGCCACCAGTACCAAACAATGTCATTCCTTTCCATAACTTAGGTAAGCCATTAATCCATTTATAAAGCTGTTGTGCTTTTTTAGTTGAACCTGCCATGTAACCAGTCAGTAATCCACCTGCTACGTTAGCGGCTATTGCGGATTTTCCGTAAGCTTCATCGAAATCTGCATCAATTTGCGCTGACTTAGCTGAGATTTCATCACCAGTCATTAATAGGTTTTCCGGGAGACCGGGTTTAGTAAATGTTCCTCCACCTTGGTCAGCAAAATCTCCTTGACCAGTAGCGGCATGGTATAACCAGTTTACACCATCGTTCATAGCTCCCATAAATTCATCTCTGTAACTTCCTAAGCCTAGACCACCTTCGACAATGTTTCCTGTTAGACCTGCCATGTAATTAATTGGGTTCTGTGTAAAGCCAACATTCTCCATTGCTTTCACTTTTGCATGTACCTCAGAAGGATGTATCTCGCTTTCTCCTTTTGAGTATGCCATAGCCGCCGCAACTACGTCTTCATTATCTGTAACGATACGATTAGGTTGGTCTACATATTGAATTATGCCAATAGGACTTTGTACTACTATTTGACCCTCATCTAATGTAGCGAGTAATTCTTGTGCAGGTCTTGTTTGTTGAGTTATGTTTTCTGCGGCTGTAGCCGGAGGTATAACACCATCATTAGTTAACTGATGTTGAGCTGTTGGTACTATTTGGCTGTCTGCTGTGTTTGCAAGTAACTGTTCATTAACTAGAACATCTGTATTACCTAACCCTTCTGACTCAATATAAGCGGCATCTATAACTTCTTGTGAGTGAGTTTGCACTTCACCTTCAGGATACAGCTCTTTAATTAAAGCGGCTATCTCTTGAGCATCAGCAATATTACCTGCTTTGTCTGCTTTATTGAGTGCTGTATAAAGTTCTTCTAATGTAGGCATACTTTATTTTAGATTATATTTATCTGCTAATTCATTAGCTCGTTCTACTGAAAGTATGTTTTCTACTTCAGGTGGTTTCCATGCCTCTAATGGCTTCACATCTATGTGTTTAAGTTTGCGGCTTCTTTGGTAATCATCATAATAACCATCTTTTAAAGCCTTGTTGTATGCCTCAATTACCATTCTTGAATATTTACGTCTGTACAAAGTCATTCTGTGGAGAGCTTCAGGTGTCATTTTTCTTTCACCAGTCATAACCTTAATCAAGAAATCTCTCTCTGCCGGTGTATCAATACCACGTGCGCCGATACCTAGTATGGCAATCATTCCAAATACATCACTACCAAGTAAAGCTTCGAGTAATTGTGTATCTGTTGCTGAATTAGCAGATTCTTCTGACAAGCCAAACTTAGCCATAACTTCGTCTACTGTCTGATAAAAACCGCTTAATGCACCTAAGTTCGGGTCTCCTTCTGTAATAATTTGTAACACTTGGTCTAATTTTCTTATGTTAGCTTCTGCTTTTCTAACTGCTTTAATGTCTTTCATATCTTCAACAACTAAAGCGGCTTGTAATTTTTTATCATATTCAGCATCACTTATATCAGCTTGACTTAAATCAACATTAACATTTGTATCACCACCACCATAATCACGAAAGAATGCTTTGTATTCATCTGTTCCCGGTATGAGTCCTGCTTGTTTAGCTCTGTAATTCATAGTTTTAATAGCATCAGTCATACCATCATCGGCTGTGTAATTAGATATTAAATCTATCTTTCTATTCATTAGCTCGTTTGGTTTCATACCGCTTTCTTGTGCTAGTAACTCTAATTCGTCCATTTTCTTTTCAAAGTCTGATTGTCTCTCTGAAGGTATTCCAAGTAACTCCAACATCTTAGGAGATATTGGGCCTTTTGCTTTTAATTCATTGTACATATCTATTTTCTTTTCAAAGGCTTCTCTTGTAACAGCAGTACCTAATAATTGGTCTAATCCAATTTCTCTTTGCTGTGCAGTTAATATACTGTCTGGACTATCATCAGTAAATAATTCAAATTTTTTGTCAAATTCTGTTTGAATAGGCACAGTAATACCGGCTAATGCTTTCTGTTCATCACTAGCATTCGGATTATCTTTTAACCATTGCATTTTTTCTGCAAATGCTGACATAGGCTCAACTTTTATAGCCATTGAGATAGCTTCAGCAGGTGGTAACACTCCCTGTTTAACCATAGCGGCTAAATCTACTCTACCATTAGGGTATTTATCTGAAGTCATACCTAATAAAGCTTCTACAGTAGCGTTTTTGTTCGCAGATGCGGCATCAGTAGCACGTATATCGCTAATTCTGTTCTCAAAACTTTCGTGCATAGCTTGGTCAGGCTCTAAACGCATTGTATTGAAGCCTTGTCCTAGTCTGTACACCTGTTCTTGTGACATCCCGGCAAACATCGAGTTACTAATGTTTGTAAGACCACTCATGAAGCCTTGTTTCTCTTCGTCCTCGTCATTACCGCCTAACAGGCCACTTCCAAGTAAAGCTCCTCCTAACATTTGTCCTAGTCCTAAACTCATCTCTATCTCCTAAGCCGCATTACCGGTGTAAGCGTTTGCACCTAGTGTTAGGTAATCAAACAGACCCGGTGTCTTCGTTTGTGTTACTGTATTTGGTGTATTAACAGGATTGGCATTCAATGCGCCTGTTACATAACCAAGACCCTGTGCAGGATGATTAACAAATCCTTGATATTGTTGTTGTGCCGCATCAAATAGAGCTTGTTGTAACGCTTGTTGCTGTGCGCCTTGTTGTGAAAGGTTTCTATTAACTTGTTGGCCCATTCCAAATCCAAGATTAGATAATTGACCTAATTGATTAGCCGCTCCTAACCTTTGCTGATTACCTTGTAGACCTGCTGTTTGATTAGCTAGTGAAGCTTGTAGTTGATTAGATATATCCTGTAATCCTGCTTGTTGATTTAACTGTTGTCCTTGCATTCCTGCTGATTGATTAGCTAGACCTGCCTGTAATGCATTTTGTTGGTTTGCTAATTGTCCTTGCATGTTATTAGCTTGATTCGCCATTTGTCCTTGCATATTTAAACCAATATCTTGCATCGCCGCATTCTGTGCGTTTTGATAACCTGCTTGTCTAAGTCCTGCTGATTGTTGACCCATCATGTCTGCTACACCTCTGCCCATCTCACTCATAGCTATACCATGTCGTGAGCCACCAAAAGCATTAGCGTGTTGAGCTTGTGTGCCTAATTGGTCAAGACCTATGTTTGCTCCTCTCAATATATCTGCTTGTTGAGCATCAATAACTTGTGAAGTGTAAGGATTCATGTATGGAGCTAGACTTGTAGTAGCTAATTGATTAGGTGTTACATTCGTTCCTGTAACGTTAGTTCCTGTTACATTAGTTGGAGTAACTGAAGCACTTTGACCTGCCACACCAACCTGACTTGGAGTATATCCCATGCCTAATGCAGTACCCATCCCTGCACCCTGTATGCCCTGAGCCGCTAGGCTGTTAATGTTTGGTGGAGCTGTTTGTCCGCCGGGTAGTCCTTGATTTGCCATTATAACCCCCTCACTTTGCCACTTCGGTCACGTAGTATTTTATAGCTTCCACCACTACCCATTGTCGTGCCAAAATTTGATTTCTGTTTTCGATATGCGTTGTCTGATTCACTTACTGTACTATTTGCCGCTATTTGCTTTCCATGACTTTTCTGTAATGCCGGTGACCATGTAGAAACATCATAATTAGGTACAAATGTTGGGTCACCACTTGGGCCTCTTGAAGGTCTAAAACCTCCACCGCCTCCACCGCCTCCACCACCACGTGCTACATTAGCAGGTATAGCATTACCAAATAGGTTGTTGTATGCCGCCATGTTTGCAGGGTCTCTAGCTGTAAGTTCTGCTAAAGCTTGGTCATATAGTCCGATAGAGCCATAACCTTTAAAGCCACCGGCATATTCTGTTGGAGTAGGTGTTCCAGTTGTAGCTGATAGTGTGCTATTAGGGTCTAGCAAACCAAATGCTTTTGCCGCACCAATGTTATTGTTCATTGCCGCATTTTGTGTTTCATTGAAGGCCGCAACCTGTGGGCCTGTGTATGGCATGTATTTTAATTGCTGTACCTGTTCAGCTCTTCGTAAATTTCGCTCTGCCGGGCCTCTAACCCAATCAGGTATCGTTGTTGCTGTTTCTTTCTTACCGCCTTTTCCGCCGCCGCTACTCATGTCAAAACTCCTTTAATAAAGTTGTAAACTGTTCTGACCAACCTTTAGGTTCGAGAATCTTCTTCCACCCTCTCCGACCAGTAACAGTCATCCCTATACATCCTTGGTGTTTACCCCAAGTTATTGCATCATCATGCATGTCTGTAATCTGTTTAATTCCGTAGCCTTTATCGCCACCTGCTAAGAATACATGAAGTACCTTCTTATTAGGATACACTACTATCTCAGTTACTGCACATCCGTTTGACCCCATCCATAGTTGAAAATCTCCTTTCATTACACCATCTACTATGTCTTTAAAGTTATGCGTTTCGCCACCTTTTTTAAGAGCTGACTCTATCCAGTCTTTACCACGCATTAAATCTTCTTGTATACTCATGGGTCTAATTCTATCCTTACCCAAGCATTATTCTTTGATACTACTATTGTGCCTTGAGCTTCATCCCACATAATTATTCCATTTTCAGTTGCCTTAGAATCAGAATCTTTATGCTGTAATGTATTTCTAGTAGATGTTAGATACTTAATGATACGTTCTCCCCATATCTTCCAGTTACTACCTAATGGTGGTGGAGGTGTTGCTACACTCATCGTCTTCCTCCTGCATTAGCTTCTATTCTCATAACTCCTGACCTCCAATTAGTGTTTCCTACACCCTGAACCTTCATTCTTACTTGTCTACCACTAAATCTAACATCTGTTGGATTCGTCAGAGTATAAGCACCATGCGATGTCTCTGTCGCATTCGGATAGAATCTTGATTTAAAGGTTACATTAACTTCTCCCTGTGTCGTTTCGTCAGGTATGAGCTGAGTAACTTTCATTATAGTATCGCCATTTCCAAGACTAATCGGGCCGCTCTCTGCATAAGGTTTGGCTGAACCTGTATGTGCATGTCCTGTCTCGTGATTGTATAAGTCACCATCTGCATCACACCATATAGGATTTTTAAACACACCTATATCAACACCTGCTGTCCTGTCTAGTACACCTACATTCCAATGACCCTCTTTGTAATCCAATGAAATATATCTGTTGTTTTCAAGATTACCTGCACTCGGATAAAACCACCATATCTCACCATGTTGTGAATTATGTACTGCATAGACCTTGCTCATTTGTGAAGTATTAATGTCATCGAATACATAATCCAACGCTTCACAAGGTAATTCTTTAGCTGTTGAGCCATCGAATGTGAAGAATCCTTTCTTGCCCATCCAAAATGCACCCTCATCTATTGCTACAGCTCCTTTTCTTGATGCTACACCACAGGCTGTACCAACTCTCTCGAATCCATATATGAATGGCGGCCCTGAGTAAGTAGCTACATGTGCATCATTATCTGTCAGGATAAGTGTAGCACCTCGCATTCTTAGTCCACACATAATTTGACCAGTAGTCTGTAATTCAAAATCACCTGCTTCGTTTGTTGCCGCAGGTGTCCAAACTGTGTTCGCTTCCTTATCGCACCATGCAACCTTTCTAGGATTACCACCTGCTCCGAGGGCGAATACGAATCTCTCTTCAGTTACCACCATTGATTTATTTCCTGTTGGAGCATTAGCAACTACCTGTGCAACTACCCCTGTATTGAGTTGCCACTCGTGAATCCTTCCATCCTTAGATGAACACGCTAGAAGGTACTCACCCCATGTGTCCAATGCCCATGTTGTCGCTTCAGCGTAAATACCTGAACTTGTTGGTTCTCTACTATACTCATCATGTCCATAGAATCCACCACCATATCCAAGGTTAAGTGAACCATTCAAATTACCTGATGTTAGACCTGATGGTGTAATGTCATAAACTGTGTGTGAGGGATTAATGTATTTAAGTGAATTGTATGTACCACCTACTAAATAGGAATCACTTGAATTGTCCAAGAAAGAAATCATACCTCTAGGTGCATCAGGAAATGCACTTGTCTTTCTACTTTGCCATCCACCAACTGGTCTTAATGAACCATCGTGCCATCTGACAAGACTAGCATCTCGCCATCTATTGGAAGACTCGAAATCTGTTCCGTTCCTATGTATTCCCGGTGGTAATTGTAAAGGTATTAATGCCATAATATTATGCCGCTATTTGTGTCCATGTTACTGAATCGTTAGTAATAATTTCCCATTTCTCTCTACCAATAGTAGCTGTTCCTGATGTTACACTTACAGCCGCACCACTTCTTTGTATCCTCTCACAAGATGCTGTAACTGTAGCTTCAGGTTGGGTAACTGTACTTCCTTGCCAAATTTTCTCTGAGTCTGCAACTAATGATGCAGACGGAGTACACGATGCAATTCCACCTCGTGTAGCAAATCCTAATACAGTTATACTTGCAACTGCTGTTGGTGTTCCTGAACCAAACCTTACCCTGTTACATATAGCCGCACTTGTTACTGTTGCTGTTAGCGAAGCCTCTCCTACCACAACAGTCACAGCATAAGCTGAAGTTGTGGATGTAGCAGTTACTGTCGCACTTCTTTCTCCAACTACCTGACCTGCTGTTGCAATCGTTGCTTCAGGAGTAGCTGTTGCACCACTTGTTCTTACCCTAGCACCATTTCCTGTAGTGGTTACTACAGTTGTCGAAGTTCCATCAATTAAAGCAGAACCTTCAGGTACTCTCCTAGCGACACACGTTACATTTGCAACAACAGAGACTGTCGTTTGCAGAATGTTCTGTACTCTATTACAAGTAGCTGTAGCACTCGATGTCGCTGTTACAACTGTCTGTAGGTCTGATTGGTCATAAACCTGTTCACCATAAATACCATGTCCGTAAACCATCTTGTCCGATGCTTCAAGGAAGAACTCCTCTGCGGTACAGGTTGTAGCCGAAGCGACTGCAATCGGTATCGTAAAGTTGAACGTACACGTTGAATTAGCTGTGATTGATGAAGCACTTGTAACAGTTGCACTTCTCTCACCAACCACTTGACCATCTGCTGTTGCACCACTCGTAACTGTTACAGTTGCTGATGCATTACCTAAGAATCCACCTATAGCGGCGAATCCTGATGCACCTGCTGATAATGCACCTGAAAGTAGTATCCTTTCACATGATGCTGTTACAGCAGACGTAGCAGTTACTACTGTCTGTAAATCACCTTGAGTATATTCGTTCTGTCCATACAAGCCTGAACCATAGGAGAAAACATCTGTCTCTTCTAAGATTACAACTTCACCACTACAAGTAGTAGCAGATGTAGAAGTCATGGATGCCGCCGCTCCTATCGCTACTACCCAATTTACATTGGCAATAGACGATGTTGCAGTTACTGTGGCTGAAGCATTTATAACCTCACCCACACTCGAACCATAGGTTCTTACACCATAGACCGATTCACTATATTCAAAAGCCATTTACTGGCTCGTTTTAGTTAAGCGTTATATCTAGGTCACCCGATGGAACACGAAATACGTCACCAGTAGCAATAGCTTTACTTGACGATAAAGTCGCATAAGCCATTAAGTTGCCTGATGTAGATGCATCATATACACCAACATGAGTAACTGTACCCCAAGAACCTGTAGCAGTTGGAAATTCTACTGCCGCATTGTTTGAAGTTGTGTTACCTGAAGTTGTAAATGCAACTGATTGTCTAGCATATGCAGAACCTGATAACTCAGTTACTGAACCTGCCTCACCATCAGAGATTGCTGTAAACAACGCTAAGTATTTAGTACCGGGAGCTGTGTAAGCCGCCCCTGCAAATACATGGTCTAATATTTCTGTTTCTAAAAAGTTTGTAAAACTCATACTAATCCCCTCACTTTAAGTTTAAGTCCTGAACCACTAAACCTAGCATCTTCAGAGACTTCATTTAAACGCTGAACAGAGGCAGAATACATCTGCGCCCATACAGCTACTCGTTGGTCTTCCGCTAGATATGGCGCAGAATGTAATAACGCTCCGTAGAGGTATACATCCGGTGCTTCTAGTAAAAGCCAGTTATCTGAATTGCTACTTAAAGATGGAATCTTCTGAAAGTAGAGCAACTCAAAATCTGTGTCGGTACTCGGAGTTGGGTACAATTGGAATTGTCCATCTGCGTGTGTGTACATTATTGGTGTTCCTGTTGTGTCTTCTTGTGCTGAACGTTTGTCAGCCATGGAATCTCTTGAAACTAAATTAACTACTGTAGTTCCTGTTCCTGTGAGATGTAATCTAATTGTTTCTACCCAATCAGCAGGTATTTGCATGTACTCATCACCTGAAGATTGCTGTCCACTTGAACGTGCTTCCATCTTCCAATGACGTATATCTCTGTTAATTTGTGCTTCAGCTAACGCTATAAAATCAGGTATGACTGCTGTCAAATCATCTCTGTTTAGGAAATCAGCTACACTTGCTTTTAGTGCTGTGTAAGTATTTAAAGCCATAATTAGTACCCCAATCTATATTGGTTTTGTACTTCGTATCCACCGGCATCAATATTACCATTCATCATCCCATTTATGAATACTTTCTGTTGCTCCTGATTCATACTCTGTAATATCATTTGAACTTTTTGTTGTTCTTGTGGGTCTAAATTAGCCATTATCTCGCCTATGCTGTGTCTCAAGGCAGGTGTCTCAAGACCCTGTGGGTTAGTAGGACTTGCAAATCCACCTGTGAAGTCTGACTGTAAGTCTGTTTGATATTGACCAAAGCCTAAGTTATCGCTTCCTCCACCAGTATTAGCTGTAATGTTGTTGCGGTCTCTGAACTGTGCCATTCCTACTTCACCTAAACCATCACCAGTAAAGTTGTAACCATAATCTTTCCCATCAATACCAAGTGTGTACTCATTACCCATACCCTGACCCATGTTCATCATATAGTCTCTGTATGCAGGTGTTCCCGGTAGAAGTCCTCCGGTGGCGGCCTGAGCGGCATCACGTGTTGCTAATGTCTTTCCAATATCCGTTTGGTACTCCTCACCAGTATTAGTTGTAACAGCTCCCGGTAAGAAGTCATCTATAACCTGAGCGGCATCTCTAGATGCTTTTCCATACTCATCAAATTGTTTCTTTAACCATGGCCCTGCACCCAAAATACCTTCGATAAATGAGCCTTCCCTATCTTCAGGAGTATCAAGACCACTTAATAATGAACCTCCTTGTACTCCTTCTGCAATCGAAGCTTTGCCTAATAACTCAGCAATGATTTGTTTTATTCTTTCCTCATCCATGCCCTGCTCCTGTTTAATTTAACAATAGTATATCATCCATTAATTGAATAATCCTTGTTTTTCCATCCGCATCAACATTTCATGAGAGATTAATCCCATGTGGTTTGATGTATTAATTTGTCTAGTCTCATTTGGTAGTAACCCTTCTCTTGTAATTCTCTGTCCTGCTCGTTGACCACCTGATGCAATAATAGGATTTAAGTCTGAGATGTGTAGGTCATGACTTAATATACCAACTGGTGCGCCGGGCAATGATGAATCATAGCTTGTGTGTCTCCTTGCGTGGTCTGTGCTATTCAATTCAATCTGTCCTACATTTTGTAGTGTACCCTCTTGTTTGTTTAATTGCCTGTGGTCTGTGTTTGCTAGTCTAGCTTTTGTCCATGATAAGACACCATTGTCTGCACCTTTAGTATAGATACCTGCACCATCTCTGAAGTTAACATCAATAATTCTTGCAATAGCTTTGCGCTCTGCACCATTTGAACCGAGTAATGGATTCTCTGCATCTATGCCTTTCCACTTCTGATTAATGTTCTTGCCTGTCTCTAAATCCTTAGATTGAGTCCTAATCATTTTGTCTAGCTTGGTCTTCTGAGACCTGTTTAATCCTTGTAATGCTGACTGCAACATTGAATCTACTACTTGGTGACTGAAGTCTAAGCCAGTAGGAGACATTCTAAATGGTAAATAGATTGGGTCTTTGCCATACATTTGTTTAGCTTCACCGGCCTGTCGTATGATTGAACTAATAGCATCTCTGTGTGAGGCCCATAGAACACCTCTGTCTACGTTCTCCGGGATAATCATAAAGTCCTGTCCACCTTCTAGCTTCACCGGGTTAGGAAACTTAGTGCCATTAACGTGTGTCAAGTATCCACCTGCACGAGATAAGTCTGCGTAAGTAGCTACATATGGGAAGCCTTCAAGGTTTCTGAGGTCAATGTCAGGAATAATAATGTTGTTCTCACCCTTGACTATCGTACCACCTTTATCAAATGTACCTTCAGCTAAAGCTCTCTGCTCTGTTACTCTGTTGCTTAATCTAACAGAACCTTCATCTAGTGGCAGAGTAAGTATACCTTGTTCAACACCTGCGGCTGTTTGTGTGTTCTTATCTATGTCTATGTCCTGACGTTTTAATATCTTAGTAGTGTCATCGCTGTACAAGACGTAGTTACGAGGATTTCCTGCATCCTGTCCTGCGGCAAGATTACGTGCTGATGTGAACCTATCTGTGAATGACATACCTTTAATACCTAAGCTATTGAGATGTAGTGATGCGGCCTTTTGAGACCTTCTTAGCAGGTCAAACATACTCAATCCCGGAGAACGTCCAACAATTGCAGGTTGGTTCATATCCATAGCATTCCTAACTAATTCATCATAAAGGGTCTGCCCGGTAGCATCATCTCCTAACCCAAGTCTCTCCATTTCCTTTTGAACCATTGGGTTTTGGTCTGCCTTCTTAGCCTCACGATTAATGAATGTCTTGATTGCATCGTCACTTAAATCAATCTCATACAGTTGGTTATCTGCTGTATCGAATCTACCTTCAATCTCATAGAGAGCTTTGTTAGCTTTGGCAATGTCAGCAGGGTCTGTTAAATTAGCTATAACGTCAGCTCGGATTGTGTCCGGGTAATAACCACTAGCGGCCCTGTCTAATATCTCTTTAATAAGTGGGTCTTTTTCTAACTTCATAAGCTCATCGAACTCGTCAAGCATGTCGGCATCATGTCTTGCATATCGCTTACCTTCATGCTTAGTTCCACTAACGTATTGACCCCAACCTTGAACCATTGTGCCTGAGTTAGAACCTATAGCATCCATGTCTAATTGTCTGAAGATTGCACCTCTGTTGTTACCTTGCCAAGTAATGAGTGGTGACTGCATTCCGTAATGACCTTGATTAGCGGCGGCTACTATGCCATTCATCTCATTCATGAACTTAGCTTGTACAGCAGGATTAGTTGCTACTTTGGTTAGAGCTTTAACCCCAAACCCTGCACCAACTGCCATAGATATTATCTCAGCCGGGTTCTTCCTAAACTCTTCCTTGAATCCTTCCCATGAACCAAACGTGTCTGTAAGATATGAACCAAACTGATTAGCCATCTCACGTTGTTCAACACCTACATCCTCACTAAGCAATCCACCTACTGGTGTTAAATTAAGTACACCACCTGCTAATAAACTAGCTATAGCTTCAGTTGATGGGCCGGGATTGGTAGCCATGTATGCTCCATCTCGATACATTTGTCCGATGCTTTCAGGTAGATTCTGTAACCAGTTGCCACTTCTCTCATCGTTGCCTTCACCCCAACCGAGTGCCTGAAAGAATGGACTTTGCGCTCTACTCTCATAGATTTCTGCATCTCTTGCATCTCTCCTTGCTTGAAGCTCAGGGTCAACATCCAATATACCAGTAAAGAACTTAGAGACACCTCCCCAAGCATTACTGAGTAGTCCATCTAATTTAACAGGGTCTTTGTCATCCTGATTGAGTAAGCCTTGATGTAGTCTCATGGCATTATAGTCTTTAAGAATTGATAAAACGAATCCATCTGCCCGGAGTGGTCTGCCTGTTGTCTCAGTCGTTCAACCTCATAGAACTCATCGTCCGGTAGAGTAAATAACCATTCTCTTATTTCAGGAGGGTCGTTGACGTTGGCCCATCCCTCACGAGGCATTGAGCTTATCTCTTCTGATGTCATTGCACCAAGCAAACCTGTCATACTACTCCTTGCAAGTTTCTCCTTAATGGTTTATCCCAGTTCTCGTTGAATGGTCTGTATCCTATAGCAAGATACCTCATCGCATCTGCCGCATGTGAACTCCAATCATGCTTTGGTCTCATTCTCCAAGTCATACCATTGTCATCCCACTCTCTACTGTAAGCGAGTAAGGAGTCAATGAGTTTCTCACATGATACCTCATCGAAATAACATTTGTCTAACAAAGTTCTCACTTGTTGTATTCCATCGTCAATAAGTAGTTGTGGTGCTATCTCAATATTGTGTATGCCTAGCTCTTCCAACATCTCGACACGAGACTTACCTGAACCAAGCTCTCGTACTCTGACATCATGTGGTAGAACGTGTTGGTCATAGACATAACCTCTGTCCTGAAGAACCTTGACATAGTGTTCAAGACCTGCACCTGATGCTTCATAGAAATCAATAATGTGAACCTCAGCTCCAATGAATTGTGCAAAGACTATGCTTGTTGAATCACCTATACCTAAATCCCATGCTGTTATGACACCCTTGCCTCTGTCGTATCTTACCTTAGTGATTCTGTCTTCATCCTTAGCTCTGCGTAATTCAGTAGAATAGTATGCGCCCTCTGAATAAACAAGATAGCCGCCCTCCCAAATGTGTTCATACATGTCAGGTCGTTTCTCTTTATCTTCTAGTCTCTGCTCATTAAGCACTTCAGGAAACCATTCGTTGTCCTGCCATTGTAGAGCTACTATCTTACTGTTACTTGGAAAGCTCTCTCTAAATCGTTCATGCG
>Ga0315321_10001159_pt1 | contig 20184 bp, 13 predicted proteins | sample M180m21515metaG_FD_203464 | JGI IMG/M metagenome (GOLD analysis project Ga0315321, IMG submission 203464) | Ammonia-oxidizing marine archaeal communities from Monterey Bay, California, United States - M1 80m 21515 | ecosystem: Environmental > Aquatic > Marine > Intertidal zone | place: USA...
GCAACCCAAGCGACTGCGGCTGCGATCGAGCCTAGCGGCAACGAACTGTTTGTTCAGACCTATACTCAAGGTCAGCGTATCCATCTTGAACGCGAAGACGGAGAGATCACCGGGTTAGGTCGTCAAAGCTTCTGGATGCCTTGGAGTTTAGGTCAATGCGAAGCCATGGCATTCGCTGATGAGGGGCAATCGATCTGGTTTACCTGCGAAGCTGTTCGTGCGCCTCTGGCGCGAGCGACCTGCCTGAGTCAGCCCCCTGATGTCGGGGAAAGGCCAGCGCCGAGCCATGCACCGACCCCGGATCAAGACGTCGGATGCGGCGGTTGCCAGAGCAATTCGCAGATCGCATGGATAACTCTTTTGTTGTTTGCTTTGCGGGGCAGACCAAAGGGCGTAAAGTCGCCTAGGAGATCTCTTTGAGCGTTCGTTGGTCCGGCTTAAAAACCAGCTTCTCGCCAGGTGAGATCCTTGTCCTCCCGCGCCTCGAAACGACGGCGAGCCCAGAGGTGCTGCGAATCCTCATCGCCGATGATGACCCGATGATTCCTGAGATGCTTGGCGAGAGACTGCGCATCGGTATGGGCGAAGACAAGGTCGATATTCAGATGGTCAACAGCGCTGAAGATGCGCTTCAAGTGATGTTTGACCAGCCGATCGATTTGCTGCTCACGGACTATGATTTTAGTCAGGGCGGTCGAACCCAAGGCATGAACGGGTTAGCGCTTCTGCGCTCGATTGAAGAACATCGAATTGTGGTCACGACCATTTTCATGACCGGCTTCGGTGATGAAGAGGTTGCGAAAAACGCGATCCTTGAAGGCGCGGCTGATTATCTGACCAAGCCGATGCTCAAGGGCTTGGATGAGGTGGTCAAGAAATGTGCTGAGCAGCACCATAAACGCCTCCAAGAGGCGGCTTTACGCAACGCCGCGTCCTTATTGGAGATCTCAGAGGCGCTGAACAAGCCTGGAAACCAAGACCGAGGCGCTGAATTAATTCTCAAGGCGAGCTTTCAAGCGGTCGATTGCGACCTGGCTTGGGTTTCGATGGTCAGTCCCATCGAAGGGGTACCTCATCTGCGCCGTGTCCTTCCAAGCCATGACGATACACCGCTACCGATCGCCGATGCGCCGATCAGTCAAATCTTTGAAGCAAGGCTCGCCAAAAGGGAAGAGATCGAGCAGCGGTTTGAGGGGCAACGCCCCAAGCGATTATGGATCAGACCGCTGGTCATGCAGCGCCCTGAACAGGACAAAAAGCTGGTGATCGGCGAGCTCTGTATCGCTTACTTTGAGCGAGAACACCGGCTCCATCCAGGGCGTCGAAGTACGCTGGAGGTCTTGGCTCACCATGCAGAGGGTCTGCTGACTCAGCGGTTCTTGAGACATGACATCGAACGAAGTTTCAGTCAGACCATCCAGGTCCTCGTCCAAGCCCTTGAAATGCACGACGAATACACCGCTGGTCACAGCGACTGGGTGGGTGTCTACGCTCGTCTCGGAGCGCTTGCGTTAGGCTGGGACCGCCGCGCCGTTGCGCGCGCCGGACACGCAGGGCTGCTGCATGACATCGGGAAAGTCCGGCTTGATTCATCCATGATCAATCACCCTGGAAAGCTCACCGACGAGCAGTTCGAACACTTTCGAGCGCACCCGGTCGTGGGGGCGCAGATGCTCAAACCCTTAGCGAGCATGGAAGACATCCTTCCGGCGGTCTGCTGGCATCACGAACGCTATGAAGGCGGTGGCTACCCATCGGGTGTAGCCGCTTCGTTGTTGCCGCCGCTGTCTCGCTTGATGTGCATCGCCGATTCTTACGACGCCATGACCAGTCATCGGGCTTATCGTCGCGCACGAAATCATCACCAGGCGCTCGCTGAACTTAGGCGCTGCGCAGGGACACAGTTTGACCCTGCTATGATCGAACCGTTTATCGTTGCGACCGCGGCTTTTCGGCGGTTGGTCTGGAGTTGGGCTAAAGCCCTCATCGAGCAACAAGAAGTGATCACGCCTCAGGCGGTTGTTGGCGACCTTCGGGGGCTTTTTGACAAACCCTTTAGCGCTGACGAGCTAGGGCTAGGTGATGATCCCGAAGGCGATGACCAGCGACTTCGCGATGCCAGCACGATCCCCTTAGATCTCGACGGTCTGGCGGAGGTCTTTTGCAGTCTAGAGGCAAGCCTGGTTGAGGCCGCTGATTTATTTTTGTCGGTCAGCGCTCAAGATGCGTCCGCATCACGCCTTGCGACCAACCTTGAGGCGGAGTCGGAGCGCAGCGACTTCCGAATGCAGCGCTTGATCGCCGAGGTCTATTCGGAGCGCCGCTCTGACTAATGCAGCCGGTGAGCGACTCATCCTTTTGGATGCCCTGCGTCGAACCCACCGGATCGGCGGTCAAGATGAGTGGCTCATGCAAGCGCTCGGAAGCGACCCTTTTATTAGCGAGGTAAGCCACGATGATCACTGGCCAACGAGCCAGGTGGTGATGGTGGGACCGCAGCTCGCTAGTGCCATGCGACCCTTCGCTCGAGATCTAGCCAACCAGCTTGCGCCTCCTGGCAGCGATGACCTTGCGCTAGAGGCTGCCGCTGAGCTCTTTGTAGCCGAAGACCCAAAGCTCTCCGACGAGCGGATCGAGCAGGAGGCTCGCTGCGGAATTAATTTCAATGCCGGCGGTTATCTCGAGCTCGCTGCAAAACAACTCGACCGGCAAGCGCTAGCAGGGTGCATCAAAACCCGATGGGTCACGCGCACCGCTCCGGATTCGATCATCGCCTTCGCTGAGCTCGAATTAGCTCAGTCAAAACCGGCGCGATGCGACTGGTTGTTGATCCATGATCGAGAAGCTCCAGCGCGCCTACCCTGCGCGTTGAAATGCCCTCATACTCTAAAGCTCCTAACACTTGCTGGAGCCCAAACTGAGCGCCTTATCGATCGCACACACGAGCAAAGCTATCAGCTGTGGGCTTGGCTTGAGCCAGCCATCGAGCGAGGAACGAAGGTCCTGATCGGGCCCGATCGAGACGAGCTACTGTCGACCTGGTCGAGAGCCTGGTTTTAGCGAGCGGTCACCTCAGCAACCACGCGACGAATCACCGTCACGTCGATGGTTCCCGGATAGGTCAGCTCATCTTCAATGCGGCTCTTCATCTCGGTCGCCATCGTTTCCATCTCTTGGGGTGTGACTTTAACGCGCCGACCGTTGCGATCTTCCATCGCCAACATCACCCGAAGCTCTCGCCCGCCGCGGACCGTGTAGGCGTTCTCGACCTTCCGAGGGTTGCGCCCGATGCGCTCTAAATCACGTACCAGCGTCTCGTGGTGCTCGCCGCCTTGCACACGCGCTCCAGGGCGAGCGCCCGAGATGGCGTCGCCAGCAGCGACCAAATAAGGCTCAAGGCCGAGCGGTGGCTCGTCACCATGGTGCGCGCCAATGCAGGAGGCGACGCCGGGGTGTTCATCCTCTGCACGCGCCACTTCGGCGCCAAGCACTGCGTGACCGCCCTCGACCTCGTGGGTCATTGATTTACCGATGTCATGCATTAAGCCACCGCGCCGTGCGACTCGAGGGTCGAGATCGAGCTCCCAAGCCAACATACCCGATAAGAAACCGACCTCAGCGGCGTGACGCCACTGATTCTGGCGGTATGAGTGCCGATAACGAAGACGATCCAACAAACGCCGGCGCTCGCCGGTAATTTCACCGACGCCGAGCTGGTCGATCGAGCGCTGAGAACAGGCCGAAGACTCACGTCTCATGCCCTCTTCGACGGTGCGACGAAGACTTGCGAAGGCTTTTTCATCCGCCGACCCCTGCAGCATGCGCGTCAGAATCCTCTGGCTGGCTTCCTTCTTCATCGGGTCGGCCCCGCGAATCGAGATGATCTGGTCACGCTCGGGCGCCATCTCGAGCGCCATGCCGAGCTCGGCTTCAAACAAAGGGCTCAGCTTGAGCAAGGCGTCGCGACGATCGCTTTGATCGACACGGATCGATGAGCGCAGACGGTCAACCGAGTGACTCTCACCGTAACGATTTACCCCCATAATGATCAGCTTGCGTGCCTCGTTCTCAGCTTCGACCTCTAGATACTGCCGACCTTCGCGCTCGCGACGAACCGAACGCCCCTGCTCTTGTTCAACCAAACGATGATTGAGCTGCTCGATGAACTCTTCGAGATCAACATCTGTGGTCTTCAAGAGCGCCTGGGTGAGTTGTTCTTGAGTCTGCTTGATGCGCGCGCTGACCCCAGCGCATCGGTCCTGAAGGCTTTGCACCTGACGCCGCTTGGTATCAACGGCGCTCCGAGTCGCTTCGAGTTGATTCGCCTCAAAGGGATCAAACTCAAGCTGCTCGAGCTCGGTTTTGAGTCGCTCGACTTGCCCTAAACGTTGCTTGAGTTCTTTACGGCGGCGGCGCAAACGAAAGCGCCATTTACGCTGAATTCGGCGCTTAACCTCTCGCTCCGCACGCTTAAAGTCAGCGGCGTCATCGAGTTCTTCGTCGTCATGATCCGTCGGAGCAAACAGATACCCCAACACACCCCCAACGCCCAATGCGGCTAAGCCAGACAGATACAGCACGATCAATCCTCATCAATGACAGGCGGCGGATCGTCGCTGAACTCAGGCTCCTCTGCAAGTACGGTTTGTTTGGGTAACGCAATCGATTCCACTACATCGGGTAAAAGGGTCGGGTCACCGACCGGCGGATTCAGTGAGGGTTTGGGTAGGGTTGGGCGCTCAAGTTTAGCCGGCTTTTCCTCCGGCTTCGCATCCTTTATCGGCGCTTCAAGCTCTTGATTTTCTGCTGAAGACTGGCTTTGTTCTTCTGGGTTTACCAAGCCCAAACGCTCTAATGTCTTGCGCATCTTTGCCATCACTTCATGGGCCTTACGCAAGCGCTCGTTGCTCTCCTTGAGTAAGCGCTCTCGCCGGTTGCGCTCGGCGCTGAGCTGACGGCGCAACTCACCCACCTCTTCGGGTTCAGCCACGGGTTGTGGTAATTGGCTGAGCTGCAGATCTCGGGTCGTCGTCGCCAAACGCTCCTCGACTTGAGACAACTGATCGCGCATCGCTCGGTCTGAGCTTTGAGCATCCTGGCGTGAGGCTGATAACTCCTCTTTGATCCCTGCAAGCTCTGCAACCTTCGAGCGGACCTTGACCTCAGCAGACTCGAGACGCTCACGCAATCGACCGACCTCGGCTTCGTGAGCCTCAGCTTGACGCTTGGCGAGTCGAGCCGGTTCTGCCTGACTGCGCTGCAGCTCTTCGACGCGCCGTTGTGCGTCAGCGAGTTCTTGTTCTTTGCTGGTCAAACGTTCGTGCATCGAATCGAGCCGGCTCCGCACATCGGTGACCAGCTGCTCTCTGGCTTGACGGAATTGCTTGAACTGCCCCTCAAGCTGAGCTCGATCCTCGCGGTACTGCTCAAGCGCTTGGCGCTGATGGCGCGACTCTTCTTCAGCGACTCGTACTTTGCTGCGCAGTTCTTTGATCAGCTCCGCTTGCTGCGATTGCTCATCACCGCGGCGTTGCAAATCCTCTAACAACTCAGCGGTTCTGCCCTGGCTTTCTTCGGCTCGATGTTCAACCTCGGACAAGGCTTGCTGGTTAGCCGCTAAGGTCACTTGCAGCTGCCCGAGCTCCTCTCGGTGCCCGTCGTTGCGACGCTGCAACTCCTGATCAAGCTGGCGAGCTCGGTCTGCCTCTTCTTCGAGATCTTGTGCCCGAGATTGAGCGGTTTTCAGGCGCTCTTCGAGCCCTTCACTTCGAGCTTGTTCGGCAGCAATGCCCTTGCGCAACTCACCAACCAGATCGCGCTGTTCGTCCGCTTGCGCTTGGTTCGTCGCTACCGACTTCTCGGCCGAGCTCAGTCGTTGACCCAGATCGCTGCGCTGCGTGCTCACTTCTGAAAGCTTAGTCTCGAGCTCTTCTACACGCCGAGTCAGCGACTCGACCTCAGCGCGAGCTTGTCCGAGTTCACCGCGCGCAACCTGCCCTTGCTCACGGCTCGATGCGAGCTCTGCTTCGCGACTCTCAACCGCCGAACGGCTGCGTTCGAGCTGGCCTTCTAAACCACGATAACGACCTTCAAGCTCTGCGACTTGCTCACGCAGTTGGCGAGCCTCATCGAGCTGCAGATCGCTTTTGGATTCAAGGGTGTCGTGTTCGTGTTGAATCTGATCGCGTTCGGTATGAGCTTGGCGTAGGTTTTGGCGAAGATCTTCGGCTTCAACCTCACGACCCGCTAGCTCTTCTTCGAGCTCTCGACGCTGAGCGCGTTGCTCTTCAAGTTCGCTGTCCGCACGCTTTTGCTCGGACTGCACAAAGTTAAGCTGCTTCTCTAGGTCGACACGCTGACCCTCATTTTGAGTCAACTCCGTGCGCAGATCAACCAAGCTGTGCTCTTGGTCTTTGTGGGTAACTTTGAGGGTCATGAACTCTTCGCTTTGAGCATCGAGTTGACCGCGCAAGCGCTCAACATCAGCGAGTAGGCTTTCAGCCTTACTCTCAACCAAGGCGCTGCGCTCTTTCCATTCATGAGCTTGATTTTGAGTTTGCTCGAGGGCGACCTCTAAGCCCGCCACGGTGCTGCCTAGCTCGTTAATCGTTTCATCACGTCCGCCGAGGGCCTCTTCTAAACCCTCAATATGCTGCTGGCGAGCGGCCAGATCGGATTTGTACTCCTCAAGTTGACCGCGGTGATCCTCAGCTTGGCGCTCAATTTGCGCCACCGCTTGATCACGACCCTCAATGGCGCTGCGCAATCGACCCTTCAGGTCGGCTTCGAGCGCTTTACCGGCAGCGCTGCGCTCTGCAGCTTCATCAAGCCGCTGCCGCAGGGTCTGCGCGGCCGCCTCATGCGCCTGCTGAATTTCCTCAATCTGCACGCGCAGCGCGCTCGCTTCTTCACGTCGCTCTTGTTCACGCTGCTGATGATCTACGGTCGCTCGCTGGGCGGCCTCACGTTCGCGCTGTAAGGTTTCGTCTTGTCCTTCGATCCTAGCTTCGGCGCTCGCTAGCTTGCGTGCGAGCTGAGCAGCCTCCTCACGCTGGCGCTCTTCGCGGAGCTCGGCTTGATTCGATCGGTCTTCCATCTCAGTGACGAGCTGTGCGACCTCTTGGCGAGCTTCACCGAGCTGGGCGGCTTGGCGCTCAAGCTCCGTCTCAAGACGGGTGCGGGTCGAGATCAGCTCCTCTCGTCGCTCCGATAAACTGACCTCGAGCGACCCGCGCTGCGCCTCAAGACTTTCAACGTGGACTCGAGCCTCATCTTCAGCCGCTCGGCGTTCGCCTTGTTCGTGGCGAAGTTGCGCCTCAAGCTCGGCGATCCGTGCGGCGCGTTGTTCTTTGATCTGCTGCCACTTAGCCTCTGCTTGGCCGTGCGCTGTTTGACTCGCTTGAATCTGCTCATCGAGCTGAGCCCGCAATGCAGAAGCGGCGCTGAGCTCACTGGCTCGGTCGGCGAGCTGAGCAGCCAGAGCGTCTACCTTTGAGTTAAGATCAGCGATCGAAGCCAGACGAGAAGCGTTCTCCTCGCGCTGCTCGGTTATTTTCTGATCAGCGTCTGAGAGGCGGTCTTTCAGGGCCGACTCGGTCGCTTGTTGCTCTTGCTTGAGCGCCTGCGCAGCTTGGCGTTGCTCCTCACGCGCTTGACGCTGCTCAGCGATCAGTTGACTCCGAGCCTCTTCGGCGAGTTCGAGCTCACGGCTTAGCTGCGCAATTTCATTATCTCGACGCTCGCGCTCAATCCTTGCCCGGTCCCGAGCTTGTTCGAGCTCGCCTTGGACCTGATCGATCGTTTTGGCTTGCTCGCTACGCTGAGCCTCGCTGGCATCAAGCTCGGTTCTCCCTTGAACCTCAAGCGTTTCGAGCTCTTGTTTTAGCCTGGAGTAATCATGTCTAAGGCGCTCGAGTTCGACGTCTTTTTGCCGCAGATAACCGTCGGCTTTGCGCAGCGCTGTTTCACGCTGTCGCCACGCTCGTCGCATCTTCGCTAGCTCAAGGTCTTGACCACCAAGACGCTCACGCAACAACTCGACTCGGCGATCAGAATCACCGACAAATAACTCATCATCGTCGTCTTGGCTCTGAAGCGCAGGCAGCTCACTCAAGCTGACGGGTTCGGGGAGTTCAACCTCGACCTCCATCGGGTCATTGACCGCTTGGTGGGTCGCAGGAGGTACGGTTTGTTCGTCCTTCGGGCGCTGCGCAAGTTGCTCTAACGCTTGCTCGGTGAGCACCTCAGGTTCCGGCCATGCTTTAAAATAAGCGTCCACGCTTCCTTTTGCCTCTTGGTGTTTTTCGATCGCTTCATCCGTGAGCTGGTCGACCAGTAAAAAACAATTCGGCCGCCTTTGACCTAACTCTTCGAGTAACCGATTGCAGATCATCAGACCGCCCGGTCCGGATCGATGCTGACGCACTAAAACGAGATCGAAACCACCAGAAAGAAGCCTAGGGAGGGGGTCATCATCCTCAAAGAAATGGACTTCTAGTCGCCCGTCTCGCAGGCGGCTCGCAAGCGCATTTGCTTCCCCTTCATCGGCCTCGACAATCGCGAGTTTCCAACGTTCAGGTTGAATAGCTTTGGTCATCTTTGGTCTGCCTGCCAACACGAGTAACGCATGCACGCGCAGCCGTCAGGTTTTCCACCCTCTTTCGTCAGTTGATTGGCTCTGGTACCCGCAAGGTGTGGCCGGGGGTTATCGATGAGCAATGCATGGCGTCAGCGCGCCGAAGGCGAACTCAACAGACTGCTCTCCACAGCAACCGCTGCGGGCCTTTTTGGGCTTACCCGGGAGGGTCTAACCTTAGCCGCCGGGGTCGGAACCCTTCAGTTCGACGAGCCCCTTTTGATCCATGATGAGCCAGAGCTCCTTGATGCGCTGCGGCGCGGCCAGCCCTGGATTTGTGACGACGCAGAGCGCTGGCGGTCCATCGTGACCGAGGATGCCGACGCGCTGCCCACGATCTGGTGGCCGCTTCAAGGGCGCGGTGTAAGCCTTGGGTTTGTCGCGGTAATGGGCTCTGGACTAGACCATAACGCGGTCTTCCTTGCGCAACTGAGTCGAGTGGCAGGTCACCTGGTTCATCTGTTGGTTCAACGACTCGAGCACCGACGCGGCCACGCGCTCAACACACCGTTCACTGAGCCGCTTAGCCAAAATACTGGCGGCTGGCCGAGTGACCCGAAGCGGCGGCTTATGCCTCATCTTGATGATCCGATGCCGACAGGGGGCGCCGCTGTTCGTGACGCGGACATGGTCTTACAGTTAGCTTTAGAGGATCCCCTCGGCGCTGCCGCTCAGAATCTAGCCCACCTAGATGACTGGCTCACCACCCCTTTGACCAAACGGTTTCTTGATACCGGTCTTGAAGCGCTTTTGCCCTTGATGACCCACCTGCCCAAGAGCCGCAGTCGCGTCCTAAAATTGATGATCAACGCAGCTGACTCTCAGCTGCGTCACGATGCGCTGCATTGCCTTGAGCGTTGGCCGGACTCCGGTATGGCTCGCGAGGTCTTGCCGCTAGCCTTTTCGGCTGAAAGCGGCGTTGCGACCGCAGCGGCTCGTGTCCTTGAGCGCTGCCGCGGTCACGAAGAGTTCGCCGTCGAAGTGCTCAAAGAGTTAAGGACGCTAGTCGCCGACAAGCGAGCGGTGCACGCCCATCGCCGAGCGCTCGATCTGTTGATCCGCTTTCGTGATCCAGATGCCGTCCCCTTGCTGATCAATCGACTCGAAGACGAGCGCCTTAAAGAGCTTGCGCTCCGCGGTCTGTCGGAAATTACACTCGTCCAAAGTCGGTGGAGTCGAGCAGGTTGGCAGAGCTGGTACTCGAAACATGCCCATGAGCCGCGCAGTCTGTGGTTGCTTGAGGCTTTAGATCACCGAGAGATCGAAGTGCGCTCGCAAGCGATCGCAGAGCTCTATGGAGAAACCGGCGACAACTACGGCTACGACCCGAGCGCTCCAAGCCGTCAACGACGAGCTGCGATCACCACCGCCCGGCAAACGATTATCCCTGGACAGGCCGGCGCCAACCCCTAAACAAAGCCCCTAAAGCCCTCGAAAAACTGTCCTCGATCGGCAGTTTAGATCCACCTTTATCGCGAACCAGGTGGTTCATTCCGACCACTAGAACCCGCAACGCCCTCCAGGCGTGTTCCGCCTCATCACCAGTCAATCCGGCGTTCTCAAAAATTCGCTCAGCGCGCGCTTCGGCGCGCGCACGCGCAGCAGCCACGCTGGGATGTCCTTGAAGCGCTGGAGCCTCGGCGGCTTCAAAGGCACCAGGCTGCTCTACAGCATAACGCCACCAGCGCCGACCCAGTTGACGCGGCTCAGCACCTGCTCGACCTAAATCGGCAAAGAGCTCAGATAAAGCGTTCCATCCGCGCTGAGCGAGCTGCACTCGGATACTCTGTAGGTCGCGCACGTGCTTATAGAGCGAAGGCGGCTTGACCTTGAGCGCCTTCGCAAGCTCGGCCATCTGCAAAGAATCCAAACCCTCACGAGCGACTCGTTGCTCCGCCTCGTCAAGGATCCGCTGAAGATTGATCGGCTGCCGCATCACTCCACCCCATAAGCTAATTGAGTTACCTCTAAGATAACTCGACTACTTCAAGTAAAACTTTAGGGTTCAAAGCTCTCAAAGCCCACCTTAGCTAATCCGATTAATTTTTATAAAAACAATATTATCAACTTTGTATATATTTTAAGGATAACCCAATTAGCCCGTGCGTTTCGACAAACAACAAAACAAGACACACCAAAGACTTGCAAACCGGCTAAACTGATTAGCCCCTTTAAACAAACAAGGCGGCCCCGAATGGGACCGCCTAAAGCTTGTGGTCGGGGCGAGAGGATTCGAACCTCCGGCCTCTTGCTCCCGAAGCAAGCGCGCTACCAAACTGCGCTACGCCCCGATTTCAAGCGGCGCAGGGGGTAAATCCTCCCCTCAAGGCCGTCAATGAGATTTCCATCAAAGCTTTTGAAACGGCGCCTTGAGTCCAGCGATCGCGGTTGCGTAATCAGACTGACCAAAGACCGCAGAGCCCGCAACAGCGACATCAATGCCGGCTTCGACTAAGGGCTCGATAATCCCGGGTTTGACGCCTCCGTCGACTGAGATCAACGGGCGAGTTGAAGGGTCAAGTTCATCGATCATTAAACGCAGCTGCCGCACTTTAGACAGCGCGCTTGGGATAAAGCTTTGACCACCGAATCCAGGGTTTACGCTCATCAACAAGACGAGGTCTAAGTCTTCAAGTAGCCATTCGATGCTCGACAGCGGCGTGTGTGGATTCAAACTCACGCCAGCCTTCATGCCGGTCGCCTTAATCGCCTGCAGGGTACGATGCAGGTGAGGCGAAGCCTCGACGTGAACGGTGAGCCAATCCGTACCCGCTGCAGCAAACGCGTCGATGTACCGCTCTGGCTCAACGATCATCAGATGGGCATCTAGAGGCTTCGTCGAGACCTTCTTAATCGCTGAGACGATCGGCGGGCCAAAGGTAATATTGGGCACAAAACGACCGTCCATGACGTCGAGGTGCAGCCAGTCCGCTCCTGCCTGCTCAACCGCAGCGACCTCCTCAGCAATACGAGAAAAGTCACAGGCTAAAAGGGAGGGGGCGATAATTCCAGAGGTCATTGTTTTTTCTCCAAAACAGCGACAAAGAAGCCGTCACCCACGCCGTCAAGGCCCAAGCACCCCATGCCGCCAGGGAGGCGTGGGTCATCCACTAAGGACACCTCGCCCGACGCCAACGCCCGGGCAATGATCGCCTCACCCTCTTCGGGTTCTAGGCTGCACACCGAATAGACCAAGAATCCGCCAGGAGATAGCGCCGCCACACCGGCGGCAAGCAAACGAGACTGAGTCTTCGCTGACTCGGCGAGCGATCGCAACTGATAGCGGTGACCAATCTCGGGATGACGGCGCAGGGTGCCAAGGCCACTGCATGGCGCGTCCAGCACGATCCGATCAAAAGGTCCGTGCTTGGCGCACAGCTCGACCGCATCACCCACTATAACCTGAGCCTTGAGCCCGCAGCGATCCAGCGCTTGAGTGACCAACTTTGCGCGGTGCGCGTGCAGCTCAAAAGCAAACAGATCCTCTGGGTCATTAATTCGAGCGATTTGAGTCGTTTTACCACCGGGCGCAGCGCATAAATCAGCGATCCGCTGTCCCCCCGCTGGAAGCAAGGGCACGATCCGCGCCGCGTTGCGATCCTGAATTGTCCATGCGCCCTGAGCAAACCCTGCGAGCTCGCTTGGAGACCCAGAGGGTAACTGCATACGCTCAGGTTCGCCCTCAATAGGGTGGGCACCGAGCTGCTCGCACCACGAGCTCAGCGTACCTTGATCAATCCGCGCATCGACAACCGCAGGCTCAGCTAATGCGCGCTGCAGCTGAAGGGCTCCAGTCAAACCCATCTGAGCTACCCAGCGTTTAAAGATGACCCGCGGAGCAGGGCCACAAAGAGCCCCGTCATCATGACTCTCAATCCGCTCGAGCCAGTCTTGCTTTTCGCGAATCACGCGTCGGAGCATACCGTTGACCAAACCCGAATGGCGATGGTGCCCCAGCTTCTTTGCGGACCGAACCGCAAGGTCGACAGCCGCATGATCGGGAATACGATCAAGAAACAAAATCTGCACCAAGCCGACCTCAAGAACTCGCTGCACCGGCTTCGGAACCTTACCCTGACGCGCGCACTGACTGATCACAAAATGCAACGCTGGCCGGCGGCGCAGCACCGACTGACATAAGGCTAAAACTAAACCGGTGTCGGCAGCACTCAAGCCAGTGCGAGCGGCTTCGGCGCCAAGCGCCCGATTTAGCCAGGTTCCCTCATCGTCAATGCGCTCAAGCAAACGCAAAGCAAGCAGTCGAGCCGGTAAACCCGGAGTGGTCTGAGCCGCCATCAGCGCCTCCTTGTGTGTAGGGGTAGGTGCCGATGGCGGCCTCGGCCGTCAACGCCGCAAAAAACTACGGGCTGACTCGACGCAGGTTTGTTGGCCCTTGAAGCCTGACAAAGGGCAGCATTTTCATGAGGGTTCGCCGACCAATACCCCGTATGCGTCTGAGCTGAACGGCTCGTCGAAAAGGTCTCTTTTGGCGCAAGGTGATGATCGCCTTTGCGCGTTTTGGGCCGACTCCAGGGAGCAACACCAAAGACGCCTGAGTGGCCTCATTAATATTCACCTGACCCACCAGTTTCGACGCGGCAAACGACTCGGAAGCCAACAACCCTAAAACCAAAACAATCAGCATTTTCATGAGCTCAACTCACCCATTTTAGCGTCTTCTCTGCGCTCAAAAAGAAAGATCGTATCGTTGATGGGGAGAGCATCTAATCGCAGCTTAAAACCACCGCGATCGCGACGCCAAGCGGCGCCGATCCGAGTATATGCTGCTCGATCTTCACCGCTTCGGTCTTTATAACCCCGAACGGTGACGACGTCGAAGGCTGGAGCTGCGCTGGGGCTGGAGCCCGCCTGAGGTTGAGGGTAAGACATGATGTTCTCCTTTGCCGTTGAGTCGGCAACCCTGACCAATGCGTGGTTTATGCCAAAAAATTATAATGCTTTATCAGCACCTTGCGGATCGCAACATGAATCGGACGCAACGCCCTTGTCTCGCGCTGGCTTGGCGTGGATACAGCCGGAGTGAAGGAGGCGAGTGTGAGCGATCCATTTATTCGCATACGCGGCGCACGTCAGCACAACCTGAAGAACCTCGATTTGGATCTCCCGAAGGATAAGCTCGTGGTGATCACCGGTCCTTCGGGGTCGGGCAAATCATCGCTCGCCTTTGAGACCCTTTATGCAGAAGGGCAGCGACGCTACGTCGAGAGTCTCTCGGCTTACGCTCGCCAGTTTTTGAACCTTCAGCGCAAACCCGATGTCGACAGCATTGAGGGTTTATCGCCAGCGATTTCGATCGAACAAAAAACCACCTCTAAGAACCCCCGCTCGACCGTCGGAACCGTGACCGAAATTCACGATTATCTTCGGTTGCTTTTTGCTCGAGCGGGAACGCCAAAGTGCCCCGAATGCGATCGCTCAATTGAGGGTCAAAGCGCAGAGTCTATTGTGGATCATGTCCTGAGTAATCCACCCGGAGAGCGAGTCCTGGTGCTCGCACCGGTCGTTAATGATCGCAAAGGCGAACATCGCGATGTCTTTGATGGGCTGCGCGGTGAAGGCTTCGTGCGCGTTCGGCTTAATGGCGAGGTCATGGGCATCGATGACGTCCCAGCCCTCGATAAAAAATTCAAATCGACGATCGAGGCTGTGGTCGATCGATTGATCCTAAAACCTGGTGAAGAGCATAAGCACCGAGGCCGCCTGACCGAAGCGGTCGAGCTGGCGCTCAAGGTCGGCAACGGCATGGTTCGGGTCGAAAATACAAAGGGCAAAGGCGAACAGTACTCCGAGCACAGCGCCTGCCCAGAGCACGGGTTCTCATTTCCTGCGCTCGAGCCGCGCCTGTTCTCGTTTAACAACCCAGCTGGCGCCTGTCCCACCTGCGATGGTCTGGGCGAGGAGAGTCAGTTTGTTGAAGACCTGATCATTGCCGACCCGAACCTGAGCATCTACCAAGACTGCCTCAAACCCAGCGGCTGGGGCGCCAAGCATGGCGCTTGGGGCAAAGCGGCGATTGAAAGCCTCGGGGCTCACGATGACGTCGACGTCAACCAACCCTGGAAAGACTTGCCTGAACGTTTCCGTAAACGCGTTTTGTATGGCGCCGGGCGAAAACGCATTGCGTACACGATGAGGCGTCGTAATCGAATGGTACGCTTTCAAAAGCGGTTTGAGGGTGTGATCCCAAACTGCCAACGCAGGCTGCTTGAGACGAGCTCAGAGATGGTCCGAGCTGAGCTGCGGAACTATCAACGACGGTCGCCATGCAAGGACTGTGGCGGCTCGCGCCTACGGCTTGAAGCGCGGCATGTTTTTGTGGGCGAGCACAACCTGCCGAGCATCAGCGCCATGAGCATTCGCAACGCGCTGGACTTGCTTGAGGGCATCAAGCTTGATGGTCATCGCGCTGAGGTGGCGGGGCGTATCCTCAAAGAGGTGGTCAGCCGGCTTCGGTTTCTCGACAGCGTAGGGCTGAATTACCTGAGCCTCTTAAGAAGCGCCGGGACCCTAAGCGGCGGCGAGGCACAGCGTATTCGGCTAGCGACTCAGATCGGCTCAGCGCTGACGGGTGTTTTGTATGTCCTTGATGAGCCGAGCATCGGGCTCCATCAGCGCGACAACGCCCGCCTGCTCGAGAGCCTTCAGCGCCTGCGCAACCTTGGAAACACGGTGATCGTGGTCGAACACGACGAAGAGACGATGCGCGCTGCCGATACGATCATCGACTTAGGACCCGGCGCCGGGGTTCATGGTGGTGATTTGGTCGCCCAAGGAACAGCGGCTCAATTGATGCGTTCTAAACGCAGCCTGACCGGAGCTTATCTAAGCGGCAAAGCACAGATCGACCAACCCAGCCGAAACCGTCCGGGCAACGGACACGAGCTGGTGTTACGAGGAGCACGAGGAAACAACCTGCGCGGGATTGACGTCGCCTTTCCTTTGGGGCGCTTCCTGGCGGTTACAGGGGTCTCTGGGTCCGGAAAGTCGACGCTGGTTCGCCAGACTTTAGAACGCGCCCTGAGACAACATCTAGGCCTTGAGGGCGACAAAAAACTCCCTGAGCCTCATGACAGCATCGACGGCCTAAAACACCTCGACAAGCTGGTACCTATTTCGCAAGCCCCGATCGGCCGAACGCCGCGCTCAAATCCAGCCACGTACACCGGCGTCTTTAGTGATGTCCGAGACCTCTATGCAGCGCTTCCTGAGGCAAAAGTTCGAGGCTATAAGCCCGGTCGGTTTTCGTTCAATGTCAAAGGCGGGCGCTGCGAAAACTGTGGCGGCGGTGGAATGATCCGCATTGAAATGCATTTCCTACCCGATGTCTTTGTCACCTGTGAGACCTGCTCTGGACGACGCTACAACCGAGAAACTCTCGAGGTTCAATACCGAGGGCATTCGATCGCCGACTTGCTCGACTTGAGCATCCTCGAAGCGCGCCAGCTGCTCGAAGCCTTTCCAAAGATCTGCCGTAAACTCGACACGCTTTTGGATGTGGGCTTGGGGTATATCGCGCTGGGTCAAGCGGCGACCACGCTCAGCGGCGGAGAAGCTCAACGTATCAAGCTCGCTAAAGAGCTCAGCAAGCGCAGCACGGGAAAAACACTCTACATTTTGGATGAACCGACCACCGGCTTGCACTTTGATGACATCAAAAAGCTGCTCGCTGTTTTGCATCGACTCACCGACGACGGAAACACAGTGCTCGTCATCGAGCACAACCTCGACGTCATCGCCTCGTCTGATCACGTCATTGATCTAGGACCAGAGGGCGGCGACGGCGGCGGACAAGTGATCGCCACAGGGTCTCCAGAGGCCTTGTCTAAAAATAAGGCGAGCTCGACGGGGCGCTGGCTGAAAAAGCTCTTCGCTTCACGCTAAAGAAGATCGGCTTGTCCCGACCCCCGGTCCAAGCTAGGCTGCGCGCTGGTTGAAAGCCCCAAGTGGAGCCTTGCTGATGCGCCTATCTTGCTTTGTTTTATGCCTGCTCGTCGCTGCTTGCGGTCCAGACACCTCGGGCGTCGGCGGCTCAACAGACAGCGGTCAACAAGCGCCTCGTTTTGATGCCGGCGCCGTCGGATCAATCTGCGGCAACGGCACCGTCGAAGAGGGCGAGCAATGCGATGACGGCAATCGCTTTAATGACGACGCCTGCAGCAACACCTGCGAAGCATCGAATTGCGGTGATGGTGAAGTGAACCCGGACGAAGAGGATTGCGACGACGGCAACCGTATCGACACGGACGCCTGCCGTAACGACTGCACGCCAGCGCGCTGTGGTGATGGCGTCACTCGAACGGATATCGCCTCCGGGGCACGCGGCCATGAAGACTGTGACGACGCGAACGCTGCAGACGACGATGCCTGCTTAGCGACTTGCCAAGCCGCTCGCTGCGGAGATGGCATCCGACGCACCGATCTGAGTATCGATGAGCTTGGCTACGAAGCTTGTGATGATGGAAACGCCATTGAAACGGACGAGTGCTTATCCAACTGTCGAACGCCGAGCTGCGGCGACGGGGAGCTTGGTCCAGGTGAAGCCTGTGATGATGGGAATCAAATCAACGACGACGCCTGTCTCAACAATTGCGCTTTGGCGACCTGCGGCGATGGCATCACGCGAAGGGACCTTCAGCCGAGTGAACCCGGCGCTGAAACCTGCGACGACGGCAACCGCATCAGTGAAGACGCTTGCACTGCCCAGTGCCGCGCCGCGCGCTGCGGTGATGGGATCACCCGACAAGATATCATCGAAGGGCAACCAGGCTATGAAGATTGCGACGATGGGAACCCAGTCGATGGCGATGATTGCTCCAACACCTGCCGAGCACCTGCTTGCGGCAACGGACGCATCGAGGCCGGAGAAGCCTGCGACGATGGCAACCGAGTCGATACGGACAGCTGCCGGAACACTTGCGTCGTGGGGCGCTGCGGTGATGGCGTCGTTCGGACCGACTTGGTCGAGGGTCAAAACGGTTTTGAGAGCTGCGATGATGGGAACCGAGTCGATTCAGACGGCTGCCTTAACCGCTGCTTAGTCGCTCGTTGCGGCGACGGGGTGCGGCGCACAGACCGCAACCCAGACCAAGAAGGTTATGAAGTCTGCGACGACGGCAACGAAGACCCGGCCGACGCGTGTGACCAATGTTTTGCGACCTGCGCACGGCACGAAAACTGCCCCGGAGATTATGGTCGTTGCCGGGTGCCAGCCGGCGCTCAGCGCGGAACCTGTCATGATCTTAGGCACCACGCCTGTGCCGTCGAGGCGGATTGTGATTTCACTGATGCCGACGAGGAAGACACCTTCGTCACCTGCCAAGCCAACCGCTGTAAGGTGAACGAATTCAACACCTGCCTAGCTCAGGTCGACTGCATCGAGAACACCCGCTGCCAGACGGTTGGAGATGGTCGCAGCTGCGTTCAAAGCTGTGCCCAAAACACGGACTGCCAGACCCGCTTTGCGAGCTGTCAGACCGTGAGCAATGCCCGTTTATGTTGGTACACGCTGTGTGGGAGCCCGGCCGAACTGAGCCCAGCGTTTAACACCATTGATAACGGTAACCTCGGCGGAAGCTGCGCCAACGATGTCGAGAACCCGCAAGACGGTCACTGCTACGAGGTCAGCGGCGGTGTGAATGAGTGGGTTGGATTATGCTTTGAGGGCGGCAGCCTGCGCGCAGACGCCGCCTGCACCTGGGGTGTTGATCGCGCCAACAACGCTCAGCAATGCGGCGGCGGTCTTTTGTGTACCGGATTTGACCAAGCAGGAGACCTGCATTGCCGCGCAACCTGTTCTCGACCAGGCGCTCACGGCCGGGTGCGCTGCGCAGGCGATACCACCTGTATGGCGGCTCTAGATGGCGAATACTATGTGTTCGCATGCATCCCGCGAGCGGAGCAATGCGACGTGATCGCCCGGTCAAGCTGTGGCGCGAACGGACGCTGTGCCACCTTGCTCACCACGCAACGAACAAGCCACTGCACGGCATTGGCAGCGGTCAATGACCGAGTCGGTGCTGGTGAGGCGTGTACAGGGAACAGCGAATGCCCAGATGGCTACTTCTGCGGCGCAAGTCAGCGCTGCACAAGAACCTGCGCGAACGACACCGATTGCGATGGCAATGATCGGTGTAATCTCGCTCAAGACTCAGTGGTCGGGATCTGCGAAACCCGCTGATTTAGTTGCGCAGTCTAAACCGCTTGACGCAGATGCTCGAGGTAGAAATCCTGTGCCTCTTGGCAGCGCACAGCGGCCTCGGTCACATACTTGCTCGACACATCGTACCCGACAAAGTCGCGTCCCATGCGAGCGGCAGAGATTCCGGTCGTTCCTGAGCCCATAAACGGATCGAGCACCAGGTCACCCTCAGTGCTACCGTAGTTGACAAAGAAGTCAGCGAGCTCGATCGGCATCAGCGCCGGATGGATATCCCGTTTGGGTCGCTTGGTCGCCTTGTTCCAGGTATCACCCGAGCCTTGCCCCGTCGCTCCTTTTGAATAGATCACATTGCCTGGATCGCGCCCTTTAGGGTTGTATTTCCAAGCTCGCTTATCCATCCGGCCAGGAAGGGTCGAGCTGCACAGTTTACAGGTTTGATCGTGACCTTGATAACGACTCGGCTCACGCACCGAATCTTTGTAGACAGCGTACTGATCAGCGTCTTTGGTGAAATGATAAATAATCTCATTCACATTTTTCAGACGTCGGCTGTAATTATCCGGTTTTGGACGCGTTTTGGTCCAATAAAATGGCTGGACGTAATCGTAACCAATGTCCTCAACAGCCACGATCGGGATCTTAGCCTCCGTCAGGCTGAATCGACCATCGCAGTACTGTCCTTGGAAGTTCAAAAAGAAGTTTCCGGTCGGTTTGAGCACCCGGAAGCACTCCTGCATGATGGGCTTAAGTGCCTCGATAAACTCATCACCTCGCAATCTTCCAATATCACCATCTGGCGTATCGTAGACCTTGCGCGCCTCGTAAGGCGGTGAGGTAAAGATCAGATCGACCGAGTCATCGGGGAGCGCAGCCATTTGAGCTGCGGAACCATGAAAGATGCTGTTTCTGTAAGACAACTTGTTTGCTCCGTTACCTGAGCATCACCCCAGGTCTGCGAAGCCATGGTCGGGTCAAACCCCCCTCGGGTCAGAAAAACCGACCCGCCGCATAAGCGGCATTTAATTTTTCACAAAAAATATGTATTTCGAACCTTAACAGCGGCTTACGACCACTACTGCGCGGCCGCGGCCGCGCTGATCTGAGCGACTAACCAATCGATACCCACGCTGGCGGCTCGCTCAAAAGAGGCGCCCTGACTCAGCGCTGCTGCCACCGCAGAAGCAAGCCGGCAGCCGGTCCCTCGGTGTTGTCCCGAGCAACGCGCATGACGAAAGATGCGCATCCCTCCATCGCTGTCGATAAACAGGTCATCGATGGGGTCTCGCCCGCTGTGCCCGCCCTTGAGGATAAGTCGCTTAATACCGATCATTCGCAAGGCACTTGCAGCTTCACTGGCATCTTCTATCGG
>Ga0315321_10001160_pt1 | contig 20183 bp, 15 predicted proteins | sample M180m21515metaG_FD_203464 | JGI IMG/M metagenome (GOLD analysis project Ga0315321, IMG submission 203464) | Ammonia-oxidizing marine archaeal communities from Monterey Bay, California, United States - M1 80m 21515 | ecosystem: Environmental > Aquatic > Marine > Intertidal zone | place: USA...
ACATCAGCATGACACTTCGCGAGACCTCCCGATTTGCTGCAGGCAACGCGGGATCTGGAGACAAGCGTTGTGAGATCATGTCGTGCATGGAAATGTTCATGAGGGCATTCGATGTTTTTCGGGTCACGCCGTGTCCCTGTAGCGAAGCTTCTTGTGCGTATTCAGTTGCTCTTTCGCGGTCGATTGCGTACTGGATGGGTTCGGCATTGCGTACAGCCATGCGACCGAGCAAGACGTCGGTCCAGCTCTCGATTCCCTGACGCACGCGATTCAGACGCTCGGCTTTCGCTGCGGCTGTCCCACGTGCATTCAAGATGATTTGGTGAACTCGATTACTGGCTTCTAGATGATTCAGCAGAATTGCGTGAGTGACAGGAGAGATTTCTTCTTCAGCGGCACGTGCGTCCATTCCTGCGCCGAGAGCAGCAACGATTCTCGTTAGAAGCTCGGAAACAAGTATTTCCTCCATGACAGGCGTGTGATCGGACCACCAAGCCTCCATGGCGTCGAGGTCATTGAGTTGCTCGGCACGGTTGTAGCGTGCCATGGCTTGATGCCAAAGGCCCAAACGGGCGTGTGTTGCTGTCCAGTATTGCGTCAATGCTTCCGGTGACAGTGTGTCACGCCCATAAAGGATGGCGGGGCCGTGCTCAGAAACGACTGCAGCGAGATCGACGAGAAGAACACAATGCATAGCTAGAAGTGATCAATGAGAGGCATGAAATGAATGATCGCCATCCACAGCAGGATCCATGCCAATTTTGGTCGCGATTTCAGGGCCTGTGTTGCAAGTCGTTTCCCAGTATGGGTTTGGGACGTGCTTTTCTGGTGTTCTGGGTTCCCAGTTCCTCCGGAATGAGGCATTTGCGCCCTTTGATGTTGTCTTGGCGAAACATCGCCGTCTCTTTTTTGCAGCCTTGAAACTGTACGAGCCAGTGACGCACAGTCTGGTCTGCCCGTGTGGAGCACGCCTGGGGACTCTGGATGATGCCAACGCATTGGTGGAGCAGCAGAGCGGAACAACTCGCGGGATCAGTCCAGAGTCCAGAGTCCAAAGAGTGCTGCTGCCGGTTACCGATGCATCTGGTCATGGATGCCTGAAATTGAACAGACTCAGAGCAAATCTGTGATGCATCGTGCATTCTTAATCAGGTTAGGAACGCCACTTCGTTGGGGATCGAAATGGATCGCTCATGACAATCCATTTGCCTCTGCGAATTGATGAACAACGGGGCGCTCGGTTAATCTCGGGTTGATATGCGATCTTGCTTTGAGCAACGCTTCTTGTGCCTCTTGCATTGACATACCGCGGTACTTCATCAGCCAGCACAGTGCAATGGTCGCACTTCGTGCACGACCGGCCTTGCAATGAATGTAGACCGTCCGATTTTCTGCCGCGTGTTTCTCGACAAAGTCGACAGCCTTCTGAACGTCTTTCAGTTTTGGGTGCGTGAAGTCAGTGGTTGGAATCCGTAACTGTTCGATATCGTATTTCGAATACTGTTCAGTTGGGCCAGCATACTCTTCGCAAGTGTTAACGACTGCTTTGACGCCCGCATCGTGCATGGATGGCACATCACGGGCGAATGGGTAGGCACCGACAATTACATTCGCGTCAACATGGTTCCACCACTGCCGAACGCGGAGGACACGTCCTAAAAGTGCATTCCAAGCGAGGGTCGGATAAAAGACGAGTTGGGCATAGAGTCGCCGAAGTTTAGGGTTGCTCATTTTTGTTTCAGTTCGTCGCCCAAGAGTTTGTCTGCAGCCAAGTTCGCTTCTTGCATTACTTTTTTCATTTCCACAGGGGTGCCACCTTGTTTCTTGCTCTTTGCAGCAGCTTGCATGAATGCGTACAACTCGATTGTTTCAGCCGCTGCAATCGGAGATTTTGAACTTCGAAAGAACTTCGCGATTTGAACAACCAGTGGACGGTAGCCACCGTAGGGTCCGATTTCAGTGATTCCTTTTTCCCCAAAAGCGATTCCCCCGTAACCCTTTGCTCCGGCTCGAATGCCGCGAAAAGTACCAATCCGACCATCGTCCCAGGTTCCGACGGCAAGCTCGAAGTCTTTTGTTGAGGTGTGGGTCACCGAGACACATCCTGCACCCATGCAGGTATAAAGGCTCTCAACGCCATGAATTCCGTACCAAAAAAGATCCACATGCGTTGGCTCTAGTGAGCAAGGGCTGTAGGTCGTGCAGCCAAGAACACGTCCTACCTTTCCACCGCGAATAGCTTGTGCTCCATCGCTGTATCGTAGTGAGGAACTTGAAAACATAGGAGCTTCATAATGTGCAGCGGCTCGGAAAATTGCGACCACCTCTGCCAAGTTTGAGCCGGTTGGTTTGTCGATGAAGACCGGCTTTCCTGTGCGAAATACTTGTAGGGCTTGCTCTAAATGCAGACGACCGTCATTTGTTTCCAGCAGCACACAGTCAACCTTAGTGAGTAACTGTTCGATCGTCTCAACGATTTCTACCCCCAGAGCTTTCATGTCTTCTGTGTACTTTGGGATCCGGCTAGCACTGGATTCGATGTCTGCGCTGCCAAATGGATAAGCCGCAACCACATCGAATCCCGCTAAGTCTGGGTCGTCAGGCTTCGCTTGCTGAAAGGCTTTGGTAAACGCGAGCACATGTGAGGTGTCCAAGCCAATGACGCCAACCCGTAGTCGATCCTTCGGGGCCGCGTTGGGCTCCGCAGCAATGACCGTGGAGGTGGGCGGAGAGAGCAATACGACTGTTAGCAGTAACCATGCAAAAGGCCAGCGACAGAAAAGTGGCTTGGTGTCAGGGTTGGAGGAGCGATTACTTCGGTTGAACATGGGCGGGATTACAGGGGTGAGAGTACAGGGGTGAGAGTACAGGGGTGAGGCTCGTTGACGAGCCTTCAACGGGCTTCTGTCCTGCCGTCTCAATCATGCGATAAGACGCAGGCTCCTCTGCTCGCTAAATCGTACTCGATTCGTTTGCCGCTGAGGGGGGCACCCTGGGATGAACTCAATAAACGCTCGACGAACAGGCCGGCCGGGGAATGATCGCGACCTTTTCGTTGCATCACGGTTCTATGCATCAGGATATTCCGGGCATTCTGGGATCCGGGCATTCTGGCAATCAGGTAACTTTGACAATTTTGCATCGCTTCGACAGAAAGTACGTGTGGTAAGCGATTCCAGCTCGTCAGGTCAGGTTGCTTGTCCAAACGCCCCTTTTGTGTTTGGTTGCCAATTTCGAATTTCAGGGCGTTTGCCTGTCTTCCCCTACGCCCGATCTTGATGGGGCAACGACTTGGAAATGATTTCGATATGCCTTGGAAATCTCGTATCCTTTGGTAAAGGGCGTACCCCGCCGGGGTGTGCGAAACGCTAAACTGACAGGAACGAATCGCGACTCGGTTCGGGTTCTGTTATGCGCCGCGAAGCCTCGTTGTTGTCAGGATGCAAAAAATTTAATGAGCAGGTTTGTTTTACTGTTTGGATTGGTTTGGGGTGTGATCATTCCAGCGGCAGCTTCGGACCTTGATGATGCGCGGCTGCTTTTTCGGTCAGGTAAGTATGTCGAGGCAGAGGAGTTTGCCGCGCAACAAGTCGAAGCGGGCATCTGGAATGAACGGTGGCCGCGGTTGCTGATTGATTGCCAAATGGCGAGGGGTAAATACGCTGACGCAACGAAGACTTACGAGGATGCAATCCGGAGGTATCCGACCAGTTTGACGCTCCGTATGCAGGGAATGCAAGCTTTGCGTGATGCATCCAAGTCAGACGAAGCGGCTGATGCGAAAAATCAAATCATGCTGTTGTTGCAATCTTCGCCGTCACGCTATGCCAGCCGGGATAATCTGGTGGCAGCGGGACGCTTTTTTACGATGCGAGGTGAAGACGCCCGAAAGATACTCGAAGCATTTTATGATCGGGTCCGTGATGCCGACCCAGAGCATGTAGAAGCTTATATCGCAACTGCTGAACTCGCCTTGGAGAAATGTGATTACAAGGTTGCAGCCGACACGCTTGCGGCAGCACAGCGGTTCGATGAGACCGATCCCCGCATCCCATACATGTTGGCCCGTGCGTGGGAATCGAGCGATCCAGAGAAAGCAAATGCGGCAATCAATGCCGCATTTGAAATGAACCCCAATCATGTACCGAGTTTGATCTACCGCGCCGACGCTGCGATTGATCGTGAATTGTATCCTGAAGCTGAAGATTTGCTTCGGCGTGTTCTATCCATCAATGTGCACCAGCAGCAGGCCTGGGCCTTAAGAGCAGTGATCGCACACTTGAAAGGACAGTTTGAGAAGGAGGCTTTGCTACGTGCAGCGGCCTTGAGTACTTGGTCGGATAATCCTGCCGTCGATCACTTGATCGGAAAAAAACTGTCGCAGAAATATCGTTTTAAAGAGGGCGCCGAGTACCAGCGGAAAGCCCTTGAGCTGGATCCGAAATTCGCGCGTGCTCGTTTTCAGCTAGCGCAGGATTTGCTGCGTTTGGGTAACGAAGATGTCGGATGGGAAGTCGCAAGGCTTGCCGCCGAGCAGGACGAGTACAATGTGGTGGCAAGTAACTTGTTGACTTTGAGAGAACGCATCAAGGGATTCAGTGTGCTTGAGGCTGATGGTATTCAAGTTCGCATGGATTCCACGGAGGCATCGATTTATGGACCAGCTGTCATCGAGTTGCTGTCTGAAGCCAAGAGAACGCTTTGTGAAAAGTATGGTGTAAAACCACGCGAGCCAATCGTGGTAGAGATCTTTCCAGAGCAAAAAGATTTTGCCATTCGCACTTTTGGGCTACCAGGTGGAGCGGGGTTTCTGGGGGTCTGCTTTGGAAGGGTGATTACGGCTAACAGTCCTGCTTCGCAGGGCGAGCGTCCCTCAAATTGGCAAAGTGTGTTGTGGCATGAGTTTTGTCATGTCGTGACACTCGAAAAAACCAAGAATCGGATGCCTCGCTGGCTGAGTGAGGGAATTTCCGTCTACGAGGAACGGCAACGAAACGCCGCATGGGGTCAATCAATGTCTCCCGTCTATAGGGAAATGTTGCTAGATGATGCGTTGACACCGGTCACGAAATTGAGCAGCGCTTTTTTAAATCCACCGTCTCCGATCCATCTGCAATTCGCGTACTATCAGTCATCACTTGTTATCGAGTTTCTGGTTCAGAAACATGGGCTCGACGCGATCAAGGGAATTTTAAGTGATCTTGGGAATGGGCTGATCATTAATGACGCGATGGCCAAGAATATCGGATCGCTAGAAAGACTGGATGCTGAGTTTTTGGAGTTCGCTCGCCAGCATGCAAATGAATTCGGTTCTAAAGCAGACTGGTCGCGTGATGGTGTGACCGACGAACCGCGTCTGAATGATTGGGAACTCTGGGTTCAGGAGCACCCCAATAGCTATTGGGGATTGCGTGCCACTGCGGAAGCGTATTTTGTGGAAACGCAGTTTGAAAAGTCAAAGGTCGCACTTGAGAAACTGAAGGAGCTTGAAACCCTGACAGGAGAGCGGGGAGGCCCACTTGAGTTGTTGGCTCAGGTCTACCAGAAGTTGGGTGATTCAAAAGCTGAACGAAGAGTGTTGGCTGAGCATGTTGCCAAGTCGAGCGACGCACTTCCATCGCTGCGACGACTGATTGAGTTATCCACAGACGAGGAGAACTGGGAAGCGGTTCGAAAATATGCTGCCAACGTGATTGCGATCAATCCAATGTTGCCTGAAGGACAAACTGCTTTGGCGCAGGCAGCTGAGCAGCAGGGTGAGTTTGCGGATGCTGCAGGGGCATTGCGGGCTTTGGCACGAATGGATCCTGTCGACCCGGCATCGATTGACTTTCGAATGGCTCGTGCCCTGCAACGAATGGGATCGCTTGAAGAGTCCAGACATCACGTCTTACGCGCTTTGCTGGAAGCCCCCCGATACCGCGAGGCTCACGATTTGTTGCTGGAATTGGCTGACCAGAGTGAGCCGTCCCAAGAGAATCAGGAATCCGAAGGAACAAGCCAGAAAGCTGTTGACGAGGATGGGACGGGAAAGCCGAACCTCGGTGCGGGAAACAAACCAGCCGTCGAGAAAATCGATCAGCCCGTTGGTGAGAAATCTGACGACTCGAGCGAATTGTCGGTTGGCAAAACTGAGGGAACCTCTGGGGAAATTTCGAGTGACGACGATTTGAACGAAGGGAAACCAGAATGAAAGGGATGTCGTTGAATAAGAAACGTGACTGGTGGTGGAGTGGGTTTTGCATCGTTGTAGTGCTGATGACTTCAATGGCCGTAGCGCAGCGCGGAGGTCGGTGGTGGCAGGATAGTGGGATTGAAACGGGACGAAATGGGGTGCCCGACTGGGGAATTAATCAGGACTTTAAGCGAGATGTTTTTACCTTCGTGCGGATCAAGTATGAGTCTGTGGGAGGGCGTGGCCGCGGAGGCGGTGGTTGGCGTACCGACTATCGGGACAGCGATCTCAACTTTTCACTTCGATTGCAGCAGTTGACTTCTCTCAAGGTTGATCCCGATCCAATCGTTTTGGAGCTTACCGATGAGCGACTTTTTGATTATCCGTTTATCTATATCATCGAACCTGGGGCTCTGTACTTCAGTGAGGCCGAGGTTCAGGCGTTACGAAGATACTGCTTGAATGGTGGGTTCCTGATGGTCGATGATTTTTGGGGTGACTATCAGTACGAGAATTTGCGACAGCAACTTGCCCGCGTTTTTCCTGATCGCACACCGTTTGAAGTCCCGTTGGCACACGAGATTTTTCAGTGTGTTTATCCTCTCAAAGAAAAGCCGCAAGTGCCCGCGATCAACGCTGCCCATCGTATGCAAAATGGAGAAGTCGGGACGTGGGAGAATGCGTGGGATGGCAGTGACACCAGAACTCCGCATTACCGAGCCATCACAGATGACAAAGATCGAATCATGGTGTTCATCTGCCACAACACTGATCTGGGCGATGGATGGGAACGCGAGGGAGAAGACCAATGGTACTTTGAGGAGTTCTCAGTCAAGAAAGCGTATCCCATGGGCATCAATATTGTCACATATGCGATGACCCATTGAGTCCTCAAAGTTCATGTCTGGGTTCGCTGAACCATACCAGCAAGGTCGTGTCAGGTGACGAGGCTTGGTTCAGTGTTGTAGCGTCTTGCAGAAGCAAACGCTCGCAGGTCCATCAGATGCTTTGTTGTAGGGGTCGATCGCTTTGTATCCGTTTGCCTGATAGAGTGCGATCGCAGCGATTTGTCGGTTGCCGGTTTCTAGAACAATGCGTTTAAAGCCGCGGCGGAGGGCACGCTTTTCCATTTCAAAAAGCATCATCTTGCCCGCACCGCGCCCGCGAAAGCCCGGACGCACAAACATGCGTTTTAGTTCTCCGGTGTCAGGACTGAGTGGTCTTAATCCAAGGCATCCCATTGGATTGTCCTGCTCGGTGCATACCAAGAAGATACCCTCGGACGCTTCGAATGACTCAGAGTCCAGTTCGTGGATGTAGTGCGGTGGATAGTCTTGTCGCAATTCCACTTCAAGCTCACCGACCAATGCCAACGCCATTACGGAAGTGATGGGAATGGATGTGACTTCCAAGTTCATGGCAGTCTCAGTGGAAGTCTGTTTTGATGAGCCAGGATTTCGAAAGCTGATAATGTTACAGTTTTCAAGGCTTGCTGAGTTTTTCCAGCGGGACGTAAAAGCGTAGATAGCGATGGCCGTCGCTAAAGCGTTCGCCCTTGGCATCTTGGACGAGTATGGTTGCGCGGCGAGTGATTCGGTTGACACGCCCTGTAAGAACCCGGCGGTCGTGTCGGAATTTTACTTCATCCCCAACGCGGATATTGAACTTGCTAAGTGCGCGTTCTCGCTGAGTGATCAGGTCGTGGCGATAATCAGTGTGCCCAAAGTACCGCTGTGCGATGGATTGAAAGCGGGCTTCGCTGCAGCTGCCATCGTTCCAAATCAGCATCTCAATCAGATGCACGAATTCATGTTCTGCAACTCGCTGCATGGCTTCAAGTCGATCTTTGCAGATGCGACCGGTGACTTCTGCTGGTCTGCCTTCATCTTCAAATGTTTGGAATAAAAGTGTCGACGAAAGGATCAACTCAAATTGTCGTGGTGCTTCATAGTTTCCATCTGGATAGTGCGTGACCATTTTTCCCGCGACGCGAGTCATTCGGGACGAAAGACCGAATGACAGTCCTTCAGCCTGTGCGACGGGCAGTATTTTTCCGTCAAAGAACAGATCATCATACATGCGGATCATCCGCACTAAATCATCACGACCCACACTCGTAAAGTTTGGCTTGTCGATCGAACGACTTAGAGCAAGTGTTTTCTTGTGGATCTCACGCTGCCAACTCGATATCTGTTCGGCCGGAAACGTCCGAATCGCAACTTCACCGGCAAGATTGCTGAGCAGTTTGCGATCCCGAGGTGCAATTTTTCGACGAAATGCTCCTAATCGATTCACTTTTAAGTGAGGCGACTGTGTGCTGGACGATTGCGGAGGGCGAGTGGCTCGGGGCATCGGTTGGTTGCTTCGGAATCTACTTGCGGGACTCCTTCAAGCATAGCGAAATCTTTCATTGGATTGCACAGCAATTCCTAGGGCAGGGCGTTGCCACGAATCCGGCTGCAATCATGAGCTGCCTTAAGGCTGAATTGGGATGGTAAATTCCCGCTTTTTGCCGCCACGTAATACTGTCACTTGGACTTTGTCGCCCGGTTTGTGGTGGTTCACGCTGTGTGTGAAGAGTTGAGATTCCGTATTCAAATCGGTGCGTCCATCGTAACCAATCAGGACATCACCCTTACGAAGACCCGCGCGTTTGGCTGCCGCGTGTGCGTTGTATTGGCCTAAATGTTGCACCAATAATGCCATTTTGTTTTCGTCAAGGTTAAGCTGCTGTTTCTTAGCGGGATCGATTTCTGTTAATCGCATACCTCCGGTCAGCATGCGGCGGTACGCCCACGATGTGGCACGCCACGACAGATCACCCAGTTGTCTCCACGCTCGGGGCAGCTTCAGTGATATGCTCATGCGGCTGCTTTGGCGTTTCACAGTAAGTGGGATGCTTCCACCAGTCGCAGGGGTTTGGTGTAGTACCCATTGCACGTCCGCAATGGATAGCGGTGTTTGTCCATCGATTAACTCGATGATGTCGCCAGCCTGAAGTCCACTGTCCGCAGCGAGTGATTCTGGTACCACTGATTTCACGGTCGCTTTTTGGTTGGGGTCAAGAATGAGGCCCAGCGTTTTGGGATGCGGATAAGGGAAAAGTATGTTTTCGGGTATCTGCTGGCCCGAATTCCAATAGTAAGAGCGTTGAGCGTCACCAATCTGGTGGCAGTGAATGCAGCTTTTGGAAACATCGCCTTTGTAATTCAGTCGGTCGGTGAATTTGTCTGCCAGACTGGGGTACTTCTCGGGTGAGGTCACCTCTGGTTTGCCACCGCGTTTTCCCGCAACTTGGCTTTTGTTTTGTGGGTAATTGCGGTGCAGGTCCAAACCGCCTTTGAGCGCTTTTGCTAAACCCTCAAGGGAAACATCACCCAACCAATCTGTGCGGTGGGATCGGGTGCCAAATCTGCCATACACGGTGCCGTCTGCATTGAGTATGAAAACGGCAAAAGATTGATCGGTATCGTATTGAAATAGCTCGAGATCAAGCCCATTGGTCGAAACTTGACGAACGCAAACAAATTCGTCCAACAAAGGGCGAATGACAGGATCTTTGTCGACGAGGTCGTCGTCCAGTTTTACGCATTCGTGGCAAGGGATGCAGCGGAGTACGACAAGGATGGGTTTTCCTGTTTGTTTTGCTTTTGCAAAGGCCTTTGGGAGGTCGTTGTAAATCCAGAATCCATCTTCCGTGATTTTTCTTCGATCTTCACGCACCATCTCATCTCGCGTTTGGGCAATTGCGTGAACAGATAGGCCGCCATGAAGTGCAATGATTGCGAGAAAGATTGTGCTGCGGCAGAGACTTTCTTTGGTTCGCATGGAAGGTCAGGCTAAGAGTATGGAGATTGGCTGCGGATTTTTTTGGTCGAAGGCATTTTAAGCTGTGACCAAAGGCACATGGGCGTTGAATCTTGGAGATGGCCCGCCTTTAGGGCAACTCTTGAGTTAGTGCGACGTGGGTATTCTTAGACGAACGTCGCTGCGCATGTCGCCAAATGTACACTGTTGTCCCTCATGTGCGGGCTTTAAGCACTTGGTGAGCGTCTCAATCGAAATGTAAAACGGCCTTCACGCAACCATCTTGGCGTCTTGAAAAGATCCGATAGGCATCGACGGCATCCGCGACAGGAAAATGGTGCGTGATGCACCAGGAGAAGTCCATACTACTGACATCCGGATCAGCCGATAACAAGTTCATATAGTGCCGTGCTGGGCAACGTCCCGTCCGGTAGGTCAGGTTCTTATCATAAGCGTCTGCAGGTGAAAATGAAAAATGTGGTGTGCAGTGGCAGCCAATGACAGAGAGTGTTCCCCCTGGTCTCACCAAGTCATAGGCAAGACGTTGCGCCTCTGGCAGCCCGACCAATTCCATCACGCCATCAAGCCCCTGCCCGTTGGTTTGCTCCATCGTTTGTTTTTTGGCTTCTTCAGCAGATGGAAATGTTAATGCGCCAAGTGCTTCGGCTAGTTGCAGTCGTGGTTTGCACGGATCGACTGCGATGATTTGTTTGGCACCCAGTTGCTTGGCTGCTGTGATCGCCAGTAGACCAACCGTCCCGCACCCAATGACACCGTAAGTACCCGCATTTGAGACGCCGGCCATATCGGCAGCGAAACGCCCAGTGCTCAGATTGTCACCCAAAAGTAATGCCGTCTCATCACTCATGTCACGAGGTATCTCAAGCAGTGTCCCGTCCGCGTGGGGAACACGCACCAGCTTTGCCTGGCCCCCGTGCAGGCCACTTCCGTTGTGTCGCCAACCAAAAAGTTGGCCTGCTGTGCATCGTGACGTCAATCCCGACTGACAGTAAAAGCATTGGTCACAGTTGGTTGTGAAAGGTGCACAGACGCGGGTGCCAACGCTAATACGTTGTACATCAGTGCCGGTTTCAATCACTTCGCCAACAAACTCATGCCCCATCACGGTGCCACGGTCCAAGCCCACTTCGCGGCCGAGAAATGGATGCAGGTCACTGCCGCACAAGCCGGCAATTGAAACTTTGACGATTGCGTCGCTCGCCTGTTCAAGGGTCGGGTCCGCAAGTTCTCGAACCTGAACGCTGCCAACCTCTTCAAAACAAACACCGATCACGTCATCACCTTTTCAAGCCAATTGTATTATCAACTCAGCCAAGTCTACCTTGTTACGCACGCATAGAAGGTGAAACGGTGAGATGGGGTAACGTTTTAGGGAAGCTTGGGGATATCGACGTCTTGATTCATCGTTGAGTCATCTTCATTGTCGAACGAGGATGCGGAAAGCTTCGTTGAGTTGTTTCGTGATGGGGCCCGGTTTGCCTTCACCAATCTCACGATCGTCCAACTTTACGGCCGCGATCACTTCTGCTGCGCTACCTGTAAGAAAACATTCGTCAGCGGTATAGATGTCATGTCGTGTGAGTGCTGCTTCGATTGCTTCGATTCCCATTTCGTCAGCCAATTCCAGCACGGCATTCCGTGTGATGCCCTCGAGGATTCCTGCTTCGACAGGCGGTGTCATTAGAAGACCATTCTTGACAACAAAAATATTGTCACCTGTGCATTCAGCAACCTCGCCTTTATGGTTCAGCATCAGTGCTTCGACGCAGCCTGCTTTCAAACCTTCCATCTTTGCCAGAATGTTATTCAAGTAATTCAGTGACTTGACGCGCGGGCTCAGTGCAGCGGGATGATTGCGAATGGTTGCCGCAGTAATCAGCTCGAGCCCGTTTTCATACAGGTCGTTGGGGTAGAGCGTGATCTTGTCAACGATGCAAATCACCTGAGGATTGTCGCATTTATAAGGATCCAGCCCGAGAGCCCCAACGCCACGTGTCACGATCAGGCGAATGTACCCTTCATCCAACTCGTTTTTTGCAACACACTCATTCACATCTGCGGTGAGACTATCAATTGTGACTGGGAGTTTCAGACCGATGGACAGTGCTGATTCCCAGAGTCGAATCAGATGCTGTTCGAGGCGAAACACTTTGCCACCATAAACTCGCATCCCTTCGAACACACCATCGCCATAGAGCAGTCCATGGTCATAAACACTGATCTTGGCGTCCTCTTTGGCAAAGTACTGTCCGTTGATGTAGATCTGTTGGGTCATGGCAATGAGTTTGGGGGCGATTGAATTGGTAAGGTTAGGTTAGGTGTGCGTTGTGATGCTGGCATGTTACCGCATTGAAGTAACTTCTGGTTCGCTGGTTTGACTGTCGGTTTTCATGCGAGACGAGCTCAGCACTGTCGGCACCAGCTATCTATGTCACTGATTCTAGCGTTCAATCAACATCTGCCGAGGTCACAGCATCGACGACAGCTGCATCAAAATAGTTGATCGACATACCTGCATCGACGATCAGTGATTGTGCCGTGATGCCACTGCTGCGTCCGCTCAATAGAAATGCAGCCGTATTGGCTACTTCGTCAGTTTTTAGGGCTTTCCCGCGCGGGATCACTTTTTCCGCGTACAGGTAAGAATCGACATAGCCAGGGATGCCAGCTGAGGCACTGGTTTTCAGCAAGCCAGCTGCGACCGCATTGAAACGCACATCACTGAACCTGCTGAAAGATTTTGTCAAAAATGCAAGTGATGACTCCAATGCTGCTTTGATCGGCGCCATGAATCCGTAGCTCTCGCTGGCCATTCGAGTGGTGCTGATGCCGATAGTCACCACCGCAGCGTCTTTGGCAAAAAGTTTCTTTAACGCGTTGCAGACATTGATGAGGGAATAGACTGAAATGTCAATCGCTTGCAAAAACTGGGTACGAGTCGTTTCATGGAACGGGCGTATGCCTTCGGGGTAATCTGCGAATGCGATGGAGTGGACTAGCCCGTTTAATTCCACCCCCTGTTGGGTTAGTCGTTCAGCAAGTTCGTCAATTTGGCTTTGTTGCTCAACATCGCAAACTATCAATTCCTTGTCGCGCAATATCTTGCTCAGACTCTCTCGCCGAGCTTCGCTGCGTACGCTGTAAATGACCGTTCCGCCCGACTTCTCGATCAATTGCGCAATGCGATAGGCGACGCTTTTTCTATTGGCAACCCCCATGACCAGAAAGGTTTTGTCATGAAAGCCAAGAAAGTCGAACGAGGGTGCTTCAGAAGGTGCGCTGTCGGTCACGAGGATTTCTCTGCGGTTGGAGGGCCGGGATTAGCGATGCTGCAGGCAAAGTCGAGTCGGGCCGCGAGCTTTCCATCCAGAAGCATTTTTCCAGTCAAGAAATATGCATTACTCACTTGGTCCTTGAGCACGACCTGGATTTCAACGGTGTCTCCTGGACGCACCATCCGTTTGAATTTTACAGAGTCCATTCGCGTGGCGACCGGCACGTTGCCATTGCCGGTTGGTTCGCTCGGGCTGGTTTGGGGTTCGACCTCGCGTGTCTCAGCCGTTTGCATCGTATCGGCAGAAAGCAGGATTGCGCCAGCCTGCAGGCAGCATTCGCACTGGATAACGCCTGGGACGATTGGCTGACCGGGGAAGTGCCCCTGAACGAAAAACTCGTCCTCGTGGAACGTCTTGCGGCAAACGATTCTATCTTCCGTGCGGGATACGATCTCATCCACCAGAAGCATCGGCTTGCGATGCGGGATGAACTGCTCGATTTCGTTGGTATTCATGCTCTTATCAGACGATAACTGGCAGGCACACGTCAAGCGGGCGACTTTCGTTGTTCGTAGTGGGCAGAATCGTGGAGGATCGCTGCACAAAGGATAGGTTGCTCAACTGCCGCAATGCTTGATTAGCGGGCGGGGATCGCCTGCCAACCGCAAAGTCGCATTGGTTTGTCCTCCGGCCTGTGGTTGCTGCCCAGTTTTTCATCCTCGTTAGGCATGCCTTCCGCTCTAGCCACCCGTGCTTTCCCTCTCCGCCAGCCATCTGGACCCCTCCTCGCACCGAAGCCGGCGGTGTTGTGCTGTGTTGCCTTCTTTCGTCTGCCGCATTGGTGTATTCGGCGTTGTTGCCACGCTGCCGCTGATTGCCTGTGCCTGCAGACAGCACAATTGTGGGCCAGTCACCCAGCAGACACTTTGCACTCACTGCACCAAAAGATTGATCCTGCTATTCTGTCCCGCAGAAGTGACTCGCGCGTAGCTTCCAACGCGGTTTGGTTGGTTTCAGTTACAGCTCGATCAATTTGCGGTCATTCCTTTCTTCTTTATCTGATGCGTTCATGACTATTTATTACGCCAATGGCAGTGAAACAAACTCGCTCACCACAGATGATTTGCGTGACGCGCTGCGAGTGACATTCAATAAGATTGGGAGTCGCCAGAAAGTTCTTCTGTTGCCTCCAGACCACACCCGTTTATTCAGTCGCGCAGGTGAGATGACTGTTTTGTGTCGTGAACTGTTGGGTGAAGCAGTCACCGACATCATGCCCGCGCTGGGTACGCATTCGGCGATGAATCCTGATCAGTTGGCTCACATGTTTCCTGGTGTCCCACTCGATCTGTTTCGGCCACATCGTTGGCGTGACGATGTGGTGACGCTCGGCGAAGTTCCAGCGTCCTATGTCTCGAAGGTCACTGGGGGCGTTTACGACAAACCATGGAAGGCACAGGTCAACCGGATGCTGAGAGATGGCGGTCACGATTTGATCTTTTCTCTGGGGCAGGTGGTGCCGCACGAAGTCATCGGTATGGCGAACTACAACAAAAATGTTTTTGTGGGCACTGGCGGGGCCGAGGGGATCAATGAGAGTCATTACCTGAGTGCGGTCTACGGCATCGAACAGACGCTTGGGCGGGCCAATACGCCTTTGCGGCAAATTCTCAATCATGCACAGGACGAATTCTGTCAGGACTTACCGTTGTTGTACGCACTCACAGTGATTCAACAGATGCCGGATGGAAAGTTGCATACGCGAGGGCTCTACATCGGTGACGATCATGACACGTTTTTTCAGGCTGCTGAGTTGGCCAGGAAAGTGAATATCACGCATCTTGAGCGGGCGCCCCAGCATGTTGTCGCGTATCTCGATCCAGCTGAGTTTAAAAGTACTTGGCTCGGTAACAAATCCATTTATCGAACCCGGTTGGCGATCGCGACAGGTGGGCGTTTGACAGTATTAGGTCCAGCAGTCGAAGAGTTTGGCGAGGACCAGCAGATTGATGCGTTGATTCGAAAGTATGGCTATCGAACCAAGGCAGAGATCATACAGTTGGTCGAAGAAAATGAGGATCTTGCCGCCAACCCTTCCGCTGCGGCACACCTCGTTCACGGATCACATGAGAATCGTTTCGAGGTGGTATACGGGGCGGGAAAACTAACTGCGGATGAAATAGCGTCGGTGAACTATACGCCCGGCGACATCAACGCCTTGATGCAACGGTATGATGTTGCCAGCTTGAGTGATGGCTGGCACCGTGATGTGGATGGCTCAGAGTTTTATTTCATCCGGAACCCCGCTTTAGGGCTTTGGCAGGCGCCACTGAATTGATCCAAAACGCGATTCAGCAAAGGGCTCGTGGACTGCAGGTTTCCGTGGCCAACGCTCCAGGCCTCCTTGGAAAGCATTTGATGAGGCTTTTCTGTCTTACGATCCGTTTCCAGCCATCTGGCTTGCAAAGCGATTCGATGGGCCGGTTCCCTGCCATCATGTTTGAAGTGAACCGCAACGCTATCGCTCAGTAACTGCCAGTCGTCGGACTCATGCGTTGGTTTGTTCGTGAAGTCGCCGGACTTCGGATGCAATTTGTGGTGCGTTCAATCGAGGTCAAGGTCGCCTGGCAGGCTTTTCGCGTAAACTCTCACCCGTCTGATTTTTGCCGGAGTGTAGAAATAGAAGCCGATATGATTCTGCGACTTTCCAACCAGCGAAGTTTTTTCCCGCTCGACAAACACGGCGTTTCCGTCGACGAAACAACGCAGTTCTCCGCGGTCATTCTCTATGACAATCTTGTGTTTATGTCCTGGTATGATCTTTGCTTCTGAGCTGATGCGGAAAGATTCGCCGTCCCGGGAAAGCTGGGTTATGGTGTTGTTTCTTCCGCCGAACTGGAAGAAATATCCGCCTGATTTCCATGGCTCGCGGATATTCGCTTTGTACTCACAGTGGATAAAAGAACTCAGGTCGCTGACTATGGAGTTCGCCGGCGACGTGGTTAATGCTTCAAATTCGAGTCGTTGGAAACACGCCGTATTGTCTGACGGAATTCCTTTGGTTGAGATCAGCGTGCCGCTGCCCATGAGTGTGCCGTCAGCGACCGACCACTTGCCGTCGATGATCTTCCACGTGTCGCGCAAATCTTTTCGGTTGAAGTCGTCCTGAAAGACGAGATGCCACCCGGTGGCTCGGGCGTCCTGGAGTTTTGGAGTTTCTGCCGTCGATGTTTTGGCGTTCGCCTCCTCGGTGGCTTTCCTCTTCCAGGCGGCGATGGTCTTTGACTTCACCTGGTCCATGAAGTCGGGATGGAAAAGGCCGGCGCGAGCCATCCGCTCGTTGGGACGCAGCGGCGGCCAATAGACCGCCAGAGGTTGTTTGTTGCAGTTAGCTTCGATCTCACTCCACTTTGCCCTCGTCTGATCAGCGACGTCAGTGTCTTTCCTGTCGGACCGCAGCAGCTTCAGGCTCTGTTCGCGAAGTTCCGTCGTCAGCTTCGTGTGGTCGAGCCCAACGCGAACAAACTTGACTCGCTGACGGTATTTGCCTTCGGGCGATTGAGCTGCTGTTTTCGCTGCCTGATCAAGCAGTCCGTACGCCCGTCTAAAAAAAGTATCGTTGTAGACTTCAAGGTATCCGTTGGACTCGCCCGGATAGTCATCCACCTTCCGATTCCGCGCTGTCTCCAGCAACTTCCAATACTCCTTGATCTCTCCCGCCGCCGGGCCAAATCCGCGTGTGTAGTAGTCATCGAGCACGACGCGCCAATCGAGCGACGGGTTCCAGGTCATGCGGCCTAGCACGTAATACAACGGTCCCTGAGTCGCCCAGTTCTCCAGAATCGAATCAACGCTGACGCCGATGCAGCCGCGACCAATTGCAAATTGAAAACTCTCCATAGTGCGTTCGATTGGCACGTCCGGCAGACCGCTCTGCCAGCCGGCGGGGTTTCCAGTGTTCGGCCGCCAGACCTGCTGGCTCGTGAGCTTGCTCCAATCCTCATAGTGCATCGCATACGTCTTTCCAACGAGGCAATCTTTGTCCGGTGTATCGACTTTCCAGAAGTTGTTGGCCACGTTCATCACGACCACATTGTCGTCCGGTTTCGTCTTCAGGGGAGCTGGCCTCGCATTGCCATAAGCGTTGAGCGAAACGTAGTAGTCTTCATTCGGAAACCGCTGCTTGAGCATTCGGGCGCATTCATTCCCGAACCGCACGTCGCGATCCGATATCGCCGGGCCACGCGCGAACTCGCCCGCCCAGTAAAAGGGTCGCAGGTCAGCATCTGGATGATCCCACGCTTTGCAGTTTCCACAGACGCAGTGTCCCGTGCCATAGCTGTCGTTTGGCGCCGTGTTGAAGATCGTCAGGTTGGGGTTGTGTTCGAGTTGTGCTTCGACGTCCACCAGCCATTGCTTCACGACATCCGGGTTGGACACGCAAAGCTTCGCGAGGGTGGACGAGGGGTAACCACTGCGAGTACCGTCCCGCTGGAGTGCAAAATACTCTGGGTGCGTTTGGTGAAATCGATCCCACCACGTTTTGAAGGAGTGCCCCGGATGAACATCCAGTGAATCCAATTGAATCCGCTGTCGACGCGCCCACACGCCGGACTGGCCATACGCGCTGTGCTTGAGCAGCACCGAAAACACCAGGACTTTGGAACGCGCACGAAGCGATGGGTGATATCGCAACTCAAACGGCTCGAGAGCGATCCGATTGCGTTTCTGAAAATCTTCACCCAACTCACCCGGCCAGAGCCAGCGCACGTCGAGATGATCATGGATAAAGGTATATACCGCGTTCGCCGTTCCGTATTCGCGTTGGACGCCGTTGACCGTTTCACGTTTGCCTTTCACGATGAGATGATCCGGATGCCAAACGTCGCGTCCCGTGATGACGATGTGGTCGTTGTTGGCCTTGATGAGGAATTCTTCGTGATGCTCGAAATCGAAGTTCGTGTTGGGAAACAGTTTCATGATTGTCGGCTGAAGACCAACCCAGACAGCGTGTTCGGGGCGTTCCTGTGGCTCGCCAGCAATTATTTCAGGACGCGAACCACTGATTTTTTCAACGTAATCGGCCAGCACGGCGACCGCTTCTCGCGTGAAAGGCGGCGCATCTTTGGCAACGATTATGGGAGCCGCTTCGACGTTCACCGTCCTATCGACAAGTACAAATTGGGTGTTCGCTGCCAGGGCTTGAGCAAAGGCCGCCGGTGTCAGCAGGCACGACATCAGAGCAAAGAGTCGAAACTTCATTAGTTTTGCGTTGGCTTTGTATCGAGTTTGCGTTAGGTCTGCATGCTCTGTGTGCACAGGATGGCGCGCGCGAGAGCGACACAAAGAAACGCATTCTCCTGCGTTGCAGGTTTCTTGATTGCTACCTGATCATTGGCTGATATTCTTACTCAGCTTGCGGACAAATCGTAAGAGTAGCGGGTGAGCAGGTTTCGCCATCTGACCGTGGTTATAGCCGTCGAGCTCATGCAGAGTGGTCTGTTCGTGCCCGGCGACCTTCATCATCCGCCACATGTAGGCATTCTCTTCGTACCTTCCAAGCAACTCCAATTCGCGATCACCGGTGATGAGTAATAACGGCGGCGCATCGCTGCGAACGTGGAATAGGGGGGCCATCTCGTCGAGGATTGGCTGTCGGCCATCAATTCCACGTTCCTTGCGAACCGTGAAGTGGGTGATCGTATGCCCACTGAATGGAATCAGGCCCGCGATTGAGTCTGCGTCGATGTCGTATTTGGCAAGCCACTTTTTGTCGAGACCGAGCATGCTGGTCAGGTAGCCCCCCGCCGAATGACCGCTAACGAAGATCTTTTCAGGGGAGCCGCCATAATTCTTGATGTTGGCGAAGGTCCAAGCGACCGCCGCAGCTGCATCGTCGATGCAGTCGACTACTTTTACTTTTGGACTCAATCTGTATTCCACCGCAACCACTGCGATGCCCTGCTCGGAAAGCTGCTCCGGGACATCTCTTTTGCCCGCCGTCAGACCACCACCATGAAACCAGACAACCGTTGGGAAATCTTTGATTCCAACCGGATAGTGGATATCCAATAGGCACATTTTGGAGATGTAAGGTTCGCTCGATTTGCGATACGCGATGGCCTCGTCTGTTTTGTAATTGATGGACTCTGCTGATTGCCCATGACTGTTCGTGCTCGTGGCGACGAACGCACAGAAAACCACAGCGGCAGTAAAATGTTTGATTGGTAAATGCATGGGTATTGGTGGAAGCCTGGTCAATCTTGGTACACGGTCCTATTGAATAGTCTAGCGACTCTGAACGGTGTGAGCAGGATAACAGGTCTGGTGAACGTTCAGCTTTGTGCCCCCGATGTCATCAGGTTCGCGACGTTGCTCATTGTGGTGGTCCGCCGGAGTTGCAGAAGGCAGAAAAAAACTCTCGGCGGAAAACCGCCGAGAGTTTAGGAGTCGTTTCAGATTCGCGAGCCACGCACGTAGGGCTGTGTGTCCGTCCGTGCAAGCAGGTGTTCGCGATTCGGCGGCGAGTTAACTGCAGCCCATGCTGTTGCCACAGTTGTGACATAGGTAGCAGTTGCCGTTTCGTACTGTGATGCTGCCGCAGTTGTCACATGACGGTGCGTCAATCTGGAAACGGGCAAACTGATCACCTTGGCCGTTGTCCTCACCATCTGTTTTGGGGGCAGCGTTGGATGAGCCATTGCCGTTATTGCTGGTGCTTTTTTCGTTAATGCTCGCCAATAGAGTTGCTCGCTCGGCGAGTGCGACTGCTGCACCGGCATCTTCCTTCAAGCCATCCATCACAGGGCTGGCAGGAGCAGGTGCTGCTTCGGAACCATTGCCTTTGTTGGTATTGTCAAGCGAAGTGGGCACGTGATCGTGACCGCTCATGAATGTCAAGCCAA
>Ga0315321_10001161_pt1 | contig 20182 bp, 12 predicted proteins | sample M180m21515metaG_FD_203464 | JGI IMG/M metagenome (GOLD analysis project Ga0315321, IMG submission 203464) | Ammonia-oxidizing marine archaeal communities from Monterey Bay, California, United States - M1 80m 21515 | ecosystem: Environmental > Aquatic > Marine > Intertidal zone | place: USA...
ATATCGACGTCGAGGGTCGGGATTCCGTCCGCATGGAAATTGGATTTGGAGACTTTCACTCCCGCAACGTCGCCTATCACGTAGGAACCCCCATCAAGCTGACCGGGAAAACCGTGGAAAAGGACGGACTTACGATCCTCAACAAAATTACGGGCCTTGAATCACTCTTCGGAAGGAGCAATCCAGGCAAAGCCGGGGGCTAAGGTTATTTTCCGTCCACGACGGAAAGCATTCCGTCACCCAATTCCATTCTTTTTTTCCGCAAAGTAGCGAGCAGTCCTTGCTTCACCTTTTCAAGCTTCGGGTCCTTGATCAAGTCCTTGGTCTCGTATGGATCCTCTTGCAGGTCGAACAACTGGTCGCGTCCGATCTTCGGGTAGTGGACCAATTTGTACCGGTCGGTACGCACGAGGCGCTGGGTTTCGATATAGGAATTGAAGATCACCTCTTCCCCTCCTTTTTTCTCACCCTTGACCAAGGGAGCGACGCTTGAGTAGTCGACGGTCTTGGGTATCTTCAATCCGGCCAGTTCGCAGGTCGTCGGGTACACGCTTTGCATGTAAATCTTATTGTCCACGGTTGAGCCCTTTGCGATTCCTGGTCCCGAGATCATGAAGGGCATGCGGATGCTGTGCTCATAGGGGTTTTGTTTGCCCATCAACCCGTGTTGCCCGACCGACAATCCATGGTCGGCCGTGAAGATTACGTAAGTGTTGTCCGTCTGACCGCTTTTCTTCAGGGCCTTGAGGATGCGTCCGATTTCCTTGTCCATGTGGGTAATGATTGCGTAATATTCCGCACGATGAACCTGCACGATTTCCTTGGTCCGGGGAAAGGGAGCGAGAACTTCGTCCCGTATCTTGATCGCCCCGTTGTCGAAGGGATGTTCGGGCAGGTAGTTCTCGGGAATGGCGATGTCTTTTGGTGGATACATGTCGACGAACTTCTTGGGAGCTTGCCTCGGGTCGTGAGGCGCGTTGAATGCGACGTACATGAAGAAGGGCTTGTCCGAACCCTTTTTCTTGCTCAGGAACTCGACCGCATTGTCCGCAAAGAGTTCCGAACTGTGCTTGTGCGCGGTGTATTCGTTTCCGACCTGATTGGAACCGTCCTTCTTCACGATATCCCGGACGAAAGGAGCCCAATGACCGGTGAACTTCCGATCCCATGGTTTCCAATGGTTGTTTTGCGGGGTGGGCCGGTTGTAGCCCGGTTTTTTCGAGCCGCTTGGATCAAGGGTCTCGTACATCCCCTTGGCGATTCCCTTGGCTTGGCTGAATCCCTTGAGCGCCGAGTAGTGGTTGTTATGCCACTTCCCGGTAAGGAAGGTGTCGTACCCGGCATCGCGGAAGACTTCGGGCCAGAGCTTGACCTCGGTCGATTCCTTGACTGCGATCGAGCCCCGGGAATTGGCCCATTTGTCAAGGTAGGCCTTGTTCGCCGGAGCCTTGAATACGCTTTGTCCGGTGATCAACATGGTCCGGCTGGCCACGCAGACCGCACCGGACCAGGATCCCTGGTTGAAGCAATGGCTGAAAAGGGTTCCCTGCTTGGCCAAACGATCGAGGTTCGGAGTCTTGATCTCCGGGTTGTTGACGCCACCGATGGAACGGGGGGCCTGATCGTCCGCTATGATGAACAATATGTTCGGCTTCTTGGCCCAAGCGAGAATGGGCCCAACCGCGAGCAGCAAAAGGAAGAATCGGCTCATCCGGTGAAAACTTGCTTACCAGTCGTCCGTACGAAAGGGAAGGGCGGGTATTCCCTCCTTGTTGTACAGGTTGGCGTTGGCCGGGTTCATGGTGAATCCGTAGCGCACGGCCACCGGTTTCTTTACCTCCTTGGAACTGACGATCACGGTATCTCCCTTGATCGTGGCATCGGCCCAGACCCATTTCTTGTCTTCGCCTGCGATAGAGAAATGCTCGAGCTTGCCTCCCTTTACTTCTGCGGTGGGTTCCAGTTTGGTCTTTTTCCCGACCATCAATCCCTTGCCCACGTGGTCAAAGGACAAATGAACCTCGCTGCCCTTGATTTTATGGGCCTGGTAGAGCGGACCGGTCGGAACGAGATCTTTCTTGCCGTAAGTCTGGTGAAGGGCCCACTGAGCGAGGCGGCCACCGACGTCCTGCTTGTTGCGGGGGTGAATGTCATTGGGGTTGTGCGCATCCGCCAGATCGATGGCCACGGCCATACCGGTGTGCCGGATGTCGAGGGCCTTGGTTTGAGCCTCGCGGATCTTGGCCCATCCATCGCCCCCTTCGGGCTTGGTGTTCGGTTGACGGAAATTAGCCAACTGTACCCAGTAGAATCCAAATTCGTCATTTTGAAAGACCTTTCTCCATCCGTTTACCAGAGCATGCTTCTTGTGGTAATAGGACATGTGCTCCCCACCATTTGATTCCCCCTGATACCAAATGCCTCCGCGCATGGCGAAGGGCGCGAGCGGATGGACCATTTGGTTGTAGATGGCCGAGGGCGAGCCTCCGCCAACCTTGGTGTCCGCCTTGTAGGACTTGACCTTTTCGGCTTCCTTGGACAATTCGGCAACCGATTCGAATCCGTCCAATGTGGTCCAGGGCTCGATGCGGGTTCCTCCCCAATTCGATCCGATCAAGCCTACGGGCACGTCCAGTTCCTTGAGCAAGCGGCGGCCGAAGTAGTAGCCCACGGCGCTGAAGTTAGGAGAGGTTTCCGGGCTGCAGACCTTCCATTCGGTCGGGATGGCCAGGCGTTCCTGAGGCTTGGGATGAACTTTGTGCCCGGGAACGTTGAAAAGGCGGATGACAGGATGGTTGGAAGCGGCGATTTCCTCCTTTGCATTCATGGATGCCCGGATGGACCATTCCATGTTGGACTGGCCCGAGCAAATCCAGACTTCGCCCACGAGGATGTTATCGAGGGTGATCTTGTTGTTTCCCTCGATTGTCATTTTCGAGGGCGCCTCCTTTGCCTTGAGGGCGGAAAGCTTGACCATCCATTTCCCCTTGCCGTCTGCCACGATCGACTTGGTTTCTCCGCCGAAGGAAACGGTGACCTTTTCTCCCTTGTCAGCCCATCCCCAGATAGGAACTGGCATGTCGCGCTGCAGGACCATGTTCGATCCGATGACGCTGGGCAACTTGACGTCGGCGTGGGAAGATAGGCATGCCCAGAAAAGGGACAGCGTAACGAGGGTGATTTTTTTCATAAAGGTATTGGGTTGGGGAATCCGAAGGGTTGTACGAAATTTGTTTAGAAGAGCGACTGGAGGGCAACTGAAAAACCGCCCTTTTCGAGAAAAAAGAAGAACGGCTCAATCGCCCTTCTTGTCTGCTTTCTCGTCCCGGTCGAGGTTTTCCTGGATCCACTTGGCCAGCGTGCCGCTTCCCATTCCGTAGCCTCCGGGCAAGGGGCGCCTGTCGCGGGTCTGTCTTCTGGGTGGGTCTCCCCAGTGCTTGGGGAAAGGTTTTCTTGGGCCGGGCTTGAAAATGGGCCGGATGGGCTTTGGCTTGATGGGGGCCAGGGCATTCTTCTTGCCGAGAGTGATCGAGGTAACGTTGACCCCTTTGGTGGGAGCATCGTCGGCTATCCGCGTATCCTGCAGGTAGCAGGCGAGGAGCAAGCCGTTCTTGTCCGTGCGCAGGCTCAACCGGTTAAAAGGGGGCACGGGTCCGTGGACGATAGCCTTGGCCTCGGCATACAACTCGTCAAGCGTCTTGGGCGGATGGCCCTCCTTGTTCTTGCCCACCTCCGGACCGCGTTCGGTCCAGGTCTTGCCGTCCGGTTTTGGGGGTTGTCCGGGAGCAACCGGGACAGGTTTTCCGGAAAAGGAACGGAATGAGCGTGCCACCACCTTGTTGCCCTCAACGACTACGGTGGTTTCGTGTCCGAAACCGACCCAACTCGACCAGTACTTCTTATAGCTGTAGTCGCCTCCGCATTCCTGTTTCTTCCGTTGCCATGTCAAGAAGCTCTGTCGAAGTTTTTTCTTTCTCGCTTCCACTTCGGCGGGGTTGGCTTGCCCGGGTCTGAAAGGCTGGGGGGCCACAAGTTCGGGTGGGGCTACGGCACGGGGCGGCTCGACCAGACGAATGGGGGCAGGTTGAGGTGATGGTTGAGCGGGGAGTACGAGCGTTCCCAGACAAGATAAAAGAACGTAAAGGGGTAAGGATTTCATGAAGAAAGTTTACTTGTTCGAAACCGTTTGGAGCAAATCATTAATCGCTCTTGGGTTGTTTTCCCTTTCTCCCCAATCATCCCGAAACGAAAGGTGAGGGTTGAATCTTTTCGCCCGCTTTATTACTTCTTGAGGAATGAAACCCTTGCCCTGCCTTTTCGTACTGCCCGTCCTTGCCTTGTCGGCCATGGCTAACGCTTCCCCGAACTTCCTTCTCATTCTGGCAGACGATTGTACCTACAACGACCTTCCGCTCTATGGCGGCCAAAACGCCAAGACCCCCCATATCGACCGCTTGGCATCCGAGGGTTTGACCTTCAACCGGGCCTATCTCACCTCGTCCATGTGCCAGCCCTGCCGGGCGGAATTGTATTCCGGACTCTATCCCGTGAGCAACGGGTGCTCGTGGAATCATTCGGGATGCCGGCCCGGGATTACCGGGATGCCTCAGGCCCTCGGCAAACTCGGGTACCGGGTCGGGCTTGCCGGGAAGCGCCACATCCGACCGGAGAAGGTCTTTCCCTTTGCGAAGATCGATGGTTTCGATCAAAGTTGCGTGCGCAGCCCGACCCAGCCTCATGAACTCGGTCCGATTCGCGAATTCATGAAAGGGAAGGGCGATCAACCCTTCTGCCTCGTGGTTGCCCTGACCGAACCACACGTTCCCTGGGTCATGGGGGATGCATCCAAGTATCCTCCCAAAAAACTCAAGCTCCCCCCAAATATTGCAGATACCCCCCGCACCCGGGAAGACTTCTCCAAATACCTTGCGGAAATCACCTACATGGACGGACAAGTCGGTGATATTTTGAAAACCCTTGAAGAGACCGACAAGGCAAACGACACCTTGGTCCTTTTCAGTTCCGAGCAGGGGTCTCAGTTCCCGGGGTGCAAGTGGACAACTTGGGACACGGGTCTTCACACCGCTCTCGTTGCCCGTTGGCCAGGCAAGATAGCGAAAGGCAAACGCACCGATGCCATGGTTCAGTATGCCGACGTTCTTCCCACTCTTCTTTCCCTGGGTGGAGGGGAGGGAAAGGACTTGGACGGAACCTCCTTCGGCGCCGTCCTGACGGGCAAGAAGGACAGTCACCGCAAATTTACCTACGGGATGCACAACAATATTCCCGAGGGTCCTCCTTACCCGACCCGAACGGTGTTCGATGGCGAATTCCGCTACACCCTCAACCTGACTCCGGACGAGCTCTATATCGAGAAACATCTCATGGGATTGAAGGGGAATGCCGTTCTTAACAACCCCTACTGGTCGACTTGGGTGCGCGATTCCTGGAACAAGCCCAAGATCTATTCCCTGGTCAAGCGCTACCAGTCCCGTCCGCCCGACGCCCTTTACCACACTGCGTCCGATCGTTACGAGATGAGCAACCTGACCAACGACCCTGACCATGCCTCGCGCAAGAAGGGTTTGGCTCAAGAACTTCGGAGATGGATGAAGGAGGAAGGCGATCCCGGTATCAAGCTCGACACAATGAAGGCCCATTCGGCGGCCCGCGAGGGCAAGCACCTTTTCTGAGCAACTCCAGCCCCTTTTTTATCTCAATACCTTTGGCAATTGAATTGCATTCATCCGAAACTTTTCCCCTTCTCTTAAGTTTTTCCTGACTATGAAAGCCCTTATACCCGTTCTTCTCACGTTCATTTTGGCACCCGCTCTTCGGGCGCTCGTACCTCCGCGCCCCAACCTGATTCTGCTCACAGTGGACGACATGAGCTGCGATTCGGTAGGCGTCTACGGTTGCAAGCTCAAGGGGACGACCCCCCGAATGGACCGGTTGGCCTCGCAATCCCTGCGGTTCGACTACGCCCATGTCACGGTCGGCAATTGCATGCCCTGCCGCAACGTCATGTTTTCCGGGCTTTATTCCCACAACAACAAGATCGAAGGGTTCTATCAGGTCAAGGATCCGGGTTGGCCTCACATGGCCGATCTGATCAAGGAGGCCGGGTACTACGTGGCCATACGTGGCAAGGTCAGTCATTCCGCACCCTACCAGCCCTATGCCTGGGACGAGGACCTGACGAACTTACCCGACGGTGGAAAGGCCCATCTCAAGGATGCCGCTTCCTATGGCGAATCCACCGCCCGGGGGATTGCACAGGCCAAAAAAGCGGGCAAGCCCTTCTTCCTGTCGATTAATATCTCCGACCCGCACAAGCCTTTCTGGTCGCAAGTGCGGGGAGGCAAGGAAGACCCGTACGTCCCCAGCCGGATCTTCAAGCCTAATGAAGTCCCCGTCCCTGGTTTTCTCTTCGATGACCCCCAAGTCCGTGAGGAACTTGCGTTGTACTACTCAAGCGTCCGGCGGGCGGACGATTGCGTCGGCTCGGTCCTCGATGCCTTGGAGAAGAGCGGAAAAGCGAACAACACCATGGTCGTCTTTCTGTCGGACCACGGCATGCCATTGCCTTTTGCCAAGACTCAGCTTTATCACCACAGCACGAGGACGCCCCTCATGATCCGTTATCCTCAACTCGTGATGCCCGATCTCGTCGACACCCGCCACATGGTCTCGGTGGTCGATCTTTTGCCGACCATCCTGGACGCCCTCGACATTGCCTCTCCCAAGCGCCTCGACGGCCGATCTTTTTTCCCCATCCTCAAGGGCGAGAAACAGGACGGTCGAACCTATGTCATCAAGGAATACAACGAGAATGCCGGACGCTCACGCGACCCCATGCGGGCCGTTCAGACGAAAAAATACCTCTACCTATTCAACCCCTGGTCCAATGGGGAACGGGTCTTCGCCACCGCAACCAACGGGACGGTGACCTGCAAGCGCATGATCGAGTTGGCCAAGACCGATGAGAAACTGGCCGCCCGTCTCGATCTTTACCGTCACCGCGTGCCCGAGGAACTTTATCAAGTGAGCATCGATCCCGATTGCTTGGTCAACCTGATCGACCACCCTCACCATCAAGGGGAATTGAAAAAACTCCGCTCGATCCTGTCCAACTGGATGGTCAAGTCCGAAGATCCCCTGATCGAGCCTTTCCGCAAGCGCGAAGACGCCGCCTTCGTGGAAGCCTACGTCCAGCGCTTGGAAAAGGAATCCGCTGCCCGCAGAGCCAAGAAACCCAAGGGCGAAAAGGGCAACAAGAATCCCAAGAAGAATGAAAAGAAGGGTGCTGGCAAGCCCAAGAAAAACTAAAGTCCTTTCAATCCCATCATCCATCAATCTAATGAAAATAACAAAGCCCATTCTCCTTTCGTTTCTTCTCTGCCTGAGCGCAGGAGCCGAGCATCATGCCAAGCACCTGTTCATCCTTTCCGGACAGTCCAATATGCAGGGGCACCGCCCGGACGAAGCCTTTACCCCGGCCGTCGAAAAGGCCCTGGGCAAGGACAAGGTCATCGTCGTCCAGGATGCCCTCGGGGGGCAACCTATCCACCGCTGGTGGAAAGGTTGGCACGATCCGCAAGGGAAAAAGCCCGCTCAGTCGGGTGATCTCTATGACCGCTTGATGAGCAAGGTGAAACCGGCTATCAAAGGCCAAAAGCTCGCAAGTGTCAGCTTCGTCTGGATGCAGGGCGAACGGGATGCGAAGGGGGGGTGGGGCGATCTTTACGAGGAAGCCCTCGTTGGTCTTCATGTCCAGTTGGCCAAGGACTTGGGAAAGAATCCGAAAGACATGGCCTTCATTATAGGTCGCTTGAGCGACTTCGATTTGAATAACAAGACTTATCGCCACTGGACAAAAGTGAGGAAGGCCCAAGTCAAGGTCGCCAATTCGAACCCCAAGTTCTTCTGGGTCGATACCGATGATCTCAACGACGGGAAGAACCGCAGGGGCAAAAAAATCAAGAATGACCTGCATTATTCAGCCGAGGGCTACAAGACCTTGGGTAAGCGTTTCGCCGAGGCTTGTCTCATCGCCATTGGGAAGTAGGCCATGAGAGTTCTTTGGCTTTCCTTGCTCCTTCCCCTCCTTGGCACGGCCAAGGTCAGGATGCCCGCCATCTTCTCGGACAACATGGTCTTCCAACAGTTGGGTGGAAATCCGATCTGGGGATGGGCCGATCCGAAGGAAAAGGTCACGGTTAAGACAAGCTGGGGGGAAACCTACTCCGCAACAGCCGGGAAAGACGGCAGGTGGATGGTGACAGTCTACACCCCAAAGGCAGGGACGGGCCATGAAGTAACGATTCAGGGGAGCAACAAGATCGTTCTCAAGAACATGGCCATCGGGGAAGTCTGGCTTTGCGCCGGACAATCCAATATGGGCTGGTCGACGGGCAATTCCTTCGAGGCAGAAAAGGAAGCCAAGGTCAACTTGCCCCATTTCCGGATCTTCCGCTCGGCCCGTGAGCATTGGCACGAACCACTCAAGGAAAACCGAGACCGTCTGGCCCGTTGGAAAGCTTGCGATCCGAAATCAGCCGCCGAAACCTCTGCGGTGTCTTACTATTTTGGAAAGAAATTACACCAGACCCTTGGCGTGCCCGTGGGGATCATCCAGCGTGCCTATGCGGGTACTCCCATCGAGGGCTGGATGCCCTGGAGCATCCAAAAAGACGATCCACGCGCCCAAGCCCACAAGCGCGCTTACGACGAAGCAAGCAAGAGGATGGTTGCCCGGGGAGGGGTAAGCAAGGAAAAGGCCTTGGTCGCCTTCGGGAAGGAACTGGCCGAGTACGATGCGAAGATCGACCGGGGGGAAACGATGAAGAACAAGGTCAAGCCCCTCGCTCCGCCCATCATCACCAAACCGGCTTCCCTTGGCCACCAGTACCCCGCCCATATATACAATGCCATGATCGCCCCCATCCGACCCTATGCAATCCGGGGAATGATTTGGTACCAGGGTGAACGCAATGCCAAGAACGCGCCCCAGGCCGAGCATTACGCCGTTCAGCTCAGGCGAATGATCGATCATTTCCGTTCATCTTGGCACGGCGAATCGTGGGGAGCGGTGAGTGATGGTTTCCCCGTCTACTTTACCCAGCTTCCCAGTTGGAATCCTCCCCAGAGCAAGCCGGTCGAAGGTCCGGAATCCCCCTGGGCGGTGAGCCGGGAAAGCATGAGGAAGGTCTCTCTCTCGCTCTATGATACCGGGATGGCGGTGACCATCGATACGGGCGACGCAATCGCGTTGCACCCCAAGAACAAGAAACCGATCGGTTTGCGTCATGCTTACCTTGCTCTGGGCAAGACCTATGGCTTGCCCATCGTTCACGAAGGCCCCGTTCTGGTGAGGCACGAGGCGAAGGACGGAAAGATCATTCTGCGCTTCGACTCGATCGGGTCCGGGCTCGTGCCCTCCCGCAAAGGAAAACTCGATGCCTTTGCCCTTGCCGGTAAGGGCCAGGTTTGGCACTGGGCGGATGCGAAGATCGAGAAGGATTCGATCGTTCTGTCCTCATCCAAGGTCAAGACTCCGGTGGCCGCCCGCTATGCCTGGGCCATGAATCCCTCAAAAAGAAACCTGCTCTATAACAAGGAAGGTTTTCCCGCCTCCCCTTTCCGGACCGACGACTGGCCCCTTTACGATCCGGATGCCGAGTTGATCGAGGTGAACAAGCCTAAGAAGCCCGAGGGGTATGAGGCCAAGGACTGGGCTCGTCCTAAAATTACCGAATGAACCCTTTCAACGCTTAACTACCCAACCCATGCGAAATCTACTGTTACTTCTTCTGCTTCCGCTGTCTTTGCTCGGAGCCGATCCGCCTAACGTCATCATCATCCAGACTGACGAGCATAACCTGCGCACCCTCGGCTGCTACCGTGACCAGATGAGCCCGGAACAAGCCTTCGTCTGGGGCAAAGGGAACAAAGTAGATACTCCGCAGATCGATTCCCTGGCCAAAGACGGTGTGATTTGCACGAACTACTTCGCATCTTCGCCCGTTTGCACACCCTCCCGGGCATCGCTTGTTTCCGGACTCTATCCGCAAGCCACCGGATCGCCCAGTAACAATATGCCGCTCAATGACTCGATCGTCACCTTTGCCGAGGTCTTGCGCAAGCGCGGATACGCGACCTCCTATCTGGGCAAATGGCATCTCGACGGCGGTGCCAAGCCCGGTTGGGCCCCGACCCGCAAATTCGGGTTTTCGGACAACCGCTTCATGTTCAACCGCGGGCATTGGAAAAAATTCGGGATTACCAAGGACGGTCCGCAAGTCGCTTCCCGCCAGAACGGAAAACCGAGCTACGGTTTGGATGGAGCCGACGAGAAGAGCTTTGCCACTGACTGGCTGGTCGACCGTACCCTCGACATTCTCGAGCGGGACAAGAAAAAGCCCTTTTGCCTGATGCTTGCTCTTCCCGACCCTCACGGACCCAATACCGTCCGGGCTCCTTACGACACGATGTACGACCACCTGACCTTCAAGCAACCGGTCACCATGCGCAAGGTCCTGGCCGCCCTTCAGAACCGTCCGGGTTGGGTGACGGGCGGGTCCAATGGGGTGAAGAAGCTCAGCCAGTCAACCCTGTCCAAGTATTTCGGGATGGTTCGCTGCATCGACGACAACGTCGGGAAGATCCTCCGCTTTCTCGAGGAAAACAAGCTGGCTGAGAACACCATCGTAGTCTTCACGTCCGATCACGGGGACATGATGTGCGAGCATTGCAGGATGAACAAGGGACTGCCCTACAAGACCTCGGTGGGCATACCTTTTGTTTTGCGGTATCCGGACAAGGTTCCTGCCGGCAAGGTGATTCACACCGCGTACACCACGGTCGATTTTTTTCCCACCCTGATGGGTCTGATGGGGATCGAAAAGGGCTTGCCCGTTTTTCACGGGCTTGATGCCTCCGGGGACTTCACCAGTTCCGCGAAGGAATTGAGCGAAGACCGGATCGTTTACGTCCGGCACTCAGCAGGTGCTTGGGTGGCTGCCTTTGATCAGCGTTACAAACTCGTGCTTTCTCATTCCGACAAGCCCTGGTTGTTCGACCTGGAGAAGGATCCAGACGAATTGAGAAACTTTTTCGGCCGGGAAGGATACGGCGAGGTGACCAAGCGCCTGAAGAAGGAACTTCTTGCCCAAATGAAGGAATTCAAGGAACCCGCCTTGGCCGAGGGCAAGCTCCGCCATGAATAACTTGGGCTTCTTTCTGGCCCTCCTTGCCCCCCTTGCTACGGGAGGCAAGAAGATCGATCTTCTCAAGGGAGACGGGCTTGGCCAGTGGGAAGCCTTCGGAAAGGCTCAATGGAAAGTGAGCGACGGTGTGCTCGAGGGTGGGCAGGATGGGGACCCGAAGCGATCGGGCGTGCTTGCGACCAAGGAAACCTTTCGCGATTTCGATCTCGAATTCGAATACCTCATTGATGAGCACGGCAAGTACAACAGCGGGGTTTATTTCCGTCGTGGAAAGACCAAGGATGACCGCAAAGGCCCGTCCTATCAGCTCAACCTCGGCCGTGGAAAGGCGGGGGAATTCGTCGGTCTCTTTCTTGATCGTTGGCTGGACAAAGGCGACGAGGAGGATCGCATCCGCAAGCCGAAGGAATGGAACAATGTACGCTTGCTGGTCGTCGGCCCGAAGATCAAGGCTTGGCTTAACGGCGAACTGATCGTCGAGTACGTCGATCCCGCTCCGCGTCCCGATCTCGCCCGGGCGGGCACCATTGCCCTCCAAACTTACGGGGCGCAAGGGCATGCCGGTTGGGTCAAGTTCAGGAAGATGCGTATCAGAAAAATCAATTGATTCACTTTTTCTTCGATTTCGGTTCCGTAATTCTTCAAGTTGGAGGAAATGGATAAGAAGGACATAGTCGAGGTGCTGGAGCGGATCGGTACCATGATGGAAATCAAGGGGGAGAACCCCTTCAAAGTACGGGCCTATTTTTCGGGGGCCCGGACTCTCCAGACCATGGAGGAGGACTTGGGAACCGTAATCGGGGAAGAGCGCCTGGGGGACGTTCCCGGCATAGGCAAGGCATTGACCGAGAAGATCGAGACCCTCTTTGCAACCGGTGAGCTGGAGTTTTACGACAAGCTTCTTGCCTCGGTCCCGCCCGGCTTGCTCGACCTGCTCGATATTCCGGGTTTGGGCGGGAAGAAGATCAAGGCTTTGTACGAACAGTTGGAAATCGATTCGATCGAGTCGCTGACCGAGGCCTGCAACGCGGGAAAGGTGGCCGAGCTCAAGGGATTCGGGGAGAAGACCCAGGAAAAGATTTTATCCGGAATCAAAAATCGCGAGATCTATTCCGCCCGGCATCTTTGGTGGCAGGCGAGAAAAGTCGCGGACCGCATTCTGCCTGGTCTCGAGGACTTGCCACAGGTCGAGCGGGTCGAAGCGGCCGGGAGCTTGCGCCGGGGGATGGAAACGGTGGGGGACCTCGACTTTCTGGTCGCTTCCTCCGACCCCGGTCCGATCATGGACTGGTTCACCTCCATGGAAGGAATCGCGGAGGTGACCGCTCACGGAGACACCAAGTCGAGCGTACGTTTTGAAGACGGCATGCAGGCGGACCTGCGGGTCGTGCCTTCCGAACAATTCTTCTTTGCCCTCCATCATTTTACCGGTTCGAAGGACCATAACGTGCGCATGCGCCAAAAAGCGCTTTCCCTTGGCATGAGCCTGAGCGAATGGGGACTCCGTCCCGCGGAGGAAAAGGATTCCTCGCGCAAAGCCGGCCCGGTCGAGGCCCATTCCGAGGAGGATATCTTCAAGGCTTTGGGACTCCAGTACGTTCCCCCCGCTTTGCGCGAAGGAATGGGGGAGGTCGAAGCGGCCGAAAGGAACGAACTGCCCGAATTGCTCGAGTATTCCGATCTCAAGGGCTGCTTCCACAACCATACCACCGCCTCCGACGGTCGGAATACCCTCGACGAGATGACTGCGGAAGCGGATGCCCGGGGTTGGGAATACCTAGGTATCGCCGATCATTCCAAGTCCAGTTTTCAGGCAAACGGATTGGACGAAGAACGACTGGCCAAACAAATTGAATCGATTCGCCAGCTCAACGAGAGCGGAACCTTCCGCTGTCACGTCTTCGCCGGCTCGGAAGTGGACGTTCTTTCGGGTGGAAAACTTGACTTCGAAGATTCCGTCCTCGATTCGCTCGATTACGTGGTGGCTTCCGTTCATAACGGGTTGACCCAAGACGAGGAGACCATGACCGCCCGGATCATCACCGCCCTTGAGCATCCCAAGGTTACCATGTTCGGCCACCTGAGCACCCGGCTCCTGCTCAGGCGCGAGCCCAGCCAGATGAACGTGGCGAAGATCATCGACGCGGCCATTGCAAACAAAACGATCCTCGAGCTCAACTCCAACCCCATGCGCCTGGACATGGACTGGAGACACTGGAGACGGGCCGCCGAAAAGGGGTTGCTGTGTTGCATCAACCCGGATGCCCACGCTCTCCACCAGTTCGACTACCAGCTCGCCGGCGTCCATGCCGCCCGCAAAGGCTGGCTGACTGCCGCCAACGTCTTAAATACCCGCACTTTACCGGAGATCAAGGAGTACCTCGGCCTTTCCGACTGAGTTTTTCTCTTTTGACCAACTCGAACCCCGATAGACTTTTCTTTCGCACATGGCCCTAATCAGTTACCGTAACCTGACCGTCTCCTTCGGCGGACCTCTTCTTCTCGACGATGCGGGCATAACCATCGACAAGAAGGAACGCATCTGCCTGCTCGGGCGAAACGGGGAGGGAAAGTCCACCCTCCTGCGTATCCTTGCCGGACAGGTCGAGCCCGACAAAGGGGAGAGCGAGCGCCTGCCCGATTTCCGGGTGGCCAAGCTCGACCAGGAAATCCCCGTCGGGGTGGAGGGCACGGTATTCGACCTCGTAGCCCGTGGCCTTGGCCCGGAGGCCGATTTGCTCAGGGAATACAACCAAGCCACCCAACAATTGGCCGAAGAACCCGACGACCCTGCCCTGAGCGCGGAAGTCGACCGTTTGCAAGGCGAACTTGACCGGACCGACGGCTGGAGCCTCGACCACCGGGTGGCGTCCGTCATTGACCGGGTCGGCCTTACGCCCGACGAACCTTTCGATACCCTCTCAGGGGGGAACAAGAGCCGGGCCATGCTTGCCCGGGCCCTGGTGGGCGAACCTCATCTGCTGATCCTGGACGAACCGACCAACCACCTCGATTTTGCGGGCATCCGCTGGCTTGAGGAATTTCTCAGGAAGGGCGAATTCGCCGTTCTCTTCGTCTCTCACGACCGTGCCTTCCTGCGTGCCCTTTCCACACGTATCCTCGAACTCGACCGGGGCAAGCTCACCTCGTGGACCTGCGGGTACGAAAAATTTCTCGAGCGCAAAGCGGAGTTCCTGGCCGCCGAGGAAAAGAATAATGCGGTCTTTGACAAGAAGTTGGCCGAAGAAGAAGTCTGGATCCGCAAGGGCATTCAGGCCCGCCGGACCCGTAACGAGGGGAGGGTGCGGGCCCTCTTCAAGTTGCGTAACGAACGCTCCGAACGTCGCGAACTGCAGGGCAAAGTCAACCTTTCCACCAACCAGGCCCAAGCCTCCGGTCGCAAGGTCATCACGATTAAGAACCTGAATTACGCATGGGGGGAGAATTCAATCGTGACCGATTTCAACGCCACCATCTGGCGGGGGGACAAGATTGGGGTGGTCGGGCTGAACGGCTCGGGTAAGTCCACCCTTTTGCAACTTTTGCTCAAGCAACTAGAACCCGGTTCCGGAACCGTGGATCACGGGACCAAGCTGGAAGTCGCCTACTTCGACCAGCTCAAGGAGAAGGTCAAGGACGAGCTCTCGGTTGCCGAGAACGTCGCCCCGAACGGGGACTTCGTGATGGTCAACGGGAACCGCAAGCACATCCTTGCCTACCTGCGTGATTTTCTCTTTCTGCCCGAAACGGCTCGGGCGCCCGCCCGCAAACTCTCGGGTGGCGAACGGGCCCGCCTGCTTTTGGCCAAACTTTTTTTGCAGCCCGCCAACCTGCTCATCCTTGATGAACCGACCAACGATCTTGATATCGAGACCATCGAGTTGCTCGAGGAACGCCTGCTTGATTACGACGGTACGCTCTTGCTGGTCAGTCACGACCGTGACTTTCTGGACAACGTGGTCACCGCTACCATCGCCCTCGACGGGCAGGGCGGGGTGACTGAGCATGCCGGTGGGTGCGCCGACTGGTTGGACCGCATGAGCTTACCCAAGCGATCCAAGGCCCGATCCCAAGAGCCCGCTCCTGCTCCGGTCGAAGAACCCACGAAAAGAAAGCTTCTCAACAAGGAACGGGAAGCCCTCAAGGAGCTGCCCAAGAAGATCGAGCAGATGGAGGCCGAGCGCGACCGCATTACTTCCGCCATGCAAAGCCCCGATTATTACCGCAACCCCGATAACGATCCTGCAGGGGATCAGGCTAGGTTGGAAAAACTGGAAACCAGCATCGCTCAAGACTTCGAGCGCTGGGAAGAACTCGAGGCCCTCAGTTAGGGGAGATTGTTGGAAGCGGTCCGCTTCCACTCGAAAAAGAGCGGTTGTCCGTTTCTCGATCCGCTCAGGTAGTGCCAGGAGGCGCTTTGGTGCTTGAAGAAATAGGGATAAACCCCGGACTGGGTCCACATCCAACGATGATCCTTGAACCAAAGCCATAACCCGCCCGAACCATCGGGATGAGCGTAGGCCCATCCGAGCTTGAGATGGTAGACCCATCCGCTCTCGTGGGGACGGAAGGTGCCGAACCAGGAAGAGGTTCTCCACCCTCCGGCTTGGGCAAAGGAAGCCGACCACCAACGGTTCGGGCTACCCGCCGTTGTGAACTTCTTGGGCGATCCGGAGGTCGAGCCGAGTGCATTGGTGGCCACCGCTCGGTAATAATAGCGTTTGCCTGGTTCGAGAATGATAAACGCGTAAAAGTTCGGGCTGCCTTCGAGCATAGATGCAGGATGAAGGGTCGAGTTTCGGAAGACCAGGTTGTCAGCCACTTCGAATGCGACCTCGGTAACCGGGCTTCCCCCATCCGCCAGGATCATTCCCCATAACCGGATGCTGCCGGCGCCCAATTCCTCACGGGCGAGGGTCTGGGGGAGGGGACGATACAAGGTGACGACCGGATCCCCCGGAGGGGGTGCCGTGGCATTTTGATCGGTTTGTGTCTGGTTGTTCTCGGGCGGTGGAGAAGTACCGTTGTCATCAGTTAGCGGATTGGTCTGGTTGTTGTCTCCGGTTTGGTTGGGCGGTGGTGTGTTGACAAAGGCCGACCAATCGTAGGGCCAGTTGGCATTGGACGAGAAGGACGAGTGGATCAAGCCCTTATTGACGTCGGAGAGGGCATAGGCACCGTAGAACATGATGTGCATGCTGGTCACGCCGGAGACGTTCCAGTCGCTGATGTCCTGATCAAATGAGGCAGCGCCGACGAACATGCCTGCCATATTCGTGACGGCAGACGTGTTCCAACCGCTTATGTCCTGATCGAACAAGGTGGTCGCGTGGAACGCATCAAACATGGAGAGAACGTTTGAAACGTTCCAGTCGCCGATCGGTTGGTTGAAGGAACTGGCGTAATGGAAGATTCGATACATGTTTGTGACGGCGGAGACGTCCCAGTTCCCGATGTCTTGGTTGAAGGAGGTGGCATTCCAGAACATGCCCCCCATATTCGTAACTGCAGAGGTATTCCATCTGCTGATGTCTTCGTTGAAGGTGGACCGGTCCTTGAATGCGTTTGCCATATTCGTCACCGCCGAAGTATTCCAGTCCTTGATGTGCCCGTAGGTGGCGTTCGCATCGGCCTGATTGGAAAACCACAGGTTGACCGCAGTTTGGAAGTTTGCGTCGGTCAGGACCACATGGGCCGACCAGTCGTAGGCCCAGCTCGGGTTCTTGGAGAAGGTGCCGTGGATGAGGCCCTTGTTGACGTCGGAAAGGGCGTAGGCGTTGTAGAACATGATATACATGCTGGTCACGGCGGAGACGTTCAAGTCGCTGATATCCTGATTGAAGGACTGTGCGCCGACGAACATGCCTGCCATATTCGTGACGGCAGACGTGTTCCAACCGCTTATGTCCTGATCGAACGATAAGGCCGAGCTGAACGCATCGCCCATGCTGGTGACGGCTGACGTATTCCAGTCGCCAATCGGTTGATTGAAGGAACTGGCGTAATGGAAGATTCGATACATGTTTGTGACCGAGGAAACATTCCATCCGCCGATGTCTTGGTTGAAGGAGGATGCACTCTTGAACATTCCGTGCATATTCGTCACGTTGCTGACGTCCCATCCGCTGATGTTTTCGTCAAAGGAGTCCCGATTTTCGAATGCGTTCTGCATATCCGTCACCCCCGTGACGTTCCAGTCCTTGATGTGGCCATAGGTGGCGATGGCCGAGGCTTGTTCGGAAAACCAAAGATCCCGGGCGGTGTTGAAGTTGGAATTGTTGAGGGGGGGCGTACTTACCAAGGCAGTTGCGGCGGAAGTCACGCTCTCCGCAGTTGTTCCTCCGTCGGTATAGCTGGCGGTCACGGTGATGACTGCCCCGGCGTCGTCGGCGGTGAGGGTATAGTTGGCATCGGATGCGGGGCCGTAGGAAAGAGCTCCGGTAATCGGATCCCGGGTGAACCAACTTACCGCATCGTCATTCCCCCCCGTAACGTATACATACTTGCCGTCAGCGGAGTGCGTGACGCGATGGGCACCATCCAAGCCGTCCACTCCGCCCACGCCGTCCTTCAACATCCCTCCGTAAGTCAACGCTCCCGTGCTCGCGTTTCTTTCATACCAACTGACCGAAGCGTCACTAGCCCCCACGACATAGGCATGCTTTCCGTCCGTGGAGCGCGTTACGTCAAAGGCAGACTCCAAGCCGTCCACCCCGCTCACGCCGTCCTTCAACATCCCTCCGTAAGTCAACGCGCCGGTGGTCGCGTTTCGCTCGAACCAACTGACCGCATCTTCATATGCACCCGTGACATAGGCATTCTTTCCGTCCGTGGAGACCGTCACGCCAAAGGTATAATCCAAGCCGTCCACTCCGCCCACTCCGTCCTTCAACATCCCTCCGTAAGTCAACGCGCCGGTGGTCGCGTTTCGCTCGAACCAACTGACCGCATCGTCATTCGCACCCGTGACGTAGGCGTGTTTTTCGTCAGGAGAGAGCGTTACGCCATAGGCACCGTTCAAGCCGTCCACTCCGCCCACTCCGTCCTTCAACATCCCTCCGTATGTCAACGCGCCCGAGCTTGCATTTCTTTCATGCCAACTGATCGCATCGTCAGCAGCCCCCGTGACGTAGGCGTGTTTTCCGTCAGCGGAGATTTTAACGTCAAAGGCATAACTCAAGCCGTCCACCCCGCCCACTCCATCCTTCAAAATCCCTCCGTAAGTCAAGGCGCCGGTGCTCGCGTTCCGCTCGAACCAACTGACCGCATTTTCAGCCCAACCCGTGACGTACGCGTGCTTTCCGTCAGCGGAGAGCGTCACGCTTCGCGCTCCATCCAAGCCGTCCACTCCACCCACTCCGTCCTTCAACATTCCTCCGTAAGTCAAGGCCCCCGTGCTCGCGTTTCTCTCGAACCAACTCACTGAATCATCATCCAAGCCAGTAGCGTACACATTGGCTCCGTCCGCGGATAGCGTCACGCCCATAGCCCCATCCAACCCGTCCACTCCATTCACTCCGTCCTTCAGGGTACCGCCATATATGATTGGAACGCCATCGCGTTTCCACTGATAGGTGATCGCACCAAGCCCGTCCGCATCGGCGAGGGTGTTCGCAACGGTCAGAGTCTGTCCGATCTGGGCAGTTCCCGTGATGGAGACGACGCCGGTGGGTGGGTTGTTGGCGAGAAGGAGGGTGCAGGGAAGCAGAGAGGCAAGCAGTACCCATGCAAAGACCGCCTTGAAGAAGGCGGAAGAACCGGGTGAACTGCTGTTTTTCATGGGTGCCGTTGGCCGATGGGCTAAAACTGTGCTTATTCTGTGAAATTATAGTTAATAATTCAAACGAATAGTTTGCAGGCGCAAAGAGTTTGAATGAAAAGGGTTTAGGGTGTTCCTTGACTTGAAATTCCCCGGTTCGCAAGTGAGCGCTTGAAGTTTCCCGTTCCATTCCCTTTGCTTGACGGAATGAGAAGCCTCTTCTTCCCTTTATGGTGCATTCTTTTTCTTTCCACGTCCGCCTTGGCTGAGCTCGAGCGGATCGAACTGAAGGTGGACGGGGTAATGCGTACGGCTTGGGCAAGCGCCCCTGAGCATGCAAGCGCCCAAAAGAGCCCGTTGATCTTTGTCTGGCATGGGCACGGGGGAAATGCGCAGCGCATGGCGAAGGGCTTTGCCTTGCATGCCCATTGGCCGGATGCGGTCGTGCTTTACCCCCAAGGTTTGCTTACCCCCGGGTTCTATGATCCGGAGGGCAAGCGTTCGGGTTGGCAAAAGGGACCGGGAGCTCAAGGGAACAGGGACCTCGCGTTTTTCGATCAATTGCTCGGGTATGCAAAAAAGAAGTGGAAGATCGATGAGGAACGCATTCATGCAACCGGGCATTCCAATGGGGGTGGGTTTACTTATCTTTTGCTCTTCGAGCGGGGCGAGTCATTAGCCTCGGTTGCACCCTCCTCGGCCGGAGTATCGAGGGATCTGCGGGGGCGCAAGCCACCCGCCCGCCCGATCTTTCACCTGATCGGGGAGACCGACCGGATTGTTCCGCCCCGTTGGCAGGATCCGGTAATCGGGAAGATCAAGGAATTCAATGAGTGCGGGGAGGGCAAGCCATGGAACGGGCATTCCCAGTGCAAGATCTTTCCGTCCACGAAAAATGCGCCGCTTGTGGTTTACCGACACCCCGGCGGGCATAGGATGCCGGGTGACTCGGCCAAACAGGTGGCCACGTTTTTCCGTCAGCACCCGAAACCGGGAAAGGTTGCGAAAACGCCCAACATTCTGATCATCCTGGCGGACGATCTCGGGTATTCCGACTTGGGTTGCTACGGGGGGGAGATCGAGACTCCGAACCTCGATGCCTTGGCCAAGGACGGGTTGCGCTTTTCCCAATTTTACAACACCGCCCGTTGCTGGCCAACCCGGGCTTCCATGATGACGGGCTACTATGCCCAGC
>Ga0315321_10001170_pt1 | contig 20068 bp, 21 predicted proteins | sample M180m21515metaG_FD_203464 | JGI IMG/M metagenome (GOLD analysis project Ga0315321, IMG submission 203464) | Ammonia-oxidizing marine archaeal communities from Monterey Bay, California, United States - M1 80m 21515 | ecosystem: Environmental > Aquatic > Marine > Intertidal zone | place: USA...
CCATAACTTTATTCTTTCTCGCCGGTTGCTCGAAACCCGCTGAGACAGCTCAAGAAGGCGATCCCGAACTAGAATCACGAGTCGACTCCCTCGAAGAGACGGTCGACCTCATAATCAAGGATCCCGAGCTCGCACGTATCCACAAAGCATTCCCTGAAGCCGAAAGCACCGATTCAGGCCTACACTACATCGTCACCAAGGAAGGTGCCGGGGACGCCACTCCGAATAAGGGCGACTCGGTCACTGCCCACTATAAGGGGACCCTACTAAACGGCGCAAAATTCGACAGTTCCTACGATCGCGGAGATCCCTTCGAATTCCAGGTCGGACTAGGCAACGTAATCAAAGGCTGGGACGAAGCATTCCTCGCCATGAAAAAGGGCGAAAAGCGCAAGCTAATCATTCCTTCCAAACTCGGCTACGGATCACGTGGCGCAGGCGGCTCGATCCCGCCCAACGCGACTCTGATATTCGAAGTCGAACTTCTCGACTTCTAAAGTCTTTTCATAGGGCCAACCCTCGCGTCGAGCCGCATATCTCGAAGTGATCCCGAACCAGGACGTCTTACGCCACCTTGGTCGACCTTGGTCACGCGCATCGAAGTCTCTGGACACGATGTTGGATACCGCTCATTTCCATACCAGCTCCGACCCAATTCAGTGCGTAGCCGCCAACCTAACTGAATCCAGCTAAAACCACGCTGCTCTGCAACGTAGTGACGCGAGGGACTCGCTTGGATTCTCCAATAACCCGACTTCCCAGGCTTAAGCTGACACGTACTCGCTTCGCAGGAAACGGGCTACATCAACGCAGTATCCAAAATGTATCCCTAGCAACCGCATCCACCGCCACCGCCACCGCCACAGCAGCCGCCTTCGTCTGCTTGGTGGACATGGCCATGCGACAATTCTTCTTCTGTCGCAGGGCGCTTTTGAACAACCTCTACATCGAAGATCAAGTCGACGCCCGCCAACGGGTGATTCGCATCTAACTTAACTTCGTCGCCATCAACTTCGATAACTTTCACAACCGGAGCATGCTGGTCGCCACCGGCTTGAAAGAAATCACCCACTTTCACCTCATCCGCTGGCAACAGAGATTTGGAAACCGTGTTGATCTGCGACTCATCGCGAAAGCCATATCCTTTCTCAGGACGAACGATCACTTCGCCGCTATCGCCTGCGGTCATTGTAGCCAGACTCTCTTCGAGTCCTTCGATAATTGCTCCCGAACCTTCGAGGAATGCCATAGGGCGATCCGAAGTACGGTCCAAAATTTCTCCCGCCTTGTTCTTTAGCGTGTAGTTAAATTCGATAACGTTTTGTGCCATAAAACGCTTTATCGATTCCTTCAGCTCAAAATGCAATCCTCATTTCCGAGGTCCCTCCGCCTTATTCTCGATCGTAATCTCGGATCCGTTCGATGCTCCTGCGCCATTTCCGAAGAGCAGTTTCACGCTGCTCGACATCCGTCTTCGCGTCGAATCTCCGACTCTCTTTCCACAACGCCGACAGCGATTCTTGCGACTCCCAATAGCCAACCGCCAAGCCCGCCATGAACGCCGCGCCCAAAGCCGTCGTTTCGGCAAGCTGCGAGCAACGAATCGTCACTCCCAAAAGATCCGCCTGAATTTGCATAAGAATGTCGTTGGCCGAAGCCCCCCCATCCGCCTGGAGCGATTCGAGCTCTCTTCCGGAATCTTCCTCCATCACTTGCGCGACATCCGCCACCTGAAACGCAATCCCCTCCAGAGCCGCTCGAGCAATATGAGCCCGCGAACTTCCTCGAGTAATTCCCAATATCGCTCCTCGGGCATAAGGATCCCAATACGGCGCCCCAAGTCCGGAAAAAGCCGGTATGATCGTCACCCCACCGGAATCCTCAACCTGACCCGCCAGTTCCTCGATCTCCGAAGCCGATTCAATAATTTTCAATTCATCGCGAAGCCACTGCACTAAAGCGCCGCCGATGAACACGCTGCCCTCCAATGCATATTCCGTTTTCCCGTCAATTCTCCATGCGATCGTCGACAGCAACTTATTCTTCGAAACCGCTGGTTCCGTGCCCACATTTATTAGAATGAAGCATCCCGTCCCATACGTGTTCTTCACCATCCCCGGCTCGAAACAGGCTTGGCCAAAAAGCGCCGCCTGCTGGTCACCCACAATACCGGCAATCGGAATCGAAACTTCGGTCGTATCCACAGAAGTTTCCGCGAGCTTACCACTTGAATCTACGATTTCCGGCAAAATCGATCGCGGAATATCAAACAACTCTAGCAAAGCATCGTCCCACTCGCAGGTTCGAAGATCCATGAGCAAGGTGCGGCAAGCATTGGATACGTCCGTAATATGAGCCTGTCCACCTGACAGATTCCAAATTAGCCAAGAGTCGATCGTCCCAACAGCCAGCTCTCCTGCTTCAGCCCTTGCCCGAAGCTCGGGACGCTCGTCAAGCATCCATTTTATTTTGGTAGCCGAGAAATACGGGTCCAAAAGCAAACCCGTTTTCTCCTGTATCCAGGCTTCCTTACCTTCGGCTTTCAACGCATCGCAAAACTCAGCAGTTCGGCGATCCTGCCAAACGATCGCGTTCGCAATCGGCTCGCTCGTTTCGCGATCCCAGAGGACTACCGTTTCGCGCTGATTCGTAATCCCGATCGCCTCGACGTCCTGCCATGAAGCAGAAGCCTGCTTCAATGCTTCTCGGGCCGACTCAATCTGCGTCTTCCAAATCTCAGCGGCATCATGCTCCACCCATCCAGGCTTCGGATAGAATTGCTGAAACTCGCTTTGCCCAACGGCAACGATCTCCGCGTCCCTATTAAAAAGGATCGCACGCGAGCTAGTGGTGCCTTGGTCGAGGGATAGAATGAAACTCACCAACCTAACTTAACGCGAGATGGGTGAAGATCAAAACCAATTTGAACGAATTGGCGTCTACTCGCTATCGCCTAAGCTTTCGCGATAGGCCACGAGTTTGGCCCGAATGGAATCGTCGATCAACGCGAGAATGTGCGTCGCCAAATAACCTGCATTGCGCCCGTTACCGACTCCAACAGTCGCCACTGGAATTCCAGGAGGCATTTGCACGATACTGTGCAGCGCGTCCGTTCCTTTCATCGGTCCCCCGTCGCCAGGAACGCCAATAACTGGGAGCAATGTATGCGCTGCCATAACACCAGGCAGAGCAGCCGCCAAGCCAGCGACGCCGATCAGCACCTTCATGCCTTTCGCCTCTGCTCCCTTAACGTATTCCGCGCAGCGATTCGGCGTGCGATGAGCCGAAAGCACGTTGTACTCCCAAGCGATGCCGAAACCGTCGAGCACACCCGTAATTTTTTCGATGATCGGTTTGTCCGATGCGCTTCCGGAGAGGATCCCTACCAAGGGCTTTGAATCTGACATAATATCTTAATTGTAACTGTGGTTATTTGAATCGCCTAACGCTCTCGAATTTCAAGAAAAACGAAAGCAAAAACGTCCTAAAAAACCAAGCCATTGCCGATTTGAGATGTGCGCTTGCCTTTTTCTCGAAGCTACCTAACACCTTAAACCACCTAAACAATGCGTATTCTCTCAAGCCGCCCATGCTCTTAGCCTTTATTGGAGCCGTAGCCTTCACCATCGGAACGTCTTTTTACTGTTCATTGCTGGAAGCGCTCATTTTGAGCACAACCACTGCCGAGATCGAGGATCTCAAAAAACGTAAGCCGCGCAAAGGTGCAAAGCTCGAAGAGCTGAAGGCAGACATTTCCGATACGATTTCGGCGATCCTCACGCTCAACACCATTTCCAACACTGCAGGTACTGCCCTAGTGAGCGGTTTAGCGGTCATCATGTGGGGAAACGCGATAGTCGGCATCATCACTGGCGGGATGACCATTGGAGTTCTGATCTTCTCCGAAGTCATTCCAAAAAATCTTGGATTCGTCTACCGTACAACACTCCACCCTTGGGTCGTCAGACCACTGGTCATCCTGAGGTGGCTCATGTCACCGATAACCTACCTAACCAACCTTTCGGTTAGACTTGTCGTCAAAGACAACGTAGAAGAAGACCCCGACGCCGATGAAAAGGAGATTATCCTCCTCGCCGAAAAAGGAGCCAAAGAAGGCCGCCTCACTTCCGGCGAATCGGATATGGTGACCAATGCCCTGAAACTCGACGACGTCCTCGTCAGCGAAATAATGACGCCGCGAGTCGTTGTCACCGCCATCGAAAAGAGCCTCACCGTGGACGAAGTTTTTCGAGCGTCTCCTCACATTCCATTCGCCCGGATTCCCGTCTACGACGAAGATCTCGATAATGTAGTAGGCGTAATCCGTCGCCGCGATCTTCTCAGGCAAAAAGCGGACGACCACGATCTCGTCAAAATTTCCGACATCATGGACGAGGTACAATTCGTGCCGGAAACCGTGACCGCCTACACCGCTCTTCAGACAGTTCTCAGAACTCACCAACAGCTTCTCGCTGTAGTAGATGAATTTGGCTCACTTGCTGGGGTCGTTACCATGGAAGATATTATGGAGTATATCCTCGGACGGGAAATCTTCGAAAAAGACGACGTAGCTATCGACATGCGCGAACTCGCTCGCAACGAACACAGCAAAACCAACGACCCGCTCACTCACCAAGAACAGGCCTCTAAAGATACGGACTAGCCGTCCGTTCCCATTCCAATTTCATGACCGCGAGCTCCATTCTCGGATACTTCCAACACAACGCTCACCCGTTCCTTATCCAGTTTAGCGAAAACTGGGGGATCCGCTACTATGGAGTCGCTTACATTCTCGGATTCGTCGTAGGAGCCTGGCTGCTAGCTCGCTACTACAAGTACGACCGATCTCCCTACGACGCCAATCAGCAATCCGACCTCTTTGTCGCATTGATTATCGGCGTAGTCCTAGGCGGACGCACGGGTTACTTTCTCTTTTACACTCCTGAACTCATCCTCAGCGAGCCTTGGAAAATCTTCTTTGTATGGGAAGGCGGTATGGCCAGTCACGGCGGTTTTCTAGGAGTCGCAGCAGCCACAGCCTACATCGCCCGCAAGCACGAGCAATCCTTCTGGCTCACTGCTGACCTAGTCTGCTCGCTTGCTCCAGCCGGATTGCTATTCGGTCGCATAGCAAATTTCCTCAACGGCGAACTTTGGGGAAAAGCCGCCACCGTTTCCTGGGCATTCTTTTTCCCGACGGCGCCAGACGGCGGCACCATCGCGCGCCACCCATCGCAACTCTACGAAGCTGCTCTCGAAGGATTCGTCATGCTCGCCTACTCGCAATTTCGCATCTGGAAAACGCCCGTACTTAAAAGCCATCCCGGCACTCTGGTAGGTGAGTTCTTACTCCTCTACTCAGTCCTTCGCATCGTCGGCGAACAATTCCGAGAGCCTGATGCAGACCTAACATTCAACCTTCTCAGCCGGGGCACGACTCTTTCCATCCTCATGGCCCCAGCCGGACTTTGGATGATCTGGCGAGCCCGCAACAAAACCCGTAGCTCAGAGCTTTAACCTAAGCAAAACACAATCATAAAGGTCGCGGCTAATTCCTACACTAAAATCAACACCTCGCAAAGGTAGGCTTGCCCGTCCCGAGCAACCGCAACTGCATCACCCCAACCAAAGCCTGACGGCCACATTCATAATCGCGCAAGTCGCTAAACCAGCGACCACATCATCAACCACCACTCCAAAACCGCCATAATAGCGCTGGAGATTTTTGATCCCAAAGGGCTTCAAAATATCAAAAATACGAAAAACTAGAAAACCGCCGATCAACACAAATGCCCCATCGCCATCAGCAATAAACGACTTCATACCAATAAAGCAAATCGGCATTGCGATAACCTCGTCGATAATAACTTCACCGGGATCCACTTTCTTTAATCGTTTTTCAGCCTCGCCGCATATTCCCACCGCAAAATAGGCACTCGCCAACATTAGCAAAGCCCCAACGAACTCGCTCGATGGATAAAAGAACACCAAATAAATTAAAACGCCGGCCGCTGAGCCCCAAGTTCCCGGAGCTTTAAAATTCCCCAAACTCCCCAAAGTCGCTACTCGAATCACGGTATTCGACTTCCAGTAACGGGCCCATTTCGGATTGCGCATCATAATATCGACTTTCTAACGATTATCCTCTAAAAATACCAATTCACCGTATTTCCGAAAGTATTTCATCCCCGAATACAAGGTCATAAAGACGCACAAGACAAACAAGCCAGCTCCCAACCAACCCAATCCATTAGCAGCTTGTATAGTCCACTCGCCCTCGATTCCTCCGATGTCTTTCCGGAATACGTCTTCAATAAGAAATGCCCCAACCGCGAGGATCTGAGTCACTGTCTTCTGCTTGCCTGAGCTTTCAGCCGAAACCACCACGCCTTTCGTCGCAGCAACCAAACGCATTCCAGTGATCATGAATTCGCGCCCTAAAATCAACAGCACGAGAAAAATGTGCACCTGACCAATATCCACCAATGCAATCATCAGGCCAAGCATCAAAATCTTGTCCGTCAACGCATCCATCAAAATACCGAAATTCGAGACGAGCCCCATTTTACGGGCTGCATATCCATCCGCCCAATCCGTCAAACCGGCGATCACAAAGATGATGAATGCTGCGATCGCGGCACCCGAAAAGTCGCCGCGCATAAGCCATACTATGACAAACATCAGCGGGATTCTCGATAACGTTAAAAGGTTCGGCAAATTCATCTACGGCCAATCAAAGCTTTTGAGCTCCCAAAGTAAAGCACAGCCTCAGAGGAAGAGCGAAACATTTCATTGCAAATGCCTCCTCTATGGTTTTCTTCAATAACGGCTTATGAGAGTCTGCATCTATCCAGGTACATTCGACCCAATCACGCACGGGCATCTTGATGTTCTAGAGCGGGCCTGTAGGCTATTCGACAAGGTCATTGTCGCCATCGCCGAAAGCCAAAGTAAACAACCGTTTTTCTCAACCGAACAACGTTTGCAGCTGGTAAATGAAAACCTCCACTGCTTTCCAGCGGCCTCCGTCATGGTCTTCCAAGGCTTGCTCATCGACTTTGCCAAAGAACAACGCGCTTCAGCCGTCATTCGTGGTTTACGAGCCGTCTCCGATTTCGAATTCGAATTCCAAATGGCCAACATGAACCGTCACCTCGGACCGGAAATCGAAACGATCCTAGTGATGACCAAAGAAGGCTATAACTACACAAGCTCAACGCTGGTCAAACAAGTAGCCGAATACGGAGCCGACGTCAGCCAATTCGTCCCCGAAAACGTTCTGGCTGCCCTCAAAGCGAAACTATCGCAAAGGTAGGACCTCGATAAGGGAGCGAACCCAGCGGCTCTTTCCCTCAAAAAAGTCTCCTCCCGATCAACCGTGCTCAGTTCGCTCGTCAAGAATAGCCAACATCTGAGGAAACACTTTGGGATTTCCCGCCAGATTTGCATAACCGCGAATCTCCTGATGCTCGTGACGTAGATTATCAGCGAAAAAGCCATACTCCGCCCCTGCTTCAAGAACGATAAGCTTACCGCCACTTAGATCCCAAGCCTTCAAATCTTCCTCGTAGTACGCGTCGATTCGTCCGCAAGCTACCCAACACAGGTCAAAGGCGCACGAACCCGAACGACGAACATCGCGACAGCAATTGCGTACCCTGCCCAGTCGCTCGACCAAACGATCGATACCATCCCAGCCGTGCGGGAAACCCGTAGCGACCAAGCTGTGCTTCAATTCATCGGTCTGGCTTACCTGAATAGGTTTTTCATTCAGAAGCGCCCCTTGCCCTTTAATCGCCGTAAAAAGTTCGTTCAGCGCCGGGCAATTTACCACTCCCACCTGAATTTCGCCTTTAATGCAGAAAGCAATCGATACGCAAAACTGAAAATGCCCGCGAGCATATCCAACAGTACCGTCAATCGGATCGATAATCCAAGTCGGTTTCTCCAAGTCGGGACGAGCTGCTGCTGCGCCCTCCGACTCCTCGGTAAGCAATTCATGATCTGGATACGCTTGGCGGATCGCGTCGCAAATCATGTCGCTCACTTCCAAATCAGCCTCCGTCACCAGCTCAACCTCTTGCTTGAAATCCTGAGCCAAGGCACCTCCTTCGCGCATCTCCAAAGCTCGTTCGCCAGCGCGAATGGATAGCTTCGCCGCGAAATCGCGGATTTCCTCAATAAAGTCGTTAGATACAGATGAATCGCTCATAGTGGAGTCGCGAACAAATCGATCCAATCGCTCACAAGCAAGCACCGACAGACAAAGAGCTGTCAAATTAGCACCCTATTCCAATTCCATTCGAAGCCTAAGCAACACTGCTTCAGTCACGCTCACCGGACAAGTGGCTGAAATCAGACGTCCATTCGCAGAATGAACCTGCGTTACGCCTTCGCTTGTCCAAAGACCGCTTTCGACCAGACGACGTTCTACGACATAATCCACATCGTTCCTCGACCTATAGCAAGTGAACGTCACCAAGCCATTCTCGAAATCCATCTCAACACGCGGAGTCGCAGAGTTTGAAAATCCCTCCGGATTCAATCCCATCGCGTAAGCTTGCAAAAACGTGTAATCCGTTCCTCCCACCAAAGTGCTCATCGATTCGCTCCTATCGAAATCGTTTTAGGCAAGCCAATCCTCATTCACATAATCCGTCTGAGAATTGGAAATCGTTGTATAATCGGAATAGCCACACGAATTACGAGTACGGACGCGGTACTCGTAACCGATATTTGGTGACAATTGAGTATCTAGATAGCCGTCATCTTCATCGGGAACTAATAGATCGGGGTTCGGATCGTCATCGTTATCGATAAAATTGTAATGGTAATCCACATCGACATTATCCAACAAATCCGGATGCGTTAGATAAACCCCGTCATCGAAAATTCCAATACGTATCCCCGATCCGGTTACGCTATCCCAAGCAGACGAGACATTAATATCCACTACACCACACTCATCGTTCTGCAAATGCCATTGCTCGCGAAAATACGTATCGTTTGGAACTAAATGTTTGCTGTGAATACGACCAAGCTGCGGCCATGCAGCAACAACTCCATCCATACCGGATATTCCTCGGAATACCGTCATTATCGTCGCATAATCACGACCATATAGAGATGAATATTCGATCCAGAATTTAGAGCACCGCGATAATAGGCCTTAAGTGCTTCGCCTAAACGAGCAGGATTCGTCTGTGCGCTGAGCTCCACCGCGATCAATGCCAACAGAGCTCGTCGCGTCGATTCCCGGCGAGCTTTGCCCTTTTCACAAAAAACCAATCTATCGCCACCAATCCCTTTTGCAGCTCTTTCTCTCAATCGCCTCGTCAAACCATTGAAATCAACCGGGAGGGGCGACACTGGCTTGATAATCGACAATTCTTGGTTTACACTTATCAGCTCGTCCGTCGCTAATTCGAACTCTGCCTCCAACAAGTTGGTCGAACCCGACAATCGAATGCCAATCCCAAAAGCAATTACGACTAAAACCAGAAATTTCATTTAAAAAAAAGCGACCAACTCGAAAACCCCAAACAAGGTATAATTATTTAAACTAGAATCAAGTTACGCAAGAGGCCCTCATCAATTACATAAAGCAAAATGCCGAGCGCTGATTGGACTCGCGTCCAATATTGAACCTAACAACCAGTCCACCAATTACCTTCAATTTCCCCTTGCCCACCAAACTAATAGCTAAAACTATCACTGCCACCCTGCGAGCGGAATCCAATCTTTATCAAAACCAATTACTATGATACGAAAACATCCTTTCCTCATCACTGCAATCGCAGCTAGCCTCCACTTATTTCCCCACGCCACAGCGGCCAACCACTCCGACCGGCCAAATATTCTGTTTATAATCGCCGATGACCAATCGCCATTCGACCTAAAAACGTACGACCCCAATTCCCCACTCGACACGCCGACCATCAACCGCCTATCTGCCGAAGGGATGACCTTCGACGACGCGCACCATATGGGTTCTTTTTCAGGCGCTGTCTGCATGCCATCTCGTCACATGATTATGACCGGTCGCACGCTTTGGCATCTGCCTAAACGAGCCGACAGAAAGACCAAGAAAGTCATTGGCCTCTCCGACGAGGCTCCTGCGCCCAACAACACATTTCTCAACACGCTTGACGCCACCAAATACAGCATGGCGGCTATCTTCAATAACGCCGGTTACGATACGATGCGAACCTGCAAAAACGGAAACAGTTACGAAGCCGCCAATGCACAATTCACCGTGCGCCAAGACAGCACGAAACGTGGTGGAACCGAAGAAACCGGAAGCGCCTGGCACGGCGAACGCGTTCTAGAATACCTCGACACTCGACAGGCCAGTAACGATCAGGACCCTTTTCTCATCTACTTCGGGTTCTCCCACCCCCATGACACGCGCGATGGCACTCCGAAGCTGCTCAGAAAATACGGAGCCACCAACCATACAGACCCCAATACACTGCCTAAACTCAATCCAGAAACACCAGCACCCGCATTGCAAACCAACTACCTCCCCGCTCATCCCTTTCACCACGGGCAACCCGGACTTCGCGATGAGGAAAAAGTTTCCGGCGTGTGGAAAAACCGCGACGAAGCCACTATCCGCAACGAACTAGGACGTCAGTACGCTTGTAGTGAAAATATAGATATCCAAATCGAAAACGTTCTTAATAAACTCGAATCCATGGGTGAGCTCGACAACACCTACATCATTTACACGGCCGACCACGGCATGGCCATCGGCCGCCACGGATTGCAAGGAAAGCAAAACCTCTACGAACACACTTGGCGCGTCCCCTTCATTATCAAAGGCCCTGGAATAAGGCCTGGAACCCGCGCTCCCGGAAACTTCTACTTGCTCGATGTTTTGCCTACCCTTTGCGATTTAGCCAGCATTGATAAACCCCATACAATCGAAGGAATTAGTTTAAAGCCTATCCTGGACGGAAAACAAGACACGATACGCGATGTCCTTTACGGCACCTACAGCGGAGGCACGAAACCCGGCATGCGAACCGTGAAAACCGGTGACTGGAAATTGATCAAATACGATACCCTCGATGGAACCGTCCGTAAGACTCAACTATTCAACCTAGCCGACAATCCCGACGAACTTTTACAAGAGCATCACGATCCCAAAGTAATCGCTTTGACGAAAAACCAGCCAAAGAACAATCAAGTCAATCTCGCCAACAACCCTCGCTACACAAATAAGCTCAAAGAAATGGAAGCGCTCCTGCTCGCTCAAATGATCGAATACCAGGACCCCTACCGACTCTGGGACCAACCGAGCCAATAAAGCGATTCTCCTGATTTTTTTAAAGACCCGCAGGATCGGCATTCGTGACGATCCTGAGATCTTACTGATTCCCTCAATGCTTCGACCGCCCGATCTACCCCCAATTTCGGACTACTTAGAATTGGTGTCGGATAATTTAATACCAACGATACCGCTCCCGCCATTGAAGCCTGAGCCAACACGATAACATCGCCTTTCTCGAACTCGGCCGTCATCGCCTTGGCGATTTCCTCGAAATAACCCGCCTGGTCCCCCGCCTCGTACAGAGCCCAAGCACTTGGAATCACGACCTCTTGGATCGAAATCGATTTGCCTAAGCACAGCGACGACGATTTCAACAACTTACGAGTTGGCCCTAGCGTGCTCGGCAAAGAAGCCGCCAACACTATCCGCTCTCCAATACCCACGGCAGTATCCGCCATCGCCCGATCGATTCGCTGAACCTCTATCGTCTCGGAATCGTTCATCTCCTCAGCAACCACCCCAGTGGACGAACACTTGCAAACAACCGCATCCGCTCCTTCATCCCTCAATTCAGAAATTTCACCTCGTATCCGATCCGCAATACCACTGTCAATTCCGCTTAGTTCCATCAGCTCCTTCAACACCGATTCATTAACACGATGAACCACCTCGCCCTCGTAGCCGCATTCTTAAACCAGCTGATCAAAAACTGGTATATTCGCCTACAAGGTATGTAAGAATGCCAATTTTTTCTTCATCCTTTCAAACTAACTCTATTCAAAAACACGACGAGACGAATCTGAAGCAACTATTCGCTCCAGCAATGGCTTGACCTATTCTTCTAATCCCACTTCCTCGGCGGTCACTACCGAATGAAAATCGTCCTCGCGGAAAAGCCCTCTGTCGCACGCGACATAGCAACCTATCTCAAGGCCACTCAACGCCGCAACGGCTACCTTGAAGGCAATGACTGGGCGGTAACGTGGGCCTTCGGACACCTCGTCGAATTGCAAGAACCCGAAGAATACAAACCGGAGTGGAAATCATGGCGAATCGATTCCCTACCGATGATCCCTAGTCCATTCGAACTCAGACCCCGAGCCGAAAAGTCCGTCCAAGAACAACTCGAAACGATCGTTAAACTCTTCCAGGACAGCGACGAAATCATCTGTGCCACTGACGCTGGGCGCGAAGGCGAGCTAATCTTCCGATATATTCTTTCCTGGGCGAAATGCGAAAACAAACCGTTCAAGCGACTCTGGATCAGTTCGCTAACCAAACAGGCCATTGCCAAAGGATTCGAAAAACTATCCCAAGGCAGCGATTTCGATCCCCTCTACCATGCCGCAAAATGCCGTAGCGAAGCCGACTGGATCGTCGGCCTAAATGCCACCCGCTTTTTCACTGTCGAATACGGCAAACGCAATCTCCTCCTGAGCATCGGTCGCGTACAAACGCCGATTCTTGCGATGATCGTAGGCCGCGACCATGAGATCGAAAAGTTCGATTCCAATGATTATTGGGAAGTCCACACCGTCGCTCACGGCGCAAAATTTCGCCACGTCAAAGGCAAGTTCGAGCAACTTCCCAACGCCGAAGCCATCGTCCGAAAAGTGACTGGCCAAGAACTGATTATAAAAGGGGTCCAAAAGAAAAACGAAAACGCCAATGCCCCCCAGCTCTACGACTTAACCGAATTGCAGCGCGACCTCAACAAGCGCTACGGATTCACAGCCGACCAAACTCTACGAATAGCTCAAAACCTATACGAATCCAAACACATAACCTACCCCCGAACCGACAGTCGATACCTCACCTCCGACCTCAAACCGACCATAGCGCCGCTGCTCGAAAAGTTCCGCCCTCACCGCTCTAAAGCAATTGACCAGCTTGACCTCCAAAACCTCAAATTCACCAACCGCATCGTCGATGACAAAAAAGTATCGGATCACCACGCCATCATCCCAACCGACGAGCTTCCATCGAAACTGAACCACGACGAAAAAAAGCTCTATGACGCCGTCCTCACGCGCCTTATCGCTGTCTTCTATCCGCCCTGCGTCAAAGCCATCACAACCGTAGATGCCCAATCGGCCAATGAACCCTTCCGAGTGCGCGGCACCGTTCTAGTCGATCTCGGTTGGCAAGCACTTTACCCAGGAAGCGCAAAAGCCACCTCCGCAAAAAAGGCCGCTAAGAAAACAACCTCAGCCCAATCACTCGAGCAAACGCTTCCCGATTTTCAAGAAGGCGAACGCTACTCTCACAAACCGAGTATCGAAAAGTTCAAGACATCGCCGCCCAAGCGCTTCACCGAAGCGAGTTTGCTCCAACTTATGGAGACTGCCGGAAAAATAGTAAACGACGAAGAACTCAAGGAAGCCCTCAAAGATAAAGGCGTTGGCACCCCGGCTACGCGCGCTTCCATTATAGAAGTCCTCATTCAACGAAACTACATCGAGCGCAAACGCAAGAATCTCATCAGCACATCCAATGGTCGCCAGCTAATTGCTCTAGTTCAAAACAAGCGCCTAAAATCGCCCGAACTTACCGGCGACTGGGAATTCCGCCTCAAACAAATGGAACGGGGAGAGTACGATCCCCAGAAATTCATGACAGAGGTTGAGTCCTACACTCGTGAAATTCTTGACGCAACGGCAGAGAAAACCATCAACCTTAAAAACCTCGGTCCATGCCCATGCTGCGGAGCTCCAGTCATTCGCGGCAAAACCGGTTACGGATGCTCCAAATGGCGCGATGGCTGCAAATTTTCCCTCAAAGAAGATTCCCTCGGAATGCGCATCTCTGCCACGCTCGTGCGAGAGCTGCTTCTCAACAAAAGGACCCTGACCGCCCACGGAGTCCAAAACAAAGGCAAACGTGCATTGGCCACCCTAACCTTCGATAAAAAAGGAAAACTCAATTACACCCTGGCTGAGACCGCAGCAAAACCAAGCAACCAAAACGCGATTGGTTCCTGCCCGTCCTGCGGCGGCGATATATCTGACAACCCCAAAGGCTACGGCTGCGCCAACTGGCGCGAAGGCTGTAAATTCATCATTTGGAAAACAATCGCCAAAAAAGAAATATCCTTGGAGGTTGCCCAAGAACTTTTGAAAAACGGCGAAACCCCTCCAATTGAAGGCTTTCTTTCGAAAGCCGGAAAGCCCTTCTCCGCTAAACTAAAGCTTATCAATTCCGAAGTGAAATTCGCATTCGCCGACTAAGCGAGCATTCAGCAATGCAAACCACTCTTTTCAAATCGAACAAGGTGGATCGAGGCCTCCGGAAGCGACAATCAATCGAAGTCCCCTCTACCGCTCCAACGCATCTATCGTAGAACGTGGATCGTTGCTTGTCACCGAGGTCACTCCAATTCGCTTCATGCGACGCACTTCCTCAGCGTCATCAACAGTCCAAACATTCAACGCATATCCCTTGGCGTCGAGGGCATCGACTAGCGATTGACTAATCCCTTCGCCCGACTGCCCACCGAATCCATCAACGCCAAGCCGATCCAACGTATCCAAAATTTCCGCTATCGATGGCTTAATCGATCCATCTTCCTGAACGTCCAGATCCGAAAGCCAATACGCACTCAGTGTCGATCGAACGCGTTTCAATTCGACGAGCGATTTCTCGTTGAACGAAATAAAAAGCAGACTTTCCTGACCACGGCCTGACTCGTCTATCAGCCCGACAAGTGGGGCCACTACTTCCGGACCGCACTTCAGCTCAATCACTAAAACCTTATCTTCAGGAATCGCAGCGAGAAGGTCCCGAAGCCTCGGTATCGATTCGCCTTTCCATTTTGAATCCTTCCATTCCCCAACTTCAAGCGAAGCGAGCTCGCTCCAATCGCTCTCCGCTATCTTAATCTTTCGGTCGGAAACGCGCCCTGTATCATAATCGTGTATACAAACGATCTTGCTATCTGCCGTCAGATGAACATCGCATTCCACTCCACTGGCGCCCGATTGCCAACCAAGCCGAAATGCGGCCATCGTATTTTCAGGCGCTTCTAACGAAAAACCTCGGTGAGCGAAAACAAGCGGCGACATGGATCCCTCGTGCTCCAAAACCTTTTTAGACCGTAATCAAATCAAGCGCCTGCAAACGCTCTAGAACCAATCGGAACGCGCTGGAAAAACGCTTTGGCGTAAAACCGACACGCTGGGTCAAATTCAGTAAATCCATCCACTCCCCAATTTCGATCTCTTCCGTATTTAAACGAAACGGACCGCTTCCCAAAACTCTATACACTTCGATAAACTCCTGCCCTGTCTCTTCGCACGGATTCAATTTGAACAGAAACTCAAGCTCGTTACCCGGCTGCCAGCCAAGCTCTTCTTGAAGTTCTCTATGCGCAGCTTCCTTATAATCTTCGCCCGCATCAACGTGGCCCGTACATGACCCATCCCAAGCTCCTGGCCAAGTGTCCTTGGTCTTCGAACGCTTCTGCATGAAGAGCTCGTTATCTTCGTTAAAGACGAGCACATGGACCGCTCGGTGCCTCAACCCTTCGGCGTGCACTTCGGATCGAGGCTTTTGGCCAATCACTTTATCGAATTCATCAACGACGTCAAAAATATCTTCTTGCATGGGATTTGGTTAGTCGAGAACTTATCTCGCTCGCCCTAGAAAAACAACTTTGCGGCGAAAAATTACGAGCCAAATTTTTACATTTTTCTTCATGTCAAAGATCCCTTTAGAAATCATAGCCGAAGCACTCAACATTAACAACCTCGATGAAGAGACGATCTCCAAGGTGATGAACGACATTGCTCACATGGCTCAAGTGATGGCCGATGAGGAGAAAGCTGACCGCGAACCGCCGGTTAAAAAGCAGTTCATTATTGTTCTGAGCGATCCACGCGGCACAGTTCCCGATGAGGACTATGTCGGTTGGGTCGTGCAAATCCCCGAAGACGATAATCCCGGAGCCACGATCGATCGTATTAAACGCAGTGCCTACGAATACAATATATCTAAGAAAGGCTGCAAATATCCCGTTAAGAGCATCGGCGAAGCCTGCGAAGCAGTTGGAGCCAAGTTCCAAAAAGAACAAAACGTATCGATCAAAACCAAGTTTCCCATAACGGTTCTAAAGACGGACAATCTATTGCCCGAGCTCGGCGAGGACACCCAAGGCGAGTAATATCGCACCTGGTACTAACAGGCCTTTTTCGAACCCAACGCGCCACGACAAGCGCGCGGACCGCCTTCGCCGCCTTTTCCATCGCGTCGAGACTTAGGACGCTCGTGGAACTCAAGACGTTGCTTGCGAAATGCTTCCACCTGCTCGGCGCTGAGGTGCTTTTCAATCGCGACCATGCACTCCTGCATCAGAGCGTCCAATTGAGGTTTCATTTTCTCATGCTTTTCGCGCATCACACTGCCAAATTTTTCGATTTCCGCGCGAACAAACGGAATCTGCACCTCTGAAAGTTCAAGCGATCGCTCCAATCGAGAGGTCATTCGATCGATCTGGACACGGTAGATATCTTCCGGGTTACGCTGCTCAATGCGATGCGGACGATGCCCATGCTTCTGCTTTAAGTAATAGAAAGTGCCCCCGACGCCTGACAAAGCCCCGATAGAAAAGATAACAACCAAGACGGCCATCGCTCCAAATTTGCTGTTCTGGCTCATAGATACTCAGTCCAATCGTTGCCCACTAAAGCTTCGTCGAAATTCTCTCTTAGATCTAATTCATTTTCCGTCAGCTCGTTAACGTCAGCCGTGGTGGTCGTAACGATTGCCAGAAAGGCCGCCGCTCCAAAGCATGCACCTAGAGAGATACGCGCCAAGCGACGAGCGAAGAGCTCCAGGATACAATCGAGCAAACCGGCACGAATTTCGGCACGGCTCCAGGATGAAGAACGCACAAGCGACTCGAGCCGAGCACGTACGTACGGGCGAACATCGAGAGCAGGAGGCGATTCCTCGCGACTCCTACGCACGATCTCATCCCATGATGGAGGGATCTGTTTCTTGTGCGATTCCATTATTAATAAGCAATTTCCTTAATTTATTACGGGCACGGAAGCTCTTTACCTTAGTTTTTGATAGTCCCCAGCCCAATTGATCTGCAATTTCGGCCAGCGGCAAGTCTTCTAAATACTGCATTGTCAGTAGCGTCCGCTCTTCTTCTCTCAGCAACGCCAGAATTTTCTGCGCTTGCTCGGTCATTTCGAAGCTACGCCGATGGTCCTTGTTCTCAGATAAACGCTCTAACGTTAATTCGTTTTCCTCTGAATTGTTTATCGAAATGGAAGCTGGATTACGTGAGTTTTTCCGAAAATGATCGTAACCCGTGTTGTAGGCGATCTTTCGCAACCAATTCTCAAATGGAGCAGTCGCCTGCCAGGATTCGAGTTTGCGAAACGATTTAATGAACGTTTCCTGCACAAGATCTTCAAGATCCGCTTGATGAGGACAGAATCTGAAAAGACAACGCGTTATCATCGTCTGATGCCTGCGAACAATCTCATCGAAAGCATTCAAATCGCCTTTCAGCGAAGCTTTCACGAGTTCTTGGTCTGCCGCTTCTGTGATGTCGCTCATATAGGATTTCGAGTCGCAGTAGTTTCGAGCGAGCAGCTTGGCCTCTTTTCCGGACTTGACGAGCGAAACTCGCTTGCCGCTAGTCCACTTTGATTCGCTGGACAACTCCAGCAATAGATCCACAGCCAATATTCCTGTCATCCTCGCTATCGCCATAATTCCGATCGTTTGGCCCCATCGAACAAAAAACCTGAAAAACCACCATTAGATGATTTCTTCGGGCTACCGCGCATTCGGACCCTAGCTTTGTTCGTCGACTGCTCCATACATTTCTAACCTCAGAACGCTCGACAACACGAATAAGTTACAGGATGAATCCACTTGTGCACACAATTCTCTCAACTCGCTAAAAACCCAATTTCTCATTACCCCTGAAACAAAGTCGCCTAACTTCAATCTAACCATTTTCTCAACCAACGAAAAAGACATAACCCCGATGCAGGAATCCTCTTCGAATATGGAAAACACGGCTACAAAGGAACTCAAAACACCCTACACAATAGGCCTCAAAGAAGGCGACCCAGAGGCCAAACGCACGGAAATTCGACGTTATTTTCACGAGACCTACGATGCCTACGAATTGCTTTTCGAAACCTTGGCCTCCGATGAAGCGTACTACCGGCGAGCCGACCCTCTTAGGCATCCGCTCATTTTCTACTATGGCCACACCGCCACGTTCTTCGTAAACAAGCTGCTCCTCGGTAAGTTCATCGACCAACGCATCAACCCCGGCTTCGAATCGACTTTTGCGATAGGAGTCGACGAAATGTCATGGGACGATCTCAACGAACAACACTACGAGTGGCCCTCCGTCGAAGCAGTCAAGGAATACCGCGACCAAATTCGAATGGCAATCGATGACCTAATCAACGAAACGCTCCTCACCCTCCCGGTGGAATGGGAGAGCCTCTACTGGATCATTATGATGGGTATCGAACACGAACGTATCCATCTCGAAACCAGTAGCGTCCTCATCCGCCAACTCCCAAGCGAACTACTCGATTCAAATCACCCCGATTGGTCAATATCTAGCGAAACCAATGCTACAGCCCCTCAGAATCAATTGATTCCCGTTCCAGCCGGAACCGTGATCCAAGAAAAAGATCGCGAAGATGAACTCTACGGTTGGGACAACGAGTACGGACGCCACATATCCGACGTCAGCGAATTTAAAGCCTCCAAACACCTAGTCTCGAATCGCGAATTCCTCGAATTCATCAAAGACGGCGGCTACCGCAATCAATCCTACTGGACAGCCGAAGGCTGGCAATGGGTACAATACAAAAAGGTCACTGCTCCCGGCTTTTGGATTCAGCAAGAAGATGGATCCTATCGTTTTCGCTCAATGCTCACAGTTATCGACATGCCCTGGTCCTGGCCTGCCGAAACCAATTACCTAGAAGCAAAAGCCTTCTGCAATTGGAAGACGGAAAAAATGGGCCTTCCGATTCGCCTACCTTCCGAAGAAGAATGGTATCGACTTCTAGACTATACCCAGACTCCAGATGTCTCCGCTTGGGAAAAAGCTCCCGGCAATCTCAATCTCGAGGATGCCGCTTCGTCGGTACCCGTCGACAAATACGCTTTCAAGCAAGGGTTTTATGACGTTGTCGGCAACGTATGGCAGCACACGGAAACTCCAATCCGAGGACTTCCTGGATTCCAAGTGCATCCCCTCTACGATGATTTCTCCACACCTACATTCGATACGAAACACAATCTAATCAAAGGCGGTTCTTGGATTTCAACAGGCAATGAAATCATCCGTTCGGCTCGTTACGCATTTCGACGTCATTTCTACCAACACGCCGGCTTCCGATATATCGCTTCGACAGCGCCAATCGAAACACCCGACGATCGCTACGAGATCGATCCTGAAGTTACACCGTATTGCGAGCTTCACTACGGAAACGAATATTTCGGCATAGAAAATTACCCAGAGAAACTGGCCCAAATGGCACTCAATCATGCCCAAGGTCGCCCCAAAGGCAAAGCTCTCAATATTGGTTGCAAAACCGGTCGCTCGACGTTCGAATTAGCAGTCGAATATGAGAACGTAACCGGAGTGGATTTCACTGCCCGCATGATTCGCATCGGAGTCGAGCTCAAAGAAAAAGGCTACACTCAATACACTCTTCCCGAAGAAGGAGAAATTGTCTCATTCCATCAGCAAAATCTCCAAGAACTGGGCCTCGACGCTTCGCGTCCGAAAGTGGAGTTCATGCA
>Ga0315321_10001175_pt1 | contig 20030 bp, 34 predicted proteins | sample M180m21515metaG_FD_203464 | JGI IMG/M metagenome (GOLD analysis project Ga0315321, IMG submission 203464) | Ammonia-oxidizing marine archaeal communities from Monterey Bay, California, United States - M1 80m 21515 | ecosystem: Environmental > Aquatic > Marine > Intertidal zone | place: USA...
CAGACGATATACGTCTCCCCCTTTCAAGCAAGGAAGTACCTTGCTACGTTTACGAACTATTTAATAGAGTTTACGAGTCAGGCAACAAGCGAGAAGTTCATTGTGGTTCTTGATGTGGTAAAAGACAATGCTAGATACACAAAAGCAACGATAGGAACTCACAACAATTCCCCCATAACAGGAGACATTAAGATGACAGATACAGGGTTCTATACTTATCGAATACTAGGACAGAATTCAGGCTCTAATTTAGACCCTACAGACGCATCAGTAGTCGGAGAGTGTGAGGTGGGAGTTCTCCAGATCATTGGAGAAGAAGCGTGGACGATTCCTAAAATTTCAATCCCTAATAATGTCGTATATTACGAATAAATGGACATACTTAAACTAGCACAATACGTCCCAAAGTCATATGAAGAGAAGTCTTCAGGCAAAGGGTGGATAAACTACGGAGACGACAACCTGTATCCGCAGTATTTAGTTGACCTGTATCAAAAGTCAGGCACTCATAACGCTCTATGTACCTCAATAGCATATATGATATTCGGGGAGGGTCTAAAAACAGACAGCCTTGACGCTCGTCTCAAGATGGAGGAATGGAGTCTTAACGATGAAATCCGCAAAGCGTGTCTAGATTTAAAGATACAAGGGGGGTTCGCATTAGAAATCATCTATTCTATAGACAGAACGACCATATCTAAGGTCAGGCACCTTCCTTTCGAGAATATACGCTCAGGAGAGGTAAATGACAGGGAAGAGGTGGAATTCTATTACTATTCTAGAGATTGGGCAGACAAAAGATGTGAACCTGAAGAGGTGCATTGTTTCGACCCTTCCAAGAGTAAGAAGTTTCCTGTTCAAATTCTCTACGTCAAGCCGTTCTCTGTGGGGTCTTTTGCCTATCCTTCTGTAGATTATCAGGGAAGCATCTCCTATATTGAGCTGGACAAAGAGATTGCATCGTATCACATCTCAAACATACGCTCAGGACTCGCTCCCTCGTATGTCATTTCGTTTCTTAACGGCTCTCCTCCTGTAGAGGAACGCAACCGCATCAGAAACGACATAGAGAGTCAACTCGCAGGAGCTACAAACGCAGGGAAGTTCATCATAACGTATTCAGACCAACCTGACAGGAAGCCTTCCTTTGAGCCTTTCCCATTAACGGACGCAGACAAGCAGTATCAGTTTCTCTCAACGGAAACTACAGACAAGATTATGGTCGGTCACAGGGTAGTCTCTCCTGCTATGTTTGGAGTTAAGACAGCAGGACAGCTAGGAAGCACTCAAGAGCTAGAGGTAGCATCTCAACTATTCGAGCGTCAGGTCATCTTACCCTTTCAGAAAGTAGTTGATAAGGCTGTGAAGTCTATTTTTAGAGCCGCAGGGATACTCGACCCTGTCAAGCTACATAAGACCCCCCCTATAGTAGTCCAAGCCTCTCAGAACGCTCCTATCAAGTCAGAGCTATCAGAAGACGACATACTAGACCTAGACCTAGCTGTGAACTCTTTAATAGAAGCAGGAGAGGTAATGAGCGATGAGTGGGAATGCATAGACTCAAGAAGGGTAAACTATGAAGAGGAGGAGAAACAGGATGCGCTTTGGTCATTTGCTAGAGTTATAGGAGGAGGAAGAGATGAAAGCGACCCCTCACAGGTCTCTAAACAAGACAACAAACTCATAAAAATTCGCTACGCTTATATGCCTAAAAACTTAGGGGGTTTCGGAGTGAATCCAAGCACAGGAGAAGAGTATAAAAGCAGAGACTTCTGTACTAAGATGGTCAACGCAGGTAACAAAGTTTGGGCAAAGGAGCAGATAGAACTAGCATCTTCAAAAGCCGTCAATAGAGGATGGGGAGCAGGAGGAGCAAATACATACGACCTCTTTTTAAACCATTGTTCTAAGGACAAATTCTACAAGGGAGGAGGTAGCTGTCAACATTTTTGGCAGAGAATGACCTATCTCAAGAAAGGCAACAAGAAGATAAGCGTCAACCAAGCAAAGAAGATAATGAGAGAGGCAGGATATGACCCTATGGAGGTCAATAGTCCCAAAGTCGCAAAGCGTCCACGCGATATGGATGGGAGAGGGTTTGTAGATGGGCGCGGAAATTGGACAACACCTAGAAACTAATGGGACTAACTACAGAAGTATTATTTGTCAATCCTGACTACTTAAAAAGACTAACCAATCTGAACGGCTCAGTAGAGGATTCCTATGTCATCCCGTCGGTTATTATCGTACAGGATAAAATTCTACAGCAGTATCTAGGGACAAATTTGATGGAAGCACTACTAGCTCATATTAAGGCAGGGACTCTAGCAGGTAATGATGAGATTCTAGTAGATGACTATGTCAGGAAGTGTGTCGCGTGGTGGACTATGGTGGATTTGATTCCTAGCCTATACGTAAAGATTGACAACGGAGGTCTAGTCATAAGAATGGCTGAAAATACCACACCAATTTCTTCAGCTGACTTGCATAGGGAAATAGAAAGAGCGCGACAGAACGCTCAATTTTACACCGAGAGACTTGTCTCATATCTATGTCAGAACTCTAGTCTGTATCCTGCTTATTCGACAAACTCAGGAAGCGATATGAGTCCCGTCAGAGAAACATACAACCAAAATGGAATGACTTACTCTTTCGGTCAAGAGGGGGAAACATTAAAGACGCTTAGAGGTCTATTAAAATGAACAGAAAAGAAAATGTACAACTCTTAAAGGATTGGATAAAAAACTATGGAGACAATTATACAGACCCTCATAAGCCTAATACCGAGCCTCCTCGCTGTAGTGGGTGTGTATGTGAACCTGACGAGAGAAGTGGAGAGACTGAGGGGGCGTGTGTTCAGCCTAGAGAGTGACAGAGATGAGGTTAAGCTATTAGTGAAGGAATGCATTGACGGAATCCAAGAACTCAAAATCTTACTAGCTAAGAAAGGAATATGAACAAACTCAAATACTTTAAGTTGTCAGAATTTGACTCCCCCGATTGTGAAGGATCTGGAGAAATGATGGAGGAGGAATTCCTTGAAAGGTTAGATGTAGCACGAGATATTGCAGGTTTTCCCTTCATAGTAAATTCAGGATTTAGAACGATTTCTCACAATAAAGCACTAAAGGAGAAAGGCTACAAAGTAGCTAAAAATAGTTCTCATCTTTTGGGATGGGCAGCAGACCTGCATTGTGGAAGTGGAAAACGTAGATTCTTAATGATTGAAGCACTTCTTGACGCAGGATTCACGAGGCTAGGGGTGGGGGATTCGTTCATTCACGTGGATTGCGACCCTGAGAAGCCTCAGATGACTATATGGACGTATTAACCCCCTATGAGACCTCGACTATCAGGAAACAAATTAGAGGCATTTAAACGGCTTACAAGGGACGAGAGGCGTATCCTAGTAATAGGAGACCTACACGAGCCTTTTTGCTTAGACGGATACCTAGAATTCTGTCAGAAGACCTACGCAAATTTTAATTGTAATCAGGTTATATTTATAGGGGATATTTTAGACAACGCATTTGCCTCATTTCACGAAACTCAGGCAGAACTTCCATCGGGTCAGGATGAGCTAGATTACGCCATAGCTAAGATTCACAAATGGAGGGACGCCTTCCCTGTTGCTGATGTAATCATAGGCAATCACGACAGAATAATTGCGAGAAAATTAGTCAGATCTGGAGTGCCTCAAAAATGGCTCAAATCATTCAACGAAGTTCTAGGTACTAATTGGAATTGGACTGAGCGCATTGTCTACGATGGGGTGCAATATCTTCACGGAGAAGGAGGAACTGCACGAACTAAAATGAAGGCAGATATGATGTCGACTATACAGGGGCATATTCACACTCAATGCTATGTTGAATGGAGTTCAGGTTCAAAACGATGTCTATCTATGCAGGTAGGGTGTGGAGTCGATAGGGAAAGTCTAGCTATGTCCTACGCCAAAGCATTCAAATTTCAACAGATAGCCTGTGGAGTAGTTATCGGAGGACATACAGCAATCAATGTAATGATGAACCCCCCCAACTTATGAGCATAGTCTACACCTCATTAATTCTAGCAATATCAGCAGGAATCTTGATACTAACCTTAACCAATGAATAAGCAACTAATAGAGATACTAAAGGCGTTTGACCTCAGTCAACTTCTTAAAGGCAAAGGAGACCTTCGCAGATGGAGTGCAAAGCGTACTATAGGGGGTCTGATTGTGGTCTATGCCCTGACGAGTATGGACGGAGCAATAACAACGAACGGAATCCTCCTCTGTTGTGTGGGAATTCTCCCTCTTTGCCTGTCATTCCTGGAGAAAGACTAGAAAAATTTAGCTGTGTTTGAGAAGCCTCTGCGTTTGTGGGGGTTTCTTTTTGCCCTATAAAAAAAATATAAAAAAACTTTGCCTTGTGAACCCCTGTTTATGCTAAAAAAACCAAAACCACACCCTAAGAACACAAAATTAAGTTTGTATAATGGAATGTTATGACTATCTTAGCCGTATGTATAACAACAACACACACACAATTAAGCGCAGCATTATTGAAATAATAAAGCAAAACTGCGAACTAGATAAAACAATTAAACACAAAATCAATCAGAAGTATTCTATTGAATGGCTTGAGTCAGATGACACTTGGTCAGTAGTTAATGCTTTTGGTTTTGGTTGCTTTTCAAGTATTGATTTCGATGAATGCAAAAAAACAATAAAACTAATGTCAAAATGAAACACATCATTGAAAAAATGCGAGAGATTGCAGAGTTGGAATCTCAAATAAGAGAGAAAAAGAAAGAGATTGAAATTTTAATGAACAAAGAAGAAAACAAATCAAAATGAACACAATTACATTCACATTCAAAGGGGCAGAGATAACAGACCCAACTATGGACGAGACAGGACGTTTTAAAGTCAATCCTGTAGGATACTATGGAGAGCCATATCTACTAGCATATCAGGACGCAAAGGTCATCGAATTACAGAACCTCATAGATGAGGAGATAGTAGGGAACTTTTGCCTAGAGGACACAAGCTACTCAAATGACCTCTGTCGCTCTCTGACTATTTTCAAGGGAGATTCATCTATTCAAATCTTCACGCCAAATCATCCTGATTCTGATGAGGAGAATGAGCAATTTGACACCTACTCTGTAATGTTTGAGGATGCAGAAGGTCTCATATCAAACACCCTAGACGGAGAGAGCAATCTCACTTATGTCATTGACAAGATTCAGGACTTAATGGATGAGATGAAGTAAATATCTGAATGGTTCTAGAGGGGTTCGATTCCCCTCGCAGATACTAACCGCAGGACTCCTGCATAAAATCCATACAATGGAACATTTAACAAAGACCATAGCTGAGGTCAAATCAGCACTAGACCAAGCGACTCAAGTCCTTGAAGAAAATCAAACGCTTAGAGAGGAGATTAAGAGCCTCAAAGAGAGTCAGACAGGCACAGCGTCCATAGAAGACCTAAAAGTCCTTGAGATGGCTTACCAAGCAGGGAGAGACGCTGTCATAGGGCAGTTAAGGTTTGCTAGTTATGAAACTAGTCACGAGATAGAAAAATCTACTTACTCAGATGGCTTTGAAGTCTCATTTTGTAAAGAGGTAGAGATAGAGATTTCTGTGGATGCTATCATAGATGAATGTTACGAAGAGGAGGAGATGGATAGCGATGACTTTAAGAAGCTACAGGAGGACATTCAATTCACATTAAAGGCTCAACTGGAGACCGATGTCTTGAATTTAGAGCAGATAACAACTAACAAAATTGAAGCGTAATGAATTACGAATTTATAGAAGAACAGATAGCAGTTGTCTTGGAAGACCTTGCTTACCATCAGGAACAATTCAACAAAGCATTAGCAACTCAGGAAGGACTACAAGCGATTGAAGGAGACTTTAAGGAAAAGCTAGTAATAGAAGCAAGGGATAACGTCAAATGGTTTGGGAAGAGAATAGACCACGACAACAATATGCTTGACGTTTTATACACAGCTAGAGACCTAACCAATAACCCCCCGAAATAATGGAAGACTATAACATCAATTTCCAAGAATTACTTAACAAGATGACTCTACAAGACCTCAAGAAGTTTAAGGAGCGTCTAGGCAAAGAATTTGACAAGCGACTAGCAGAAGAAATCGCTCAACTAGAGGAGGCTAGAAACGCCTTAAATTTATTATCTAATTAAGTATAGTTTATATTACATTTACAATTAATCAGGGGGGCGATTCTGCTCCCCATAAATTCAAAAAAGATGGCAACATCAAAAATCAAGTCTATCACGAAGACAGAAAATACGTGGAACGGACAATCAGGGACAATGTACGACTACAGAGTCACAATGGAGGACGATGCTGAGGGCATTGCGTCAAGCACATCTCCTGAAGCACCCCCTTACATCGTAGGGGATGAAGTTGAGTACACAGCCTCAGAGAATAAGTTCGGTAAAAAGCTAAGGATTAAGAAGTCAAGCACCTTCCCTGATGGGGGAGGATGGAAGCCTGACCCTGCGAAGGAAGACAGGATTTCTAATTCGTGGGCATTGAACGCAGCTATCCAGATCATTGGGAAATGTGCAGATAAAATGTCCTATGACGAGTATGTAGAAGGCGCAGGTCTAGTCGCTAAATTATTACTTCACAAACGTGACAACCTATGAGCAAATTTAGCATAGAGGCTTACATAGATATTCAGCCTCATATCAAACCGACTGAAGAGCGTATCCTGAGTCTTTTGAGCAAAGGGGGTGTAACCCTTAGAGAAGTCTCTGAGCGTCTTAATATGGCTCTTCAAACTGCCTCTGCAAGATTGAGCGAGTTACACGACTCAGGACTGATTCATCAGTCAGAGCATAACAATTCAAAGTATCACTTAACCCCCTTAGAGAATATCGCCTCTGTTAAGTACAAGCGAGACAGGAAGAGATTTGAAAAGTGGAAGAAACTAGGGGAAGAAAGAGGGTTCTTTGGGATGGCTCAGGCTGACCTGTTGGACGAGTATTACGACAAGGAAGGAAAGGAGAAACACCCCTCTCCAGAAATTAAACAATCAGAACTTATATTCTAATGGCAAAGCACGACAACAGCGACTTCAAGAAGTTTATCAAAAAGCACTACGGCACTCAGGCAAATTGTGCCAATGAATTAGGGGTCACAACTATGACCATATACCATTGGATAACAAGCAACCCTAGAGGGATGTTAAAGTACGCCCCTGAGATAGTAAATAAGTGTAATACCACTTGGACACAATTAGCAGGAGAAGTCCTGCATAGAGAAGAAGAGTTAAATCAATAATCAGAGGGGGACTACCCCCCTCACAAAATCAGTAAAATGGCTAAATTTATTAAGAAAGAAAACAAGAAAGTAACTGCTCCGAAAGTAGAGCGTAAAAAGATTCAGACAACAACCCTGAACATCCTAGAGGGAGACCTCATCGCAACTAACAGAGGATGGAAAAAAGCAATGTGTGACGCTTATATGGACAAGGAAGGGATTATCTGCGTTGAGATAAAGACCTTTGGTCTGTGGAAATATATGAGCTATGACCAAGCAATAACGATACAGAGATGAAGCACTTGACACAGCTATCATATTCGTCTTTGAAATCGTTCATTAAGTCTCCAGCTCACTTCTTAGCATATAAGAGAAGGGACTTTGTTGAATCAGCCTCTATGCGCTTAGGCACAGCCGTTCATTCGGCTCTGCTTGAGCCTGAGGAGTTCAAAAAGATTTACGATGTAACCGATTTGAGGAAGAACACAAAAGCATATAAGGAGATGCTATCGAACAACCCCAAAAAGATTTATCTGAATAACTCAGATTGGAGAAGCATCCAAGAAATCAAGAGGAGATTTGCACAGAACAGGGAAGCAACTGAACTGCTAGACTTATGTAGTAAGCGAGAGACCGAAGTGAAGGCAGATATTCAGGGGATTCCTTTCAGGGGGTTTGTGGACGCAATGTCTAAGGATGTTATCATAGACTTAAAGACAACACAGGATGCAAGTGCAGACGGATTTAGTCGAAGCGTGTACAACTTTTCATATCATTTACAGGCTGCCATCTATAAAGAGTTGACAGGAGCAAGTGAGTTCTACATCATAGCGATTGAGAACACCGCCCCCCATAACATTTGTATTTATAGGCTTAGTCAGGACGCTCTAGATAGTGGATACGCAATGATGACCAAAGGAATACAATCGTTTAAGGATTGGGACGGAGAGGAAACAGGATACGTAAATAGTGGCATCATAGACCTTCCAAGATGGGCGAAGTAGTACGACAATTTAAGGGGATCTGGATACCTGCGGACATTTGGCTCAGTAAGGAACTCAAGCCTGTGGACAAGATACTCCTTGCAGACATTGATTCCTTTACAGGCAACGGCAAAGCGTTCTACAAATCGAATGCAACTATAGCTAAGGAACTAGGCGTCTCTCTCAGTACGGCAAAGAGAGCGATTAAGACACTTTTATCTTTAAAGTACATTCACATATCAGGAACTACGTCAAAGCGTGTCTGTAGGTCTCTAATTGGATTTAGGGATTCGGGTCACATTGAACGCGATGAGGTTCAGAATGAATTTGACAAGGTTCAAAATGACCCCCCACTAGGTTCAAAATGCACCACAACTAATACAGAGACTAATTCATCTACTAATTCACTACTAAGGGAGGGGATAATGTTGCCATTTATGGATTCAAGATTTAAACTTGCTTGGATTATGTGGATTGATGAACGCAAAGCGAGACGATATGGACGATATACTCAAATCGGAGAACAGGCAGCACTACACAAACTCTACAAGGAGTCAGGAGAAGACTTAGATACAGCGATAGAAATGATTAACGAATCCGTAGCAAACGGATGGCGCGGAATTTTTCCATTAAAAAAGAACAAAAATGAACGAATTAGAAATAAGGGATTCGATAGTGAAGAGTATCTCGCTCATCTCAAGACCCTCAAATAAGATAACCGCCTCTGACGCTTGGGAAAGAGGAACGAATGTACGGAGCGCATTCAAACACCAACCTGCTCCGACTCACGCCTGTCTGATGGCTCTCCTGAAGGACGCGATTGATTACCTTGACTACAATAAAACGATAACAGGGACGAAGAACTTTGTTGACGCTGTGGATTACCTAATCAGTCAATTCCCTGCGATGAAATTAGAGGAATGGTCAGTCATAATGACCCGACTCAAAGCAGGGGTCTATGGAAAGATGTACGAGCGTTTGAAACTTCCTGAGCTGGTAGAGATATTCCAACAATACGAAGGGGAGAGAGCCGAAATGATGGAGCGAAACATCAAGAGACAGAAGGACTTACCTCCTACCCCCCTGACAGAAGAACAGAAGGGACTAATGAAGAGACTCCTTGCAGACTTAAAACTCCCTGAAGATGACACAGACGACAGGGGTCGATGGGATTACATACAATATCCAAACAGCCCCGATGAAGATTCTTAATCTATACGCTTGTCTAGGGGGGAATAGATACAAGTGGGATGAGGTGGCAGATATTGAAGTGACCGCTGTGGAATTAGATGCAGACCTAGCTCGATTGTATCAAGAGAGATTCCCACAGGACAGAGTCATCGTTGCTGACGCTCATCAGTATCTTCTTGACCACTATTCTGACTTTGATTTCATTTGGAGCAGTCCCCCCTGTCCGACTCATAGCAAGGCGCGATTTGCACGAAGAGAAACGACAACGACAGAGTACCCTGATATGAAACTCTACCAAGAAATCCTATTTTTGAAACATTGGTTTAAAGGGAAGTATGTAGTTGAGAACGTAAAACCATACTACACCCCCCTCATCCCCCCTAAAATAAGAGGACGTCATCACTATTGGACGAACTTCCTAATCCCCAATGATCTGGAGAATCCTGAACTATCATTTATGGAGGGAAAGGACGAGGTTAACAGGTATTGTGCCTATCACGAGATAGACCTCTCCACGTATAAAGGAGGACAAAGGAAGGATAAGATAGCGAGGAACTTAGTAGACTACAAAGCAGGAAAGAGGATACTAGAATCAGCCTTTGGAATTATGAGACAAAGTGAACACAATCAACTAGACTTATTCTAATGGACAGAAGACAAGAACAGAGAGAGAATCTGATGATTCAGATACAAGAAAATGAGTGCATAATAGCTGACGGACTAGACCACGCAATAATAGGAGTCACAGCAGGAGCAAATATGCAGGTTGTGTATTCAGCGGCTTTAATCATACACCAATACCTCAACGAAGGAATGAACGAAGAGGACGCTCTAGATGTATTCTATTTTGATTTAGTAGGAGGAAATCAAAGCGGAGACAATTCCCCTGTTTTTTTATTGGACATTTAGGCTTATATTGTGCGAATGGCATCAGCTAGGCAGAAACTCATCAAGGATCTGGATAAGGTCTTTAGTTTATTCATAAGGATGAGAGCGTCTGATGAGAACGGCTATGCTACCTGTTTCACTTGTGGACAGGTTAAGAAATGGAAGGAGGGGGATGCAGGGCATTTCATCAGTCGTGGAGCGTACTCAACGCGATGGAACGAGTTCAATGTACAATTTCAAGACAAGAAATGCAACATCTTTCAGAATGGTCAGCAGTATCTCTTCTCTGTAGCGTTGAATCGTCTATATGGGGAGGGGACTGCTGCCACTCTGTTAAGGAAGTCTAAGGAGACAAGGAAGTATAGTATGGACGACCTTAGAGATATGATAGCAAAATATAAGGACAAAGTTGAAGACATCAGAAGAGCTAAAGGATTGGAATAGTTGGATAGAAACTAACTACCAAAAACTTATCTCCTCAGCTAAGGGGATGCATTCTGACCCCTATGATTTAGTTCATCATACCTATCTGAGAATCATTCGACTTGATGGAGTGAAAATGAAAAACGTAATGCAGAACCCTTTCGGATATTTTAACAGGGCGATGTTTATGGAAGCGACTCGGGGACGATTTATGAAAGAGTACGAACTAAGAGAACTCCCTCAACCTGTTTTAGTATCAACATACGACCTCTCAAAAGCGTTTATGATGGAGAACTTCTACCTAGCTACTGAGAGACTTTCTTGGTTTGATATGACCACTTTGAATCTGTACTGCGATGGTTACAATATGGCTCAAGTCGCGGAAGAGTCAGGAATAAAAAAGAGTACATTCTACACCTCTCTTCATAGGTCAAAAAAGAGACTGAAAGAGTATTTTGATAACCATATAACCAAACAACATTGATGCTCTGTAATACCAATAAAATATGGTTTTTCAATCTTCTCAACTTTTTGATACTAGGATACCACAATCCAGGCATAATGCCTTTACGACCCCTTAAAACGCCTTAGACGATGTTTGTAATATCAGCACAAAAGAGAGCAAATCGGATGCAAATCTGCAAGGATTGTGAGCATTATTTGACCCTGACTAAGTCCTGCGGAACGCTCGGAATCGGGTCAGAAGTAGAGGACGAAAATGGCGAGAAAGTAAAACTATGTGGATGCGTTATGCCAATCAAAACGACCCTGAGAATCTCATCCTGCCCCCTAAATAAATGGAGTAGATACATAAGTGACGAAGACATAGAAAACATCAAACTATTATTAAAAGATTTAGAGGGCAAAGACAGGATAGAAGGTAATCAAAATCTCCAGCTCACAGAGCTATGGAATAAAGCATCAGGAGGAAATAAGAAAGTTAGCAGTTGTAATTCCTGCGTGAGACAAACAATAAAAGAACTAAAACAATTTATCAAAGATGAATAATATCTATATGATGGTAGGAAAGTTATCCTATGCAAATAAAGACTATGAGGGAGAGGTAGCACTAGAACAATGCAAGAGAGGAGTCGAGCGTCTAGGGGTTGAATGGGAGGAGGTGCAAGGGACTTGTAGAGTCAGGAGGATAGTTGATGCGAGAAAGCTATGCTGTTCTCATCTCAGAGTCAAAGGGTGGACATTTGACAGGATAGCGGATGCAGTTGGATACACGAATCACGCAACAGCCCTACACCACGTAAAAAGAGCAGAGGAGATGAAAATCTTTGACAAGGACTTCCTAAACAAGTATCTAACCTTTATACAAGCATAATGACACCACGAAGAGCAAAGAGGTACATTAACACCTCAAACGATTGGATACTATTCGCAACAGATAACAAAGAAGATAAGCATAACTTCAGGGTAATAATGAGCCGAAATGAAGCGTGGGAGATACTCTTGAATCTAGCTATCTCAGATTACCCCATAAGAGAAACATTAAGAAACATATTAAACACAGCAGACGAGCATCTAAGAGACAACCCTAAAGAAGAATAGACTCTCCAGATCAGTCTTAAAATAATACGATATGAGCATACAATCGGACAAAACAAACACTAAAAAAGAGGCTATGATAAAAGCCTTAGAGAAGACTCTAGGGATAGTTACCTCAGCCTGTACCCTTGCAAAGGTCTCAAGGAGTCAGCACTATCATTGGCTTAAACAAGACCCTGAATACAAGCAAAGGGTCACAGACCTTGAGAACATCGCTCTAGACTTTGCAGAGAGCCATCTACACGGACTTATCAAAGAGGGTAGTGCTGCTGCTACCATATTCTTTCTAAAGACGAAAGGGAAGCGCAGAGGATACGTAGAGACGACATCTATCGAAGTGACAGAGAAGAAACCTCTGACTTGGATGGACGAGGTAGTAATCCGCAAAGAGATAGCAGAGAGTAAGTGAAGCAACCTGCGACATATTACCACGCTCAGACATCCCGAAAGAAGATTCAGGTGCATCAGGGTGGGTCACGTAGTGGGAAGACTATGTCACTCCTCACACACATCATAGAGACCTGTTACTTCAATGAAGGGAGTGGGTCTGTTATTACGATATGCAGAAAGACCTTCCCTGCGCTCAGAGCGTCCGTTATGAGAGACTTCTTTGAGATACTAGAGAGGGAAGACATATACAACCCTGCTCATCATAATAAGTCAGAAAGCACATACCGACTATATGGGAATCTAATCGAGTTCATTAGCGTCGACCAATCAGCCAAGATGCGAGGAAGGAAGAGGGAGATGCTCTACATCTGTGAGGCTAATCAGCTAGACCTCGACGACTGGAGACAGCTAATTTTGAGAACGACAGGACGCATCCTTCTTTGCTTTAATCCGTCCGACGAGTTTCATTGGTTATATGACGATGTCATCCCACGAGATGACTGCGACTTCTTTCAGACCACATACAAAGACAACCCCTTCCTAGAGCAATCTGTCATAGATGAGATAGAGCGATTCAAGGACGTAGATGAACACTTTTGGAAGGTGTATGGACTAGGGGAGAGGGGAGTGAATAAGAGCGCAGTTCTGACGCATTGGAAGCAAGTCAAACAGATACCCCCTGAATACAAGTTTATGAATGTAGGTCTAGACTTCGGATACACGAATGACCCTAGCTGTATAGTGAAGGTGTACACCGATGGACACGGATTCTGCCTAGATGAGATATGCTACTCTACAGGACTCACAAATGAGACCTTGTCTAAGATACTCAAAGACGCAGAGATAGGAAGTACAGACACTATTATTGCGGATTGTGCAGAGCCTAAGTCAATAGACGATATACACGCACGAGGGTTCAATATCCACCCTTGCAGAAAGGGTGCGGATTCTATTAGATCTGGATTGGACTTTCTTAAATCTAGACCCCTAATGATTACAGAACGCTCTATAAATGGCATCAAAGAGCTAAGGAATTACAAGTATAAAGAGGACAAGAACGGACGTATTCTGAACGCTCCTGTGGACGCATTCAATCACTTCATAGACGCCTCTAGGTACGCAATCACATTCAATCAATCAAATCCCAATTTCGGGAGCTATACGCTCGGGTAAGCATTTTACACATTAATCGTTAATAAGATATGACCTTCCAAGTCCCACTCAAATACGCAGACCTAAATCTAGGACAACTGATGACCCTCCAAACGGAGGAGGACAGATTCAAGAGAGTCGCATCCTGCGCGGATGTAACTATCGAGGAACTCAGAGACGCTCCAATGAGTGACGTAATTAAAGCAGATGAACACCTGAAGAGAATAGCTGAGGAGGAAACAGGCAGACATCTCAAAGTAATTGAACTCAACGGACAGCAGTACGGATTCATCCCAAATTGGCAAGAGTTTAGTCTAGGGGAGTGGATAGACATAGAGGAGTATTCAGGAGATTTCTGGAATAACGCCCATAAGATTATGAGCATTTTATACAGACCTATCTTGAGAAGGCAGGGAGACGTTCACACGATAGAGAAGTACACAGCGAAAGAAGACTCAGAAGCGTTCAAACTCCTCCCTGCTGACCTCTTCGGTGGGTGTATCCTTTTTTTTTTGAATTCAAGAAGGACACTACTGCACACTATGAAGTCCTCTTTGATGAAGGTAGCGGAGAGCCTGACGCATTCAGCAGTAAATGGGGATGGTATCCAAGCCTCTACGCTCTCGCAGGAGAAGACATTCAAAGGATGGACGCGATTACTGAGAAGAGTGTGGGGTCTATTTTCACGCACCTCGCTTTCCTCAAAGACCTCCACTACAAGCTAAAAAATGATAACGTATAACAACATAGTAAACCGCTTTGAGAAGTTTGTAGAAGACCATCTTTTCTTAAAGACCTTTACACACGGCTCTCCTTCAGGCGTGGACTTAGATAAGTTTGAAGTGTATCCAGCTCTGCATCTAGTCTATACAGGAGCGACTTATGACAACACCTCGAAAGAGTATAGCTTTGAGGTTTACATCCTAGACCTCCCCCCTGACAAAGCGGATAAGGTAGACAATCAAACGCAATTAGTCAGCAACGCAGAACAGGTAGCTGAGGACATCCTAGCCGATATGATGAACGGAGACAATGTCTTCAATTTCAACGACCTTTATTCTGTCACGAGTGCAAGTTCCACACCCTTAGAGGAGACCACATCGAACTCACTCGCAGGGGTTCTCTTGAGTATAAGCATAGAGGTAGGCTACACCTTTGACTCGTGCAATGCTCCGCTTTCAGGCGTCACTCCTTCAGGGTCTCAGATTCCAAGCGGAGGAGGTGGGACAATTTCCACAATACACTACACCTCATCTAGGGATACAAATTTCGGGGTAGGGTCTACTGATATTCTAGTCCCAAATGTCAATGATGGATATTGGTTAACTAGCTCAATCAATCTAAGAAAGAGTGTATCTTTTCTCTTAAGCGGAATTTTTAAGCGTCACGAGATTCACGGACTCAACTCCTCAGCAGCAGTCTCAGGAGAATTCGTATTCAGAGTATCAGCAGACTCAGCAGGTGTTGTCTCAATAACTTTGGCAACTTCAGGGGCAGCCTTTGGAGGTACAGCAAGTCATACGTTCACATCAGCAGGGTCGGTTGATTTAACTATCTCAGGGAGTACCACCAACATATCTTCAACATTTGCATACTTCGGGGCAGCTATTATCAGCAACACTACAGGAGTTGTGACTATGTCATCGGCTCAATTAACTATAAACAATCAATTCTAATGTCACACCACGAACTAACAAAAGAGGAGAAGTTCCACATTCAAACTCAGGAGGAAGTGGCGCGATGGGATAAGGTATTCACTATCCTTGATGACTTAGAGACTAGACTTAAATTAATAGAAACCAAAACTAAATAGATATGGAATTTTTCAATAACAACTGGGTAGAGATTATCCTCGCAATTATTACCTTATTAGGTACAATTACAGCCTTGACTGAAACGACAAAAGACGACGGAATCTTAGACATCGTAACAAGAATTTTCAACGCTATAATCTTCGGACGCAACAGGTAGAAAGTGGCACAGGAAACTAAATACTATGAAGCAGCACTCAAGAAGTACGCAGGTCTCTTAGCGAACGCAGCAAAGCGAACACTAGGGACTAGAACTATAGGCAAAAACAAGTCGTATGGTAAAGCGTCAGGGGCATTGCAGAAGAGTCTGAAGTTTTCTATAGATGGTCAGGATGCTATTTTCGGCTCTCCAGATCCGTCAGCTACGTTCATATATTGGGGCGTTAATGGCACAGAAAAGCATCGAGGCTCTCCGTTCTCGTATGGTTCTAAACAACCCCCCTCAAGTGTCATTAGGCAATGGATGAAAGTTAAGCCTGTCAGATTGAGGAATAAGAGTGGGGCATTCATAGAGCAGACTGAATCGCGTCTGAGTTCAGCAGCGTACCTCATTGCAAGGTCTATCAAAAAGAAGGGAATAGCCTCCCTGAAGTATTGGGACATAGCATACAAAGAAACCCTACCACGAGCAGAGAAGAAACTAGGCGAGGCATTTGCAAAAGACCTCTTCAGTCACTTTGCAGTTAAGGTAGGTAATATAAAATTGACAAGTAAATGAGCGCACAGATAGACAGCAAACCGACAAAAATAATACCTGCAAATCAATCTCTGATATTTAGCATATCGGACTCAGGCACGACCCCTGACAGGTTTGTAGTTTGGGTCAATGAGGACTCTGTGGAAATCGCAAAGCTATACTTAACCCCCAATACAAACAATGTCGCTTTCTTCAATCTCGCAGAGGTAGTCAGGGACAGGGTAAAAGTAGACGACAAAATCAGAGATGAGAGCGCAACCCTTCTCAGCTATTCTACCCTTCCCTTCACAACAGGAAGGAACGGACTCAAAGAGTATGAGGTAGAGGTCGGAACTTTTACAGGCTCAACAGAAAGCGCACCACAAGACTCAGACAAGGTCTATCTTCTTGATGGAGTAGAGCAAATAAGCGCAGGACTACATCCGTCTTTTACCGATTACTATGCAACTGCATTGACTAAAAAAGTATGGCTTACAGACAGGATTCCTGTCAGCGATGTCATAACGATTGAAGCGTCTGACGATGAAGAGGGATGCATAGCCTTTCTAAATGACATTAATATAATCGGAGGACTAGCTGCGCAGATAAAAACAACTATCAAAAACGCAACAGGCACGGCTCTCAGTACAATATATGACACAATAAACGTGGCAAATGGAGCGCAACTACCAAGCGCATCGGACATCAATCAGAAACTCACGTACTTAATGGCGTACCCTAAAAACTTTGAGAGCTGGAGTTCAGGAGAGTTGTCAGCCAATCCAACTTGGGATAGCTATGAGATACAACTTCTATCAGGCTCAGGTGCTAAATTAAGCAACGTACTAAGTGTTAAAAGAAGGTGTACACAGGAGAAGCATAAGAACACTCAACTAGCTTGGACAAACTCAGTCGGAGGATGGGACTCTGTTCTCTTTACAGGACGCACAGAACACACCGACTCAGTCTCCTCAAAACCCTTTAAGAAAAACATAGGGGATTGGGATGCGTCAACGTATTCCTTTCTACCTGAAGCAAGAGAATCACAAGCGTATCAGGTCACAGGAAAATCAATGTTCAAACTGACAAGCATAGACTTCTCATTCGCAGATATTGAACTTATCAAATACGCGATTCGCTCAGATAATTTAATGATGAGAGCAGGGTCAGGAGATTGGATACCTGTCACAATAGATACAAATTCCTACAACGTAAAAGAACGATTCTCAGGCGTCTTCTCTGTCTCGTTATCTGTTACCCTAGCACAATCCCTCAGATGTTAAGGCTAGTCGTTTGGAATAGCGCAGAGACGGCTCAACATACCATTGAGCTATACGACCACGCACCTGTAAATTTGAACTATCAATTTGCTGATGTTTCCCAGATCAACAAGACTCAGGGGTCATATTCTCAGACTTTTAGGATACCTGCCACTAAGCAAAATAAGGATTTCTTTGGTTCTATAGACAAGGCAAATATACAGGATACTTCTGACCTTATAGTCTCAAATTACAGCGTGAAGCAGAAGATAAAAGCGTCCCTGAGCTATAACACTATCCCCCTGATGAATGGCTATGTTCAAATCAAAGCCGTATATGTTCAAAAGAAGGACTTTGCTGATATTGAACTCATATTTTTTGGAGACACTATCGACCTAGCTACTGCGCTAAAAGAAAAGAAAATAGCTGACCTGTCAACAACTTCAATAGACCATACTCTAAACTATACGAATCTAATTATTTCGATGACTCTCGCATTGAAGTCAGGAAATGTAGTGTATGGATTAATGGATAAGGGTAGAAATTGGACATTCGCAGAAGGACAAGACCCCCCATACTCATCAACATCAGGTCTATGGCAGGGAGACTTTACTCCATACGTCAGAGCGAAGTGGTTAGTGGATACGATAATGTCTGAGGCAGGGTACACATACGACTCAAATCTATTCGACTCCGCAGACTTCCTGAAGATTTACCTCCCTGCGTACAATGGTTCTATAACACCTCGCTCAGATGACGATAGCTCAGAGACTCAGGTGGCAGGAGTAGGGTTGTCCTCAGACTTTACCACGACTTCAACAAGCAACGTCATTGTCCCTCTTTTAGATTCAGTATCAGGAGGCTTTGACTTCTCAAATAATTGGGACAATGCTACCTACAAATGGACTGCCCCATATAGCTGCTCAGTAACTTTTACTCTCTCTATAAGCACATCAATAGGAACAACAGGATATGCAACATCTCAAGTAATGCGAAGCATTTCAGGAACAGATGTTCCTGTTGTGCAATTAAATGGAAATGGGTCTTTTCAATGGACTACAACTATCGCAACAGGGGAGACTTTATCTGTGTACACAAAAACCTCAGCAGGAACTATTATACTAAGTTCAAACCCTGTAAGTCAGAACTTCTCAACCTATTTCAGAATAGACAGCGTCTCAGAACCTCTACAAGGTCAAGACGTAGATATGAGTCTCAACTTCCCTGACATTAAACAGATTGATTTCTTGATGGGATTGCAGAAGATGTTTAACCTTGTCTTTGTCCCTGATAATAGAAAGCCAAATCATCTGCTAATTGAGCCGATGCAGGACTACATAGCGACAGGAACTAAGAAAGATTGGACAAACAAAATAGACTACAATAAAGACGTTCTAATAAAACCGACCACAGACATTCAAAAGAATGTATTTGATTGGGAGAACTCAGCAGGTCAGGACTTCATAAACGTAGCCGTTCAGCAGTCAACGGATAGAGTATATGGACGGCATAGAATAGAAGACAAAGACAATGACTTTGCTACAGGAGAGGCAAAAGTTCAGACTCAATTTGCCCCCTATATTTTGAGCAATATCCCCAGCTCTTCCATAGCTATTCATAGATGTATAGACAAAGGAGGAAAGGGAGTTCAGAGTCCAAAGGCACGATTAGCGTACTACAATAGTATTGACACCTCATTTGGAGAAGTCTATATCTACAATGATTCTCTAGTAAGTACAAATATAGGATTCCTTCCAAACTTCAGTAACTACAACGCAATTAGTCCGACAGTCTCAAACAATGATTTAAATTTTGGATACGAGAGAGCGTTCATCTTCTTAAACTCGCACCCTGTAAATACTCAGTATTATCGTTATTGGATGGGGTTTGTCAATGAACTATACTCTTCTGACTCTAGACTCCTGACAGCGTATGTCAAACTCAATCGGGCAGACATCCAAGACTTTGAATTCTCGGATAGGATATACATCAAAGACACATACTACAGAATCCTGAAGATAAGCAACTATGACGCTACAACAGGGGGAGTCGTAAAGGTGGACTTTATCAAGATTCTGTCTGACGTTCCTGATTGTGCTGACCTGCCCACAGGACAAAGAACTTCAGGCGCATCATTAGGAGCAATTACATTTAACGGAGGAGCAACTGACTACGGCTCACAAGCGTGTTGTGAGCGTTATGGATACGTATGGTTTCCTGACAAAGCAGGAGGCAACCCTAGATGCTACCCAAGTACATTCATCCCAACACCTCCCATAACATAATGGACAAAGGCAACAAAATACTAGAGGCAATCCTTCTCCTTCAGGAAATGGACACCCCCCAAAAACTTCCGATGTATCACTATGCACTCGACTACACACTAACCGCTATCTTCCTATTCGCTTACGGA
>Ga0315321_10001176_pt1 | contig 20028 bp, 15 predicted proteins | sample M180m21515metaG_FD_203464 | JGI IMG/M metagenome (GOLD analysis project Ga0315321, IMG submission 203464) | Ammonia-oxidizing marine archaeal communities from Monterey Bay, California, United States - M1 80m 21515 | ecosystem: Environmental > Aquatic > Marine > Intertidal zone | place: USA...
TTGCTTACAGTTCCAACTTATCTAGCAATATTGTTCGCTGTGGTTTCTGAAAAAATTGATATTAGAGATATTGATAATGATCTGCTAGATTTATCGGAAGAAGAGTAATTTTTATCACGTTAATGATATTGATTGGATAAAAATTATTCTTGAACACCACCATAAGTTGATTAAATCTCAGGATGTCCGAGTTTTATGAATCCAATCGATACTGGTATTAAAGGGCGGAACAGTATTATCGTTCTATCATCGATAGTCCTACTTTTATCAATATCTGGATTAATCATGGATGCTAGCGGTGTCCCATGGGTTGCGTCAGGCGAAGATTATAATTCTGAATCTCAAAAATACGATTATTATAATTCAGAAAGTTGGGATGAATGTTGCAAAGAAGATTATGAAGAATATTTACAATACTCCGATAGTGTTCAGGACTCTACAGATACGGTTTCTCTTTTCAATTCCCCCCTCACCTCCTATTTTGTTTTGATATTAATATTCTCAGTTGTTTGCTTGACTGTTACCCTTATTCCGTTTAATACCTCTTTCAAATTACCAATTGTAACACTGCTTGGTTTGTCTACTGCTACCGCAGGTATCTTCTTAACTCGTAAATTTATTATTACTTTCGGATTTTACTTTGATGCGTTATCAAATCTTGGTGACAGAGAGCCACCATTTCATCTCGATGTAATGGTCTATTACGGTGGATTAATTGGACTAACGTGTCTAATTTTTGGTGCCGTTATTATCACCGTTCTTAAGAACAATATAATGGTAAATAGTTTGAATTCGGTAATCATAATCAATAGAGCTAGAGTCTTTCTCGGTTTGGCTCTTTTCGTGTTCTTGTTTTCTCCTCTCGTACCAATTTCGTATGTCACCATCGATACAAACTCGGAATTTTATAATGAAAAAACCGATAATGCTGAAATTGTTTTGCCGGTTAGGTTATTGATGTATGATGATTTGCTTGACGGGGATAACAGCATAGATCCTGAGACCAAGGATATAGTTGAAAACACTGCTGGGAATTACGCTTTAGTTGAAGACTTATTCTTTACTTTGATGTGGATTAATCTGTCGATTATAATGCTGATTAGTCTTTCAGTTATTCCAAAAGTTGGATTCATTTTCGAAGGTATAGCACAAATCAATATCTTATCGATTCCTTTGATAATAATCGCGTTAATCTTTACAATATTAATGTACGTTAACCTACCTGATATGGTTGGTGTGAACGGAATTTATAGTGATGGAGTCTATTATGGAATGTACTTCCATGCTAATTGGATTATGTTGCTGTGCTGTATTGTTGGAATTGTAAATTGGATTATTCTTTTGATTAAATCTCACATACCTTGGTGGAAAACATTGAACTCAGTTATGGTCACAAGTGGGACTAACCACGAAAAACATAACACAATTTGGGAAAGAAAAGAGAGATACTAAAGTTGAAATATTCACTCGTCTCTGGAGTGAACCCAGATTAGATGGAAACCGAATCGGGATTTGATAAAACAATCACATTGCCCAATTTCCTGTGCCCACACTTGTTTGGAAAACTCTTCAGCCATCTGCTTTTCGTGGAACTCACCAAGGTCACCTTTTTTTTCAGATGTAGGGCATGTAGAATAGTCACGTGCCATCTTTTTGAAGACTTTGAATGGCTTCTTTGCACTAGTGATTTCATCGAGAATCGCTTGAGCTTGTGACTTGGATCCAATTAGAATATGGCTTGCATGTGCATAACGTCCGGGATATCTCATTTTACAACCCTCCTAATTGTAGAAACATGTACTCTGTCTGTTAAGTGAGTGGCTACAAACAATAGAGGACAATAAATCCATCCAGTCACATAAGATGCCCATGTAAATACCAATGGAAGGCTAGGCCTCTTGATTGTATTGCGAATAATTCTGGCATGTAACCCAAATAGCAGCATAATGGAAACTTTTGGTAGGAATGTCAAAACTCTGATTCCACTTTTTTGTCCACCGTATATCGCTTTGACAGAAACATGAGATATTGTCCAACCTACTTCTGATAAGCGCATTAGCCACCAATTTGGATACCCATATCCCTTCCAAGAAACATTCCAATTCCAAGACCGAAGCACAGCACTACTAGTTGCAGTATAGCCACACTGTGGGTCACGAATAGTTTGGCCACAGGCCAGTGTAGTTAGAATTCCTAGCAGAAAGGTGCCAAAGCGCCGATGTAGTGGCATTTTTTCTGAACGATCTAATCTTTCACCCTTTACATGATGAGCTTTACCTGAAATAATTGGCTTGATTAAATCCTCCATGTCACTGGGATCCATTTGTCCATCGCCTGCCATCACTACCGATATGAATTCACAATCTAGTATTTTCAGTAAATGTCTGTGCCCGCTATCGATTGCAGCACCAACACCCTCTCCGGATAATGTCACCAACTCAGCATCACCTACCAAGTTCCCTGTGCCATCGGTTGAACCATCGTCCACAACGACAACTGTGTCGACATATTCAGGAATTGTGGCCAAAACATTTGGTAAATGTTCGGCTTCATTACGTGCAGGGATGACAACACCAACATGCCAACTCCCGTACATGGCCCTCCGACAAAGGGTTGGATGATGAACTTCATGGAAGAACTACAGTAAAACAAATCTTCAAAAGCCAATGAACAAAGTTCTAGATATGCAGATACGATTTCGTTTGTTGGCACTTGCGCTTACCTTACTGGTAATATTGCCAGGTTGTACCAGCCCAAAGGCGATGGAAGAAAGTGATGAAACAGTAAACGAACTTGATTTGCCAGAACGATTGAATCTTGTTGCAGATACAGCAGGGAGAGATATCGATCGTGGTCCACAGATGAATATTATCGCAGATGCTAATGGTTCCAACACATTGTTACTGTGGGTTTCCACTGGGTGCTCTGGCTGTCATGACTGGACGGAAATGATCGCTGAGTCTATGCGTAATGGTAGTATTTCAAACGATACACGGATTGTAACAGTTCACCGTTACCCATCGTTTGAGAGCAGTGAGGAAGTTATCGAGGTGTATGCTACCGAAAATAGTACAACAAACTCCCTTTGGCCGGTAATGATGCCATTTGATGGTCAATCCGCCATTGACCTTGACAAGGGTGAAGAAACCGAATATGATTTCCAAACAGCGTTTGGTAATCCTGCAACACCATCTTTTACCTTGATTGATGGTGATGGAAACACACTTTGGAAAAATAAACAATATTGGGCGAATTACACAATGTTAACGGATGCATTAGAACTTCTAGACTCCTAATCGGTGAAGATTTAGACTTCTCAAACCGCTACTTTCGATGTATTTCTATCCATGAACTTCATCACTTAGAAGTATTCCCGGCAAATATGGAGTCCCTACGTATTGTTCTGATGGGAAAGGACTTCGAATTACGTTTTGTATCTTTAGTAGTACGTGCAAGAGAACTTGGAGACGAAGTTGTACTCTATGATTTGGGGAGTGCTGATGACACTATTGAACTCGCTAAAAAAGTAGATTGCCGCGTGATTAATTACACTGAAGAGGCCTTAGTGCCAGCATTGGCAAAATCCTTAGTCGATGATAATCCTGCAGAATGTACTTTACTCGTCCATGTTAATGAGCGACTCAAACTTAGAGACTTACCATTACTGGTAAATCGGGCTAGGGAAAATTGGGATGTCCATATGGCCTTTATCAGTGAAGAAAGTGACAGCTCAAATCCGCAAGAAGTTGTTTATGAAAAAGCAGAAATTTCACATTTGGCCGCATCCATAACTGGGCTTGAAGCACTTTCTGATTCGAAAAATACAGACACACCCATTGATTTAGATCATGATTTGCGTGTCCGTGTACTTCATTCGAAACCATCTCCTAAAGTACAGCAAAGAGAATCCCTTGCCAATGCATCAAAGTTTGCTCAACTTTTCTATTGGATGTTAGAATCAAAGCATCCACTCCTACTATTTGGAATTCCAGGAATTGTTTTGTTCATGGTGGGATACAAATTATCCGGTAATGTTCTCGACACATTTGATGAGTGGAATGAAACTAGTGTTGGTGTTAGCCTAGCAGTCATTGGAGTTACTCTGATGGGCCTATTTGCAATGATGGTTGGACTCATGCTTTACATAATGGGGAAGCAGGTCAAGCAAATTCAATCACAGTATAATCACTTACCTAAGGAAGAGTGATTGTCTTGGACAAATACTTGATTTGTTTTGACATGGATCGTGTATTGGTTGATCACTTATCTACTTGGCAATATGTGTATGACAAATTAGAAGTTTCAAATGAAGAAGCTTTTAACCTCTATAATCAAGGTAAATTAGATGAATGGGATTGGCTCAAAATGGACCTTGCACTTGTGAAAGGTGCGCATCCTGGCATAACCGATGAAAAAATGCGCCAATTATGTGTTGGAACACCCTTGATGGATGGTATCAGGGAATGTTTGGATTGGATTATCGCAAATGGCCATGAAGTTGCAATTATCAGTGGTGGGATGCAGGAAACAGCCCGAGATATCGCATGTATGTATCCAAGTCATACTCCATGGCGGCGTCGTTGGGGAGGAATAAACCGCCATCGTGGATGTGATACTAAATTCCATGTATTCACAAATGGTTGGCTGGGTCGTAACGATGGTTCAATCGATGATTATGGGCGCTACCAAGTTCAGATGAATGGTAAAGGCTCTATTGTAAATATGCTACAACGTCGACTTGGGATTCCAGTATCTAGAACAATATCTATCGGTGATAGTGCTGGCGATATTGGAATGTTCGAACAAAGTGAATTGTCAATTTGCTTCAACCCGTGGGACGAAAAACCAGTTGCTGTTGCCAAGATGACAATTCGTAGTAGAAATCTTCTCGATGTCCTTGAAGCAATCAAGAAACAAATCATGGAGTGACTCTACGGGAGTCACGTGGGAATGGAATAACTTCTCGAATATGGTCTGCACCAGATAGCCAGGAACAAACTCTGTCAACACCAAGACCGAATCCTCCATGAGGAACTCCTCCGTAGGTTCGAGTATCAATGTAGAACTGATATGGTTCACGTGGAACCCCTGCCTCGTCAATGCGTGCTAAAATTTCCTCTTCAGACCAAGTTCGCTCGCCACCACCTACGATTTCACCATAGCCTTCAGGTGCTAGCAAATCGTGACACAATACGTAATTATCATCATCAGTATCAACTCTGTGATAGAATGGTTTTGCAATCTTTGGATAGTGAGTTAGGAAGTGCGGTACATCGAAATCCTGAGTTAGAACCTTTTCCTTGGAGTAATCCAAATCCTGTCCCCATTCAATTTCAACATTCATACCTTGAAGAGTTTCAACTGCTTCATCATAACGCATTCTAGGATATGGATTGTCAGCATATCTGGCAATCAAGTCAAGATCTCTATCTATGTCTGTCAACTCATCTTCCCTTTCTTCTAACACAGTGCGTGCAATGTGTCTAACCAATCCTTCTCCATGCGACATAATTTCAGCATTAGATGCCCAAGCAACTTCCATTTCAGCATGCCAGAATTCAGTAAGATGTCTTCGAGTACGACTCTTTTCTGCACGGAATGATGGTGCGATTGTGTATAATCTCTCTAATGCAGGCATTGCTGCTTCAGCATAAAGTTGCCAAGATTGGGTCAAGTAGGCTTTTTTCCCGAAATATGGGACTTCGAAAAGTGTAGATCCTCCTTCAACCGCTCCGGCAACGAAGTTCGGGGCTTGGTATTCGACGAAATCCTTGTCACGGAAGTAGGAATGTATTGCACCAAATACACTGGAACGAATTTTTAGCATGTTAGTCATACGTCCAGTTCTAAGGTACAGGTGGCGGTTGTCTAGGAGGAATTCTGTTTCTCCTCCATCTGCAGCAGCCATAGCTGATTCTGTAATTGGGAATGGAGTCTCTGCTCTTACTGCGCCAATAACTTCAGCACTAGCAACCACTAATTCATGACCTCCAGGTGCACGTTCGTCAACATTGACAGTTCCTTTGAGAATTACCGATGCTTCAATCAATGCACCTTTCAGTTCTTCAAAGGCCTCATCACCTAAGGTTTCACGCTTAGCAACGCACTGGATTGTACCTGTGGAGTCTCGCAGTACAACGAATCTAATCTTATTGGAGCCACGAGTTCTCTTTACCCAACCTTTCAATTCAACTTCGGCACCATCATGTGCACCAGCCTGGACATCTCCAATCCAGAACTCCTTCGCCATGTCCTGCCGTGCAAGGCATTGTGCTTGAATGCCTCGCATCTAAGCAACTGTTTGCCTACGGGTTTTCCAATAAATCCTAGAATACCAATGAGTATGACTTATTTTTGGGAAAGCATCAAACCTTAGTCGGTTCAATCTAAGTTTGTGTCCCGTACTGTAGTCTATGCTATTGGGGGAAATGCACTTTCTTCACCAAAGGGTGGTAGTGAAAATGAATCAGCGTTAATTCTGGCCAAAGTAATTAGTGATGTCATCGATTTACTGGAATCTGGCTGGCGAGTGGTTTTGACACATGGAAATGGGCCGCAGGTCGGACATTTAATGTCGCTTGACCCATCCCAATCTATGGATGATTGGGTTGCAGCTACACAAGGGATGATTGGTCATTCACTTTCAATAAATCTAGATTCAATCTTGAAACGAAGAAGCCGACCAGAGGCTACAGCCGTTGTCTTGACACGGGTTGAAGTAGACACAAACGACCCGGGTTTCCAATTTCCAACTAAGCCTGTAGGTCCTGTATTATCTGATGAGCAAGTCATGACTGAAGATTGGGATATTGCTGAAACTGCTAATGGACCAAGAAGAGTAGTGGCTTCGCCACTTCCAAAAAGGATTCTCGATATTGATGTGATCAAATCTCTAATTTCTAAAAATGCGATTGTGATATGTTGTGGAGGAGGAGGAATCCCAGTTGTTTACAAGGAAGACCACTTTTCTGGAATTCCCGCAGTAATCGATAAAGACAGACTCAGTGTATTATTAGCAGAAAATATTCAAGCAGATGCCTTGATAATTTCAACAGCCGTGGATTCAATATGTACTGGCTTTGGTACCCCCGATGAGATTAGTCATGCCAAACTGAGCGTTGCTGAAGCAAAAAAATACATGAAAGATGGTGAATTTCCGGATGGCTCAATGGGGCCCAAGGTTGAATCTTTAATCGAAGCTGTAGTAAATATTCATGGAATACAAAGCGTACTTTGTCAACCAGGTAGTGCACTCAAAGCATTACGTGGCAGCAGTGGAACTACAATCTCACCATGACTATACATTACAGTTGACCTGTATAATAATCGTAAATAATTGGATTAAATTAAATACGACTTGACTGACCGCGGGCTGGGCCTGTAGCTTAGTCAGGTAGAGCGATGGACTCTTAATCCATCGGCCGCGGGTTCGAACCCCGTCAGGCCCGCTATCAAACTAATCGTCCTGTTGGATTAACAAATGTTTCAACACCATTTGCCCCTGCTAGTACCACTGCATCGCACATATTGTTGAACAAACCGACTTGCACTACACCTGCGATTTGCAAAATATCTGATTCAGATTGAATCGGATCACTAATCTTAGGTCCAGTATGTGCATCTGCAATCATATTTCCATTGTCTGTAATTACAGGACCATTTCCTGCCATTCGAATATTTACTCTGCAATCCAATAGTCGTGTAAGTGACCTTACAGTTGCCTCATGTGAAAATGGAGTAACCTCGATTGGTAAAGGGAAAGCACCTAAGTTTTCAACACGCTTTCTGTCATCTGCTACTACAACCATAGCTGCACTTTCTTGTGCAACAATTTTTTCTCTTAGCAGAGCAGCACCACCACCTTTGATAAGTTGGAATCGAGGGTCATATTCATCGGCTCCATCAATCACAATATCGAGCCCATCAATCTCTGAAAGTTCAACTAATGGAATTCCTACTTCAATAGCCAACTTTTCTGTAGCCAAACTTGTAGGAACTCCTGTTATTTTCAGTCCATCTTCCGCAATTCTTCGGCCCAATTCAATTACGGTATGTTTGACCGTTGAACCTGTACCAAGGCCCACTTTCATTCCATCTTTTACAAACTTGCAAGCCTCAATTCCCGCTTCCCGCTTGAGCGCCTCTACATCAGCCATATCTGCCCCAGAGGCCAGAAGTCAATAAGCAATGTGAAAGGGAATGTGTGAAGTGCTTAGAGTTCATGCCATAGGCATGGCGAGGCAAAGGTTAGCACTTTTTCTCGTTACGATGTTTTGTTTAATGTCCTACGCACCACTAGTAAATGCAAATCCGCCTTCACGCGAGGTCGATGTTGTAATTGGCCTAGGTCCTGATGGAATGTCCGACCAGTTTTATGTTGAAATTCCAGATGGAGAAATCGTTACAGATTTCAGCGTAAAAGTCTTTGAGAAGACATGGCCAATCAATGATGTTGTTACTCTTGATTCCAAAGTAGATTGGATAAACGGTCATGAAATGGATGGAATCGATTACAATTTATCAGGTCTACGAATCTTGCCGATGAGCCATGAATGGAATTTTGAAGGTTCGACTCAAAGTTGGACTCTTGATACCAGTGGAGGTTGGGCGCATGGATATGATTCAACACTAGGATCAACCAACGGAGTACACTCCGGAACATCTGCATTGTACACTTACAATGGAAACTATCCAAATTACATGGGTGGTCCATACTGGGCTACATCTCCAACAATTGATTGTTCATCGTGCTCGGGAACTTGGGACCTAAAATATTGGCGTAAACTTGGTGTTGAATCATCATCCTATGACCATGCATATGTTTCTGTAAAGACCTCAGGTGGGGGGTGGACTAATGTCTATTCTAATCCATATGGATCTACCAATGATGGTTCATTTACACAATTAACTCACGATGTTAGTAACCACATCGCAGGCAACTCAGCATTCCAGGTCAGGTTTGGACTTGGAACGACAGATGGTTCTGTAAGTTATACTGGATGGAATGTCGATGATATTATTCTAGAACCAAGAGGAAATACTGGTACGGGAATTGCGAATTGGACAAGTATTGCTTTTGGACCAAATTCCAATGGAACTATGGAAATGGAACATGGCTTAATGGCTATTGATGCAACGATTCCTGCAGGTTCAATGATGCATTGGAGCCTCATTGATGCTGCAGATGGCACCTCGATTCCAGGTTTCATCGATCGTAATGATTTATCTGCAGATCTTTCTGTTATCGATGAAATAGCACACCCTGCGGTACAGTTGAAGATACATATGGAATCGGCAAGTGATAGTCCAATTATCCATTCGATAAAATTAGGAGGAGGTGTAATCGAATCGTTTACTACCGACCCTTCACTTTCAGGATGGAGTGGTTTCACCTCACACAACAATGGTGCAGTATCGGGAAGTAGTATGCTCTATGCACCAAATATTCGTACAACGCACCCATTTAGTGCTCTAGAAATGGATTGGACCGGTAGTGGTAGTGGAAACTTCGAGGCCTGCTTCAGTGATGCCAATACATGTTCTTCTACCGGGTGGGAGACTATCCCGTCCAATGGAAAACTCACATTGGATAATCCAAGTGTTAATTTAATTCTAAGATGGAGTGGTAGTGGTTCCTATTCAATGGACCATATAGAAATCGATTTACATCGCCAGTCTTCACCTCTAGATGCTCGGATTGATATTGGCATGGATGGTGTCAATGAATGGTCGTTTTCAGATCCCGCTATTGGGGGATGGGGGATACAAGACCGGTTTGTTGACGGAAATCGCAGTGCTAACATTTCCATAATTCCAAACGGAAATCAATTAGTTGAGATGAATTATCCCATTAGGACAGGACTTTCAGATGGGTCATATGATTCAACGGGTAATTTGATGTTATCACTTACAGCTATTGAGGCTCCAGTAGATGGAGTCGATATCAGTATAGGAGTTGGTGGAAATCACCTATTCACAGAGTCACTTGGATTTATTTTAGGTCCAACAAGTTACATCTTCAGTGATGGTCAAATGCAAGATCTGTTCACTGAGATGAATTCACGGGCTGCTGAATTCAACATAGTTGGGGAATTAGATGCCCATAAAATAGAGATTATTATTTCATCTTCATCTGGGGGAGATCTTCTGGTTTCGGGGCTATCTGCACCTTACCGATACGATGCCCAAATCGATGGTGATGACTCATTGCCAATTATTGCCGCAATCAATTCTCAGTTATCACAAGTGCCAGTAAATAACGGAGTTAAGAAAGTCCTAATTCCTATTGTCATGGCAAACCCTGGCCATCTTTACATTTGGGATTATGGAATCCAAACCCTAGGGTCGCCAGAACCATTGTCAATGTCTATGACTAACCAAACCGATACACTGGTTGCCGGTAATGATTGGTATGAATTTAGTAGTAAATTCGACCTTTCAGTCATCGGTGTTTCTGATGCGGCTCAGCAGTTTATCAGTGAAGGTTGGTCTTCAGTATTCACTCTAGGCGGAAGCGAGTGGAGCCGTTCAGTATACTGTTCTGTAGTTACTGACACGTGTACAGCTGACCAAGGGGTCATCATCGAATCGTTTTCACATAGTTTTGATGGAGCCGAAGTAGAGTTTTTCCATCGAATAAGAATTTCATCTATTTGGCCGGATGAAGAAGCCATCATCGCTTCAAGTTCAATCGGTATGAATGGTCCCGAATCACAACCAGCGCAAATTCGATTTGGTGCAGGCTGGTCCATGGGGGTCGAACAAGATGTTGATGTCGTGGATTGGCATCTTGCTTTTGCAGATGGTGCAGAATCAACTTGGGATGCATTGTACATCGATCCATCTAATCCAGGAATTGTTGAGGTTGAATTAGCATTCGAGAATTTAGAGGATTCACCTCGCTCATCCGCATTTAGTATTACACTTTACATGGATGGAATTCAAACAGATGTAACACAGGAACTGGTCGATGGTGTTGCTACTCTAATGTTCACTCCCAATGCTTTGGCTAATGAAGTAGAATTATCTGTAGTTGTTACTGGTTTATATGGCCAGGATGTGAATTGGAATGTACCTAAGAATGCAACTTTCTTATTAGATGATTTAGCGCCTATTCTTCTTTCAACAAATGTTGCACCACTCGATCATAGAAGCAACGAAATGCCACTCGAATTGATATTCGAAATAGGTGATCGGCCACTATTGCCACGACATTCACTGCTCCATCTTGAATCATCATGGGATGGTTCAAGCACAGTGGTATTGGATAAGCCAGCTAACCTCAATGGATTCCAAGGAGAGTATTCCTCAATTCTTGATGTTAGCAATACCAATGTCGGCGATACCTTGGCTGGTTGGCTCGAAGTATTCGACCCCGCAGGACATCGATTACCAGATTCTGGTAGTCCTGAAAATCCATTATTCATTATTCGCTTTGGACCAGACGGTGCTCCAATAATTATGGAAGATGGATTGGGATGGACACATGCAGATCACTGGCTTCACCCGGGACAAAATTACAGCATGCAAATTCCGATACAGGATGTCAACGGTTACGGGGATATTGAATCTGTACAAATTGACATGGCATCTGGATCATCAGAGAATTTAATGATAGAATGGTCCGCTATTGGAGGATGTACTTCCACCTCAACTGAAATGGTGATTGAGGATTGTTTCATCGTAGGGGATGCTTATCATTTCGATGCAATGTTTACTTTGGAAGTTGTAATCTCCTTTGCGTGGGATTTCAATCCTGATTCTTCTCTGGAAAGAATGATTCGGATAACCGCTAGTGACGATGCCGGACAATCATATCGCAGTGAATTAAAATCTGTGTGGCGCTATTCAAGTGAAATGGAAGTGGATCTTTCTAGCGTTGGATTCAAAGAATCATCTGCATTTGTTGCTCCAGGAGATACGAGTATTCTTTCTGCTGATATAATTTGGACAAAGGGTGGACAATTAGTCACGACTATGATCGACATTACTGCAAGCCTAAACGAATCTATTCAATATGGCCTCGCTTCAAATGGATCTGTGGATTTACAACTAATCGCCCCTAATGCAACTGGAATACACCCAATTACCTTGGATTTGGTTAATTTGCCACTTGGAGCGATTGATAGAACTGCAACAGAAGAGGTTGTGGCATGGATGGTTGTTGATGGTAACCGGCCTAGTGTAGTACAATTCCTCTCCCCTAATCCCCTAAATATTGTTCAGGAGCGGGATTGGAAGAACCTAACCTTCGAAATAATGGTCAATGAAAGCGAAGGCCTAGATCTGGATTCGATGCGAATGTTCTGGCTTATTCTTCCTAATGGAATGGCAATTCCTGAACTTGCTTTACTCGGTGGTAATGTCAGCATGGAGTTGATTGCAGGAACTGGTGCGGGAACCTCAATCCCACTTTCAGCAACTATTGACTTAGATGCAATTATTCCGGAAATTAGCCGAGATAATTCGTGGGACCTTTGGATTTGGATTCAAGGTAATGACCTTGCAGGGCAGGAATTTGATTCTACATTCAATAGCCGGAATTCCCCATTGGCGATTTTACAATTAGCTAATAGAGAAGCCGAATTACGCTTGGAATCCAAGGATATTGTAATTCCAGATAGTAATCCTAGCACTGGAGATATTATTTGGCTGAATATTACAGTTTACAATGATGGCCCTGTTGATGGAACTACCAGTATACGTGTTGAAGTAATTGAGGATGGGGACGATCGAAAACTCATTGAAATCGTAACTTTAATTGTACCTGCATCTGGTTCTGTATCTTTTGAGGCCAAATGGGTCCCAGAATCTTCTGGTCCCGCTTGGGTAGAGATTTCGACGCCTGATGGCTTGAGTGAAAGGACAAATCCAATACAAATAGAAAAAGGAGAATCCACATTTATCATTGAAAGTCTCGATGGTGCAAGCAATACTATGCTCACTGGTTTTTCCATTATTGCATTCCTAATGATGGGCTTACTGGGCTATCTTGTAATGTCTGGAAAAAAGCCAAAAAATTCTGTTTATGACGAAGAAGAATACATTTGAGTCGTACAATGGTTTGAAATGTGTTTGGCCTCCGCGATATAATGGAGGATGCAGGAGGGCTGCTGACAGACTTCGAGTCTGAGGAAAGTCCCCTCTCCACAGTGCAGGCGGTCGACACAAGTCGGGACACAGAAATGGGTCGGTCAATGGTGCAGAAACGAACGATATGTGGTGTGTACGATGAATCCGGAAGGACGAGATTACTACATGGTCGATGAGACGAGCAACCCCGCCGGAGCAAGTCCAAACAGTCCCGCTTATGCGGCACGTTCAGGGACAGGTAGGACGCACAGTTGAATGCAGTCACCGAAAGGGAACAGAAAGGGGCTTACTCCCTGCATTCTCCACCCTTATTCCTCTAGGATTGCATCAAAAGATTTCATGTTTTCATCGGTTAGAACAACTCCATCTCCAAAGTCAATGAAACTAGGCTCACCTTTGATTTTGCTTCTGATAACTCGGTCTGCAGTTAGACAAGCAGGAAGCAAGAAAGCACTAGTTAGGAATGCAAAGCCGATCAGTGCCATCATTATTACAAAGAAATTGACTAATCCAGGGAAAGCAACAAAGAAGCCAGCACCAAGTCCTGCTACAGTAGTTGCAGTAGTCTCGAAGATAGTCTGCCCAGTTTGCTCTACAGCATGAGCCATTCCTACAGCGGTTTCACCTTCCTCCTGTATTCTGTGCATCACGTGAATCGCATCATCAACACCTATTCCGAATACTATCGTACCTATCATCGCAGTGAATATATTGACATTGACATCACCGGAGTTCATCAGTAGTGGTTGCCAAAGAATAATTGTCGCTACGGGTATCATTGTATAGATTCCCAAACGTGGGGAACGTAGTACTATGCACATTACTATTGTGAGAACAATTAGGGTTAGAATAGTGGTATAATTCTGAGTATCGTGAATTCCTTCATTGATGTCAAGGCTAACAGGTAGTCCTCCAGTTAGCGGTGAAACCCGAATACCCTCCTCCTCCATTGGATCACTTAGCATATCATCGATGTTATCTCGAAGCATACTAGCATTATCTAGATTCATATATGGCTGAGTGACGTAAACCAGAGCCTTACTACCGCCTTCATTGGTTAGCATCCATTGCACTTCTTTGGAAAGGGTATCGTAAGCAACATTGACCATGTCCTTTCGCAAATGCTCCCTACCCTTTCCATCTGCAGATGTTGCATCTAGTAAAATCCAGGTTGCACACTCGGGGCTATTAGATTCCCAGCACTCTTCATGTAGAAGTCCCCATAATGACCCATCATAAATTGCAATCCCAGTCGTTGGTTCTACAATTACTACCGGGACAGCTTCTAGGAAAGTAATCAAACTTGTTGTATTGGTATAGGGCACTTCAGAAATACGATTTTCTAGTGCATCCATGGCATCTAGAACCTCCAATGAACGTATCTTCTTATCTTGGTCACTAACATGCTTTGATGCATCAAAAATGAAGAGAGAGGTTTGTCCTCCTGAGAATGTATTGGAGTACTCAACCATAGCCTCCATAGAATCAATATTGTCAGGTGTTTGATCTGAACCGGTAATCGGCTTGTCCATTTCATCGAGATACATAACTCCAGCAACCGAGATTGATCCTGCAATTAGTAGTACAACACCGAAGTGCTTTACTGGGAATCGTGAGATTTTACCCCACATCGGCGGGTTCGTGCGTTTATTGAATCTGAGCAACCAGATTAGAACTGGAACCAAAATCATAGAGAACACCAAAGTTGCCAGTATTCCAGCAACAAGTGTCATTCCAACCGATCTAATTGGTATGATTGAGACAATGTTAGGTAATATTAGGACAGAAAATCCGATAACTGTTGTTGCTGCTGAAATTAAAACTGCAACTCCTGTAGTTTTCGACATTTCCATTACACATGCTCGGTAGAACTCAGGGTCCCATAAGTCTGGAACTTCTAGTGGCACTTGCCCCTTTCTCCTTCGCCGTTCGTTTTCCTCTACAGCAGCATCAATCCTTTTCCGCCGCACTTCTTCAATACGGTTTACCATATGGAGGGCATAATCTACACCTAAACCAATCAATATCGGGAATGTAGCAATTATCATCGGCGTTAGTGTCATTTTCAATAATACTGATGCACCAAAAGTTACTGCTAATGCCATTACAATTGGTGTACCGGAAATCACTACTACCTTCCATGAGCGGTGTAGTAGTGTAATGATAATCACAGTTAGGAATAAGGAAATCGGCATCATATTAAGAAGGTCCAAATAAATCGCATCAGAGACGTCCTCTAAAATTTTGGATAATCCGGTTTGTGTCATTGAAGTTATCCGGTATTCTGGTGGCCGATTTTCTTCATCAATCACATTATCAATATGGATAAAGAATTCCTTGTAATCATCCCATTGCTCGGTTTCATTTATTTGATTTGCAGAAATCATTCCGACCAATACAGCAGTAGTATCCCATACTCCATCGCCATTGGTATCTTTCGCCAATGAATCTAATGAACCATTTGATTGATTTATGATTTCATCAACTCTTTCTTGTTGATCTGGAATTGCATAAAGTCCGCCTCCTCCACCAGGTGTTTGTTGTATAAGGTCACAATTAACCAGCTGTTGAGTTAGACGCTCACCAGGATTTTCACACATTGCATTATTGAACCTACCATCGCTAGAATTTATTTCTTTGATAATTTGTGAAATAGATATTATCCAAAGTACGCCATCATTCTTTCCATGATCTTCTTTATCCCAATCTAATCCATTATTTTCAAGACCGGGCGCGCGTTTTTCATCATCGCCTTCAATCCAAGAAATTTCATGCAATATATCGACATTAGTGACATTGAAATCTTCACCGTATAATATTGGATCTATGGCATTAGGGGTCTTGATGTAAATGAACCCAACATCGGTTGACCATTCGCTTCTAACTTCGAGTAGTAGGTCTGTTGATTCAGCACCCTCTGGAAGGAAGATTTCAACATCATCTACGATTTGATCTTGGAAATTAGTTCCAATATTTCCGAGCCAAGCAGACAAAATTACAAGTAAAACCAATGTTGTTTTTGGTTGATTAAGAATTTGTGTATAGAATGAATCAAGGCCTTCTTCAGTTTTTTTCCGGACGAGGCTGGAGTACTCTGCAATACGCTCAGAAGCCTCCCCCATGTTTGAAGGGGTGCGCATCCAATCCATGAAGGCTATGCTAGATGGGGCCGTATTATGCCCATCCGAATTCCTTAACCAAAAGGTGACGAATAAAATTTCGTGCAGATTGTAGGACGAGTCCTGTAGCCATCATTGCTAATCCCAGAATTCCGATCCATATCGATGTTAGTCCCGGGCCAATTAAGGCATCTACAGAATCTGAAATACCATTTATTGCGTTTAGAGCCATTGCAGCACCTGCTGCGAATAAACCAAGTCCTGGTAAGCCGAGAACAAGTAGTGGTTTTTTGTGAGAAAGTGAGATCATTGCCCAGGCAAGAACAGTAAAACCATGTGATAGTGCAGTAAAATTACTACCCTTTGGAACATCATAACGAATCACAGTTGGGACTTCTTGAATCGTCAAATCCTTTTCATGGGCATCCTCAAGCATTTCAAGAGACAATTCCATACCTTCAGCGTCAAACCGAAGTCGTTCAATTGCAGATTTTGAGAATGCACGGTACCCCGATTGTGTGTCCTGAATTCCAAGATCACTTGATAGATTAGAAGCAGCGGTAATCACTTTGATACCAAGCCTACGGTAAGCCGGCATATCTTCACTACCGCCCCCTTCCACAAATCGACTTCCAATTACAAAGTCTGCTTCAGCAGAAAGAATTGGTTTGAGTAATTTAGGGATATCCGCTGGGTCATGTTGTCCATCACTATCAAGGATAATTAGGGCATCTGCTCCCATTTCTCTTGCTTTGGCAAAAAGAGTTTTCAATGCGCCACCGTAACCACGGTTGACTCTATGTCGATGAACAATAGCGCCACAAGATTCTGCGATTCTAGCACTGGAATCAGATGATCCATCATCGACACAAATGACATCATCAACGTAATCTAGGACTCTGGTAACTACGGTTCCAATAGTCTCTTCTTCGTTGTACATAGGAAGCCCAGCTACGATTCGCAGCGGCGTTTCGGACTCCTTCTCCATAGTTATACGCGAAAACTGGTCCAATATATGTGATTCGGCGACAAATCAGTTTCAACTTCTGTTATGGGGGTGCCTGCTCGCCTTGGTAACAAAGCGAGCAGGCTCGTTTTTAGGGGGGATGCAATTTCTATCTCAATCGTTTAGATGATTTATTGATGTAACAGCACGAGTTCCATCAATGATGCATGAAAGTGCATTCATGCTGATCACCAATTGAACATATGTTTGTCCATCACTTGTAACGTATGTAGCACAGTCCTGGAAGGAACTAGTGTTAATCGATAGCTTAACAGCACGGCCTGCATTGGATTTTCTTACGAATCCTACAAGCATGCTGTTTGTGTTTTGTTCATTTTCGGGCTCAGTGTTTTTTTGTTTTGTTGGCATATTTTTCACTCCTGGAACTCTTTGTTATCGCTGCGGTGTTCCGCTTCACAGCACCATTATCTGTTTTGGCAAAAGGACATGTCTTTTTCTGACAGAGGTAGCATGAAAGTAAATCTAGACGAAGGTACTGAGATTATTAAAAAGATGAAAGCAGACGCCTATACATGCGAGCACTAGTTACCGGAGGGGCTGGATTCATTGGTTCACATTTAGTCGACCGTCTTGTTGCTAGAGGTTACGATGTTTCAGTTGCAGATAATTTGTCATCTGGAGTCCTCCAATTTATTCAGGGACACATAGATGCAGGTGCCGTTTCTTTCCATAATATTGATCTTAAGGATTTAGACAGTTTGAAGCCAGTAATGGAGGGTATTGACATGGTATTCCATCTCGCTGCTAATCCAGATATCAGGCTTGGAACTCGTATTACAGATACCGATCTAAAGGAAGGGACTATTGTTACTTACAACGTACTTGAGGCAATGCGACTCGCAGGAGTAGAAAAGATAGCATTTGCATCATCATCTGTTGTTTATGGCGAAGATGCGCCAATGCCCACTCCCGAAAATCATGGGCCTTGTATACCGATCTCACTTTATGGTGCATCCAAACAAGCAGGCGAGGGTCTAATCGGCTCTTGGGTTGGAACTTTTGGCCTGCAGGCTTGGATTTTCCGCTTTGCCAATATTATAGGAGAGCGCGGTACTCATGGAGTGATTTTTGATTTCATTCACAAACTGAAAGCCGATCCAAATCGATTAGAAGTATTGGGTAATGGGCTTCAAGAAAAATCATACATGGAAGTTGGTGATTGTGTTGATGCTATTTTGCACGTTGTTGACAAAACCGATGACCGTCTCAATCTTTACAATCTAGGTTCAAGTGATACTTGCAGTGTGAGAAACATTGCGGCAATAGTAATCCGTGAAACGGGTTGTGAAGGTGCAAGTATCGATTACACAGGTGGAGACCGAGGCTGGGCAGGGGATATCCCGAAGGCTATGCTTGCAATAAACCGCCTCGAAGATTTAGGATTCACGGTCAACTATGATAGTGAGGAGGCTGTGGCCCACACAACCAGAGTCCTCATCGGGGAGATAATGGGGTGAAGATATGCAGCGAAGAAACATTTCAAACGAAGCAGGCGGTCGTGCCGATGGTATGATGATTGTGAGCATAATATTTTTTGCTACATTGGCTTATATTGCCTTAACTACAAGTCCGGTCTATACAGGAGTTGGAGTCGGAGATAGAGCCCCTGAACTCCAAGGTGAAGTCTGGGATGGAACTACTTGGACTTCATTTAATTTACATGATAACTTTGATGAAAACTGGGAAGAAGATTCTGGTGAAGGAACTTGGTATATGATTGAATTTATGGATACTAATTGTGGTGCTTGTCAGAGTGCTGCCACCAAAACTTTCCCTGAGATGCAATCAAAATGGTTGGAACCCAAAGGTCAAAACGGACGTTCAGTACCTGCTAATACTACTGTTGAATTTTTAGCCGTTTCAATCGCACTGCATCCTGATTCTTGGGCTTACGGACCTGAAGAAATTAAATCATTCATTGTAGATTATAATCAAGAGTTCCCATTCATGGATGATCACGATAACTCAAACCGAGATGTGTGGGAGATTCCAGGGACACCGTCATATTTCTTGATTGCACCAAATGGTATAATCCAATATGCCTCACCTGAGGACACCTCTCAGACAGTGTGGGATGTAATGGAGAGTAAAATCCCAAGGGGTGAGGCTTGATGGAACTGGATGCAAATACCCAATTGTTTTTCCACTGGATACCAATCGTTTTCGGTTTGTACCTAATGTCACCTTTTGGTGAAGGGCTTGCAAGTAAATTATCATCAAAGTGGCCGAGTCTCAAAACCCTTCGTGGCAGAACACTAGGCGGTATGCTGGCAGTAACCTTTGGAGGTTTTACGGTTTCAGCACATACGCTCTGGATTCACAATAAGGCCAACGAAATGGGCGGAAGCAGTTTCTGTAGTGCAGATGGTGTTTGGGATTGTTCCAGTGTCATTGGTAATTCTGATTGGAATACCATGCCATTTATCGGATTGCCTTGGGGCATGGTTGGAATGCTTGCTTTCGCATTATTCATGTGGCTAATTATTTCGGTTGCTAAAGAGCCGACAGCCAGTTGGGTTTTGACTCATCTAAAAATTGGAACCAACCTTGGAATACTTGGTGTTGGTATGATTTTCTATCTAATTTATGCTGAATATGATATTGGCAAACTATGCCAGTATTGTACAACTGCACACGTTGCACACGTCATAGCAACATTTGGATTCTTTAGACTAGCCTCAATGTATGGTAGTAGCGATTGGGGAATCGGTATGCCGAAGGATGTTGAATCAGCCTCACGTGCTCGCAAAGACAAGCGTGGCGGATATGTTGCGCCAAAGATAGCTTCTG
>Ga0315321_10001179_pt1 | contig 20007 bp, 15 predicted proteins | sample M180m21515metaG_FD_203464 | JGI IMG/M metagenome (GOLD analysis project Ga0315321, IMG submission 203464) | Ammonia-oxidizing marine archaeal communities from Monterey Bay, California, United States - M1 80m 21515 | ecosystem: Environmental > Aquatic > Marine > Intertidal zone | place: USA...
CTTCCCTCCAAAGGAAACCTTTACTTCTTCCCCTGTGTCGGACCAACCCCAAACAGGGACAGGTTTGTCTCTTTGCAGGACCATGTGATCACCGAACGTTGCCGGAAGTTCAATTGCCCCCTGAAGATTGAATGCGACGGAGCAGGTTGCAAGAATGCGGATTAGATATGGAAATACTTTTGTCGGCATGTGTCCTGGTTGTGTTCGGTTGGTTTGCCAACCGGTCACTCAAGGTTGGGCATTTTGCAGTTTTTAGAGGAATGAGTGACTACCAAATTCCTTTCTCAAAAACCCGATCAGTTCAAACTCAAAAAAGTGGCCGCAATATAAAAAAGCGGCCCGTTCTCGTTGCCGAGAACGGGCCTAAAGCCAAGAAAGCCTACCCCAAAACTTCCTTGGATAAATCGATTTAGGTGGATGCTTGATAACTCGTCAACCGAGTTTCCGAACTAGTTTGTGTTTTTCCTCTTTGGGGTAGCTTTAACACTTTGTGAAACAGGGCTTTAAGTTATTCACTTTTAATTACAAAAGTTATTCACCGCTTTTCCGCGTGCTTGTTAGCAACGAGGCTTTCGTGTCGCTTGCACTTTAATATTCCCGGTTTCGTTTCTTTCCAGGCTCGGGAATGGGATACGAACCATCAGGGTTGGATTGCAAAGGTGATTCTGATTTCATGGTCAGGGTTTCGGCTCCCGGACCAAACCGGTGTTCGCAATTGAGCATCTCGTCATAAGTTACTTCGACTCCGGTATGGGCCGCCATGCGTCCCATCGAAGTGACTACGCTGGCTTGAACGCCGCGTTCCACTTCGTTGTAGGGTTTGTTGTTACGGATCGCATCCATGAGATGTTCCCACTCGTCTTGGTAGGGGCTTGATTCAGTCAAGGGTCTCCCGCCATCTCGCTTTCCAAACATCCAGGCAAGGTCACTGTCCGAGCCTTGACCCTTGTGGATTCGGGCTTGGGAGCGATGGCCGCCCGGGCCGGAAATCAAGGCGTAGCCTTTCGTTCCATGTGCATTGCTTGAGAACTCCTGGTAGCAACCAGCCATGTTCCGGCCGTGCAGGTACATCTTTGTCTCGTCGGCAAAAGTATATTCAACGGTGTAATTATCGAAATTCTGATCGATTTTGTCTCCGCGGTAGTGCCGTCCCCCTTGTGCTTGCGCTTTCACCGGCCAAGCATCCTTCATCCAACAGCACTCGTCGATATTGTGAATAAAGAAGTCGCTGAAAGAGCCCCCGCTCAGCCAGAGGAAGCTGTGGAAGTTCTTGATTTGATGAATCAAGTCACTGTCCTCGGTTGTGTTCTTGGTAGTGAAGCAAGAGGCGACCGGTCCTTGCATCCGGTAGGCCCTGAGGTTCAGAATTTGGCCGATTTCCCCGTCTTTGATTCGAGAATGAAGTTCCCTGCGGGCCTGACTGTGTCGGCACATCAAGCCAACCCCGACCTTGAGGTTTTTCTTCTTCGCCTTTTCATTCAGTTCGAGCATTTTGCGGGAAGAGAATCCATCTGGCGTGACTGGTTTTTCCATGAAGACATTGAGGCTCTTCTTGATTGCGTATTCGAAATGAACCCAGCGGAAGGCACAGGGTGAAGTAAAGATCACGACATCACCTGGATCAAGGGCATCCATGGCTTTTCGGTACCCGTCAAAGCCAATGTGCCGCCGCTCGGCAGGGACGTCCACTTGTTCTTTGTGTTTATTGAGCAGTCCATTGTAACTCTGGTTTAGCTTGCTTTGCACGACATCGGCCATGGCGACGATTTTGGTCGGTCCATTGGCCAAAGAAACCGAAAGAGCATTGCTGGCTGCTCCCGTTCCTCGACCGCCGCAACCGACGAGGGCGATCTTGGTGGTGTCGTCGTTTTTTCCATGTACGACGGGAAGGGCTATTCCCGCGAGGGCGCCGCCGGTGGCAATCTTGCCCGAGTTCCCGAGGAATTTTCTGCGGGTGAGGGGGGACGAGTGGTCTGTCATGTTTTGCTTGGTTTTGAATTGGTATTAGAGAGGTTTACTTTTCAATCTACTTTACACTATCTCGTGTTCAAGGTTTTTGCCTTCGTTTTTTGCGTCTAAATTCTGTTGATTTGCGTAAGCCCGTCGATGTGCTGATGAAAAGTATGATCAAAACAATCTAGCAAAAAAAATATTATCCCACGAATCTTCAGGATTTCTTTTTCGCAATGCAGTAGAGCGTAGATTGAGAACGGGTGAAAATCATCCCGGAAATCGGGGATAAAGTAGCCCGGAAAATTTCGTTTGCTTTAGGAGAAAGTGAGTTTTCGCTCGATACTTTCAATTTCTCCCGAATGGGATCAATGACATAGGTTTGCCCGGTTTCGTTCTGGATGTAGTAACGTCCGTTGGAAACAAGAGGGGAACCGGAAAAGGCTCCTTTCAGGCGATCGACCCAAAGGGTCTTTCCATCTTTGGCGTCATAGCAGGTGATGATTCCGCTCATGCTCGTGACTAGGACGAGACCGTTTACCGAGGCCGGAGAAGGAAGGTCGCGTCCGCCGTTGCGCTTGGCATGCCACTTCATGTGGGTCTTGGTCAGGTCTCCCCGCCCGGTCGGATCGATTGCATAAAGGTCACCCGGTTTTCCATTGACCACGAATACCAGTTTGCCGTCGTAAAAGGGGACGGGGGAACCGCGTCCGTTGAAGCTTTTGCAAAACCAGAGTTCCTTTCCATCGGCAAGTGAATAGCCTCGTGCCCCAAACTCTCCATTCAGTACGATTTGCCTCTTTCCTTGGACGGAAATCACGATGGGCGTACTCCATCCTCCTCGGGGCTTGGTTTCCCTTTTCGTTTCCCAGACGATCTTGCCTGAATCCAAGCTGATCGCAACGAGACGGGACGGACCCATGGAATCGCAATTCTGTAGGACCATCCCGTCCACAATCAGCGGAGATGCGGCCACACCCCAACTGCCCGGGAAATCCCCCAGGTCAACTTCCCAAAGTTTCTTTCCTTCCAAATCGAAGCAATGCAGACCAGCTGGTCCAAAAAAGGCTACCACTCTGTTTCCATCCGTGGCTGGGGTTGGGGTTGCCCAGGTGTTCATCTTGTGGACTGCTTCTTGCCTGGAATTCTTGACTTCCCTTTTCCACAACAGGTCAGCAGTATCCTTGTCCAGGCAATGAAGAAATCTCAAGCCACCCTCCTGGTCAGCGGAGGTGAGAAACAACTTTCCGCCCGATTGAATGACCGATGATTGTCCGGAACCGGTTATCTCCTTTTTCCATTTGATCGAGCTGGCATCCCAGTTAAGTGGAGTCTTTTGTTTCTCGATCCCCATCCCGGTCGGTCCGCGGAAGGAATTCCATTCCTCATTTGCCCAAGCGCAAACCTGAAGACCGAGGAGGGTAAGAAAGGGTAGCACAAAAGTCTTCATCGGTTCACCTCAGAGTTTGCGGATACGCAGGTTGCGGAACCAAACCTCGTTGCCGTGGTCTTGAAAACAAAGGTGTCCTTTTTTCATTTTCCCGAATTTCTCCCAGTTCTTGAACTTGCTCTTGGCGACCCTCTCGTTCCAGTCCTCGCTTCCGATTTGGTAGGAGCACAAAAGTTCACCGTTCATGTGGTGCTCCACCTTGTTTCCTGGCTTGATGATCAGTCGGACGGTATTCCACTCCCCAATCGGTTTGAGGTTGGCCAGTTTAGGTGCGTAGAGAGCGTAACAGGAACCCGTATCGGTCTTCCCGCCTGCTTTCATGGTGTGATAGATTTGCATCTCCGGGCCCGTTTTGTAAGAGGGGCCATCCGTTTCCCCGACCCGGTAGATGATCCCGCTGTTTCCCGGTTTCGGAAGTTTCCATTCCAGTGCCAGTTCAAAGAACTCGTACTGTTCGCGGGTCATTAGATCGCCACCGGACTTTCCCTTTTCCTTGAGTAATTTGATCGCTCCGTCCTGGGCCACCCAGGCGTTACCGGGTTTGTCCTTCTTGTAGCCCTTGAACTCGGAAAGATCCTTTCCATTGAACAGGGAGATCCAAGAGGCTTTTTTTTCAGCTTGAGCGAGAAAAAGCATGGATAGGGAAAAGAGAGTGATGCAGGTGATCCGAATGGCGTTCATTGTTTTTTTAGTAGGGGTGAATGGGATGAGCGAAAGATCAACTCGACAAGATCGAAGGTGAAATGGCAAGCCGAAGAAGTCACTTGAAGTAAAGAAATTCGAGTCCTCGTATCATCTGCGCTATTCTTTTCGAATGAAAAACATAGACCTAAAGAGTTTCGCCATCGGATTCCTTCTGGCCGCCGTCCTTCTTCTTGGGATCGGAGCAACCTCCAAGACGATCGACGTCCGGATCGTGGGTGTCGACAAACACTATGCGGACTGGGACCCATTGGTCGTCCAAATCAAGAAGTGACCATCCTCCTGTCACTCAGGGTAAGGAATTGAGAAACTTCGAGACGATCGAGTAGGCGCGATCGAGTTGTGCCATTTCTACCCATTCGTCCGTGGAGTGCGCTTGGGCAATGTTTCCCGGTCCGAATACCATGGCGGGAGTTCCTCCTTTTGCAATGGGAGAGGCATCGGTGAAGTAGGGCACCCCCTTGGGCTTACGTCTGTTTGCCGCCCGCAGAAAAGATTTCACCAAGGGTAGGTCCGAGTCCGTGTCCAAGGGCGGGCAGGGTACGGAACGGCTTTTGGAAAATTCGGGAAGAGCAATGCCCCTTTGCTTGAAAGCTTCGGTCAATTCCTTCTTCACCGAGGCTTCCGTTTCTCCGGGAATCGTTCGTCGGTCCAGATCGATTACGCATTCGTTCGGTACGACGTTCGGTTGGGAGCCACCGCGTATCTTTCCAACGCTCACGGTAGGAGAACCCAAAAGCGGGTGGGTTTTCAATTCAAGAAACTTTGGATAATCATCAAATAAAAAGTCGAGGATTGGGGCCATCGCATCGATTGCGTTCTTGCCGTGGTGTGGTGTCGATCCATGGGCAGATTTTCCAACCGTCCTGAGTTGAAGCCACAAGTTGCCTTTGTGGGCGGTGACGACTTGTAGTCCGGTGGGTTCACCTGCAATGGCCAAATCTCCCTTGGGGCCCTTTTGGGCAAGCATGCGCGAACCAGCTTGTCCGAACTCTTCGTCCACCAGGCCAACAAAAAGAATTTCCGTTTCCTTGGGTCTACCGCCTTTTTTGACGAGTTCAAGGAATGCCGAGAAGAAAGCAGCCACCGATCCTTTGGTATCGCAGGTCCCGCGCCCGTACATTTTGCCCTGCCTGACTCTGGGGGTGAAATCCTTCTCTGGCGCCGGCACTACATCCAGATGGGGGGTGAGCATGACTCTGTGTTTTGTTTTGCCACTCGGGGAGATGCGGGCGATGAGGTTTTTCCGTCCGGGCAGGACGGGTTGCCGGCGAACTTCTATCCCTTCGCCCTTTGCCATCTCTTCGAGAAACTCGGCGACCCTTTCCTCTCCGGTCAGGTCAGGGCGGTCCGGGAGAAAGGTCGGGTTGATGCTTGGACGGGCGACAAGTTCCCGAAGTAGGCGCTGAACTGATGAAAGACGGGGCATTCATCGAAGTTTTCACGTTTCCGATCAAGGGCAAGCCCGAACCGTGTCATGCACGCTTACTTCGTCTTCTTGGGGGCCTTAGGGTTTTTCTTTCTGGGCTTGCGTGCCGGTTCGGTTTCCCACCATTTGTGCGGACCTTCTTTTTCTACCTGTTTGTGAACTGCGAGGAGCTTCTTCTTGAGATCCTTGAGCTTGTCGGGAAACTTTTTGGAAACTTCGTTCTCTTCCTTCCAGTCCTTTTCGATGTTGTATAGCTGGAAGCGGTCCAGGGATTCATTGGCGAGGAGCTTCCAATCTCCGTCTCGCAGGGCAATCCGGATATCTGTGCGAGCCAAGTGGTTGTGCCAGTAAAGGGGAACTTTTCTCTCGATTTTATTTCCTGAGAAGAGGGGCATGAAGTCGGTTCCGTCGATCGTTCGGTCGTTGGGCAATGGAATATCCACTACACCCAAAATGGACGTGAACAAATCGGATCCGATGATTGGTGTTCGGTTCTCAACTCCCGCAGGAACCGTTCCCGGCCAGCGGGCGATTCCCGGAACGCGGATACCTCCCTCGTGGGACGAGCGCTTGCGTTCGCGTAACCCACCGGTTGAGCCTCGTGTCCGTCCTTTGAGTCCATTCCCCTCGGGTCCATTGTCGGAGGTGAAGAAGACAAAGGTGTTTTCCGCCAACCCCATCTCGTCCAGTGCTTTCATGAGGTTGCCAAAGGCATGATCGATCTGGGTGATGTTTCCATGGTGCTGGCGAATACCCTCGTCTTGAATGTTCGCATAAGGCTTCATGAATTCGGGAGAGGATTCGATTGGCAAGTGCGGTTCGTGCGTCCAGACATTCAGGAAGAAAGGTTTTTTCGGATCTCTTTTCTCTTTGAGCCAGTGAATGCCTTCCTTCACAACGAGCGGGGCGGAGTATCCTTCCAATGGGCCGACTTCCTTGCGGTTGCGAACGAAATTTTTAGGGTTCTTATGGTTGGGCGACGCATTGTTTTGAGTCGCCATCCAATGATCGAATCCATGGTCGTCCGGTTGAGGTTGTTCCTTGCTGTTGAATTTGCCGTTGAGGTGCCATTTCCCTACATGACAGGTTGCGTAGCCCTTTTCCTTGAGCCGTTCGGCCAAGGTGATCTCGGATTCACGCAGGTGGACCCGGTGCCCGTCGGGAATCCATCTCCAGACCCCATTCCGGTAAGGCGTACGTCCCGTAAGGATTGAAGATCGGGAAGGAGAACAGACCGCACATGCTGAATAGCACTGGGTGAATTTGGTTCCTTGCTTGGCAAACTTATCCAAGTTGGGGGTCTTGATCACCGGGTGTCCATAGCAAGCCAAGTCGCCCCAACCCAAGTCATCACAGAGGAAGATTACGAAATTCGGTTGGGCTTTCTCTGCCTGGGTGCAGATTGAGAACGAGAAAAAAGCAAGCAGGTATCTAAATGAACTCATGGCATCAAAGCTTCTTCAGGACAAGGTTCTTGTAGTCGATGCCCATGTTGCGGCTGCCATGGAGTTGGATACCGATTGGCCCTTCGGGTTTCGCAGATGACGATTCGTAGTTCATCACTTCCTTGCCTTGGAACCAAACCGTGTACTTGGGGCCGATTGCCCGGATCTTCATGTGATTCCAATCCTTGGCTTTGAGCAACTTTGCAATGTCCTTGGCCTCGACCGGATACCCTTTCCCGGGGATATAGGGCGAGCAGGTCATGTCCCGCTTGAGGGAACCGGAAATTCCGATTTGAATTTGGTCTTGGGTGCGCAAGTGTACGCCCGAGTCGACCGTTCCTTCCCCAAATCGGAAATCGAGTTCCATCTCAAAATCACGGAATTTTTGCTCCGTCCACAGGACCGATCCTTTCTTCTTTGGCCCGCTGCGGATTTGTAGGACTTCGTCAACGACTTGGTACCACTTTGCCTCATCGTTTCCTTTGGGCACTTTCCATCCGGTCAGGTCCTTCCCATTGAAGATTGCACTGTCTTGTCCAGAAGATTGTCCACGGTCAAAACGATGGACCCGACCGGTCGTGCTGTACTCCGCTACGAAGAGATCTCCTTTGTCATTGAAGGCAACGCCATGGGGCGCGGTTACGATCCCCGTCCTCCATGATGAGCGCGGGGTTCGGTTCGTGCCGACTTCCTTGGGGTTGGAGTTGTGACCAAGCTGCTTCGCTTTCTTGCCCGACTTGTCGAGCAGCGTGACGCGCCCCTTGATCTCACCTATGGCGGCCAAATCGCCGTGGATAGCCACGCAGGCAGGCATCATTAATCCGGTGGCGACCACACCGATGAACTTTCCGTCAGTGGACATGTGGACAACCCTGCCGTTTGCCCGATCGGTTCCGATTATGCGGGGAGGATCGAACCGGGTATCGACTGCGATCTTGTGCAAGGTGCGGAACTTGTAGGGTTCGCCCTTGCCCCCGAAGGAAGCGAGATATTTGCCTTTCTTGTCAAAGCGATGAACATAATCGGAAGAGTAGCCATCGGTGACGAAAAGGTCGCCGTTGGGAGCGACATCCATGGCCGTGAACCGCACTCTTCCGTTTTTCTTGAACTTGTCTGGTATGGCGGATGCCGGGATGCGGAGCATGACTTCTCCGTCGAGGGACATCTTGAGAATTTCACCATTTCCGAGCCGGGGACCATAAAGGAATTCCCCATCCTTGTCCTGGTGGATGACGAACCCATGAAAGTCACTCGGGGCTCCCTTGACATTACGAATCCATTGCCCGTCCGAACCGTAGACTTGCACGCCTGCCTTCGGGTCTTGTACGCTTACGTAAACTTCACCTGCCGAACTCACCGCGATGTCTCCGTGCATATTCCCCAGTTTTTCGCGCCCCGATGGCAGTGATAACCAGTCCGGTCGAGCTTTCCAACTTTCTGCGGCTGGCAGGATGGAAGCGCTTACTAGGGCAAGGAGGGTGAGAATCTGTTTTTTCATTCTGGTAGTTTTTGGCATTTGGAAATTAGCGTTGGTCGAAGCGGTAGAGGTTTTTTTTGGTTCGTACAAGGAGGGAATCGCCCACCACTGCTGGCGAGGCCATGCAACCGTCGTCCAGCTTGTTCCGACTGAGAATTTTCAAGTCTTTCGGATCGGGTTCGAAGACCACGCAGTCTCCATTGATGGAGAAGGAATAGATCTTTCCGTTGGCATGGATCGGGGAGGATGCGCATTCACCTTTCACGCCCAATCGTTTCGCCCAGTGGACTTTACCGGTCTTGGGGTCGTTGCAGGAAGCCACGCCCTCGTCGGAGACCATGAACAAATAATCTCCAAGCAGGAGGGGGGATGACTTTTTGGGGACCACCTTGCGACGGCTCCAAGCAAGATGGGTCTCGTCGACGTCCCCTTTCCCTCCCGGCTTGATTGCGGACATTGAACCCATTCCGCTGAATACGTAAACCATGCCGTGCCTGTAAATGGGTCGGGAAGAAGCATTCATTCCGCCCGTACGAGCGGTCCAGAACAACTCCCCGTTTTCCGGGTTGCGTGATTCCGTTGCCACGGCGGCCGGACTGATCAACTCCAACCGGTCACCATGTTTGATCACACTAGGCGTGCAGTAAGCTTTTTTCCTGTCCCCGTTATCGGTCTTGAAGTCGAAAGCCCGGTCTTTTTTCCAGATCGTCTTGCCCGTCTTCTGATCCAGGCAAACGACGTACTGAACGTCGTGGCCATCGAAATGAATGATCAAGGTATCCTTGTGCGGAATAGGCGAGGCGGCTGCTCCACGGAAATGATCGCACTTGAAATCCCTTCTTTCCCAGAGTTTTTTGCCGGTGCCGGCATCCAGAGCCGCCGTTCCATGAGATCCGAAATGCACGAATACCCGACCCCCTTCGATGACCGGAGTCGGGGTGGCATAGCTGTTCATCGGGTGACAGAATTGCGGAGTCTTGTTCTCGAATACAAGAACCTTGTGGAGTTGCTTGCCAGTTTCCCAATCCAACTGGATGGCCCACATCTTGTGTCCGTCCTCCTCGGCATTGGTTACCCAGATCTTGCCGTCACTCACGACGGGTGAGGACCATGCCTTGCCAGGCATTGGGGTCTTCCAGGTCAGGTTCTTCTTCTCGGAGAACTCAACGGGCAGCTTGGCATTTCCAGCATCCCCGTTGCCGTTTGGGCCACGGAACTGATTCCAATGGTCAGGAGAGGCTTGTGCCAGGCCGGCTACGAAAAACAATGTGAGTACTAAGCGCATGATTGGATTGATTTATAATTCCTTGATGAACAGGTTTCGAAATTGAATGAGGGCCGAAGCGGAACTCCAGGTTTTGTTCTTTGCGTTGTACCCGCCGTGGTGTTGCAAGACAATGGGACCCTTTTCCCCGACCCCCGGCATCTTCGACTGGTCGAGGACGGTCTTGCCGTTCAGGACGACGGTTATGGTTTCTCCCTTCATGGTGATTTCCATTTTGTTCCATTGCCCGACCGGTTTGTCTGCGTTGACCGTGGGAAGGGCTCCTTTTCGGATAGCGGGATCCTTGCTTCCGTGAAAGGCCCAAAGCTGACCCGATCCGCAAGGCCAGCACCAAAGGTTGACCTGGGACTTTCCGCTGCCTCGAACGAAAATTCCCGAATCCGCGTTCTTTACCGGCTTATTCCCGATGACCTTGCCATCGGCATCGAAGAGCTTGGCGTTGTACTTCGGTCCGGCGGTTCGCTTGAACCTCCAGTCAAGCTTGAGGACGTAGTCGGAGTAGCTTTTCCTTGTGACTATGTTTCCACCCTTGGCTTCGTAGTCAATGACACCATCAACGACTTTCCATGAGTGTTCGCCTTTCGGAAGGATCCATTGTTCAAGATCCTTCCCGTTGAAGAGCGAAGCAAAGTCCTTCTCCTTCGCATAACCGAAGGCTGGGAAAAGAAGGCAGAGCGAAAGGATTAGGTTGGCTTTGGATGTTGGGGATTTCATGTGGAAGGCAGTTATTTCAGACGGGCAAGACCACGGTCTGCGGATTCGCGGAGGTACTCCTCGTGATCTCCGGTACGGGTTTTCTTGATATTCAAGTAAATAGCCCGAGCCTCTTTGTTTTTTCCGTTTGCTTCAAGGTTTTCGGCAAGTTCCAGGCAGTAGGCTGTCGCCTTGATCCTACCCCATCCGCTTTCCTTGGCCGATTGGGCCAGGAGTAACTCGGCATCCTCGGCGGATGCGATCCGCATCAATCCCCAGAGTCCGGCAAGACGGATTTCCAAATCGTTGTCTTTGGTTGCCTTTCGGAACGCTTCCCTGGAATCCTTGTCCCTCTGTACGCCCAATCCTTGCAGGACCGTCAGGCGCGGAGCACCCTTGGCTTTGGGGTAGGCCTTGCGGAAATGGGTTACCGTTTCAGAGCCCATGGCTTCGAGGGCTTGGGCTGCGTATTCGTAGATATGTTCATCGGGATCGGTCAGAAAGTTTGCGATGGCAGAGCCTTGCTCGATCCCCCCGCAAACCTGCAGTTGACGAATGACGAATCCCTTGACCGCCTTGGGTCGATCGCCGGACAGGGTACTTGCCAAGTGGGAGGCAAAGGCCTTCCTGTTTTTCTCGTTGCTTGGTCCGCCCACCCGGATTGCGGTGGCATGGAGCGCGTGTCTGGCTTGGATGTCCTCGCCTTTTCCGGGCTCGACAATGAGCTCGACGATTTCTTGAGCGGTTTTCTTTCCACCGGCTATGATTTGCTCGACCGCCTTTTCACAGGCTTCCTTGTCAATGGTGCGGAGAATCTTTCCCTCTGGTTGGGGAAAGGCTTTGAGTATGTCCTTGGTATTCATGTTTAAAATGCGTTGAGGGGGTTAGACTCGCCAAGGGGCGCTCATGGGGGGATTGAGAAAACGGTTGGCCTCGTCATCATTCACGAAGACTTCCTTGTCCGGGTCGTAGTTTAATTTTCTGCCCAGACGAATAGCCAGGTTGGCCAAGTGCAGAATACAGGCCGCGCGGTGAGCCGCTTCCGGGTGCCCACCGGCTTGCTTGCGCTGCTTGACCGCTTCCCCGAAGGAGAGGAGTGGTTCGGGATCGGGCATGGCCTTGATCTTTTCCTGATCTTCTTTAGAAAGGTCGTCGATGGAAACGTCGCGCAAGGGTTGCCGGTCGTAAGAAGGTCCCCACTCGCCACTTTCCATGACGAATTTGAAACCATCCGCATACTTGAGTTCGACCCAAGCCCACATGCCCGTTACCTCCGGATGGGATGGAGGGGCGAACGGAGTGATTTCCACCGGACTGGTGTGATCCTTTGCATAAGTCCATTGTTCGGGGTCGTAGTGATGTTGTCCCATGTCGCACATTCCGCCACCTTCGTAGTCCCAGTATCCACGGTGGGTGCCCGTGACACGCCTGCTCTCATAGGGTTTCCATGGGGAAGGCCCGCAATACAGGTCCCAGTCCAATTGTTCGGGAATGGTCTGGGGTGGAATGCCTGGTGTGCCACTCCATTGCTTGATCTTCAGGCCACCCTTTTTCATCCTCACGGATTTGCAATCCTTGAGCAAACCGCTGGCCATGATTTTGTGTTTGAGTACGGATCCCTTGTCCTTGCTCCTGCCGAAGCGACCAAAGGTACCGATCTGGAAAACACGGCCATATCTCTTGAACGCATTTACCACGGCGCGTCCTTCGGCGACAAAGCGGGTCATGGGTTTTTCGCACAGTACGTCCATACCTGCTTCGGCCGAAGCAATGGAAATACTGGCGTGCCAATGAGGGGGAGTGGCAATGGCTACCAAGTCCAGGTCCTTGCGCTCGAGAAGTTTTCGGAAGTCTTGATAGACCTCGGCTTTTCCCTTGCTCCTGGCTTGAGAGAATCTTTGAGCCCGGTTGAGGTCGACGTCGCAGGCTCCAACGAGTTCAACGTCCAAGCCTTTGCATAATCCGGAATAGGTTCCTGGGCCTCTTCCGCCGCAACCAATCAGTGCGGTGCCGAATTTTTCGGAAGGCGGAACGTGAGGGGCTCCAAATATATGCCGGGGCAGAATCGTGGCCGCAGTGGCTCCGGTCGCCGATTTGGCCAGGAAACTGCGACGGGTATTTTTACAAGGTGTTTTGTTCATAAGCGAAGAAGTGGGTGAAGGGTTTAGTCAAAAGGTAGGGTTCTCGTAAAAGGCATGGCAAGCTTTGTTCGTGAAAAATCCCAATTTTCCAACCTTTACCCAATCGATTTCTTGATATTTGGGGAATAGTACCCTTTTTTGATTGACTAAGCTAGACAGAAACTTAGCTTAGCTAGTAATGCACACCGTTCATTATGCAAAGACAAATCTTTCGAAATTGCTCCAACAAGCAGAGGATGGAAAGCATGTCGTACTTGCCCGTGGAAAGAAACCAATCGCCAGGTTGGTGCCTTGCAAGCAACTGCCAAATGAAGACAGACCGGAAGTTGGAACCACCACCTCAAAACCTTTCAAAGTCGTTGAGAAACCCAAGTCAACTGGCTCGGTCGGTGAAAAAGTCTTATACTTTTAGTGCAGATCCTTCTTGATACGTTTGTTTTCGTCTGGTTAACCTCGGAACCTCTCAGGCTTACCACCCGAGCAAAGGAATTGCTTGCGGATGAAGAAAACGAATTTTATCTGAGCGATGCGTCGGTCCTCGAACTTTCCTTGACCTATAACGAAGGAACCCTGGAGATGCCCAAGACACCAAGGAAATGGGTAAATGAACAAATCAAGTTATGGAACGTAAAATCCATCGGGATTACCCGTGAGATTTGTTACCGCCTAGCGGAGATTCCGCACCATCATGACGATCCCATTGATCGAGTGCTCATAGCCACTGCGCTTACTGAGAACCTCTACCTTATGTCCGGAGAGGAAGAAATGAAGAAATACCCCATTTCAATCGTTTGGTGACAATATTATTCGGCAAGCCTTCTCGGAATCCATTCCGTAAGAGTCTGTAACTTGCTGGACTTTGCCAATTGTAGAGCTTTTGCCGGATCACTCTTTACCAGTTCCTCGATTCCATACCATACCATCAATGGAAAAACGGGGTCTCCCTTCAAATCCTCTGATGCGGAAAGAATTTCTGCGAGTTTCCAGCGATCTTGTTCTGCTAGGTTTCTCATGATGGACGCGAGATGCAAGCGAACCAGGGATGATTTTTCGGATTTGGCTTGTTCGATGATAGCCTTGCTTGCTTCCTTGGATGCTTTTCCATTGTCCACCATTAGTTTCATTGCCCAGATTCGCATATGTTCATCCTTCTCCTTAACTAGTGAGCGTAATTCCTTTTCCTTTAAGTTCCCCGTTGCATGCAGTGTCCACAGTCCTTGGAGCCTTCCCTCAATTGTTGTCCCGTCTTTCTTTTTCTTCAAATTGATCAATGTCTTTTTATCAATTCCACCGGAGGTCGAGCGTTCCTGAAGAAGGCGGGCGGAATGCCTGACGATTCTCTTGTTCGGGTTTTCCAGTAGGTTTGCCAGTTTCTCGGACGATTTTTTGGCGAGGTTATGTTTCCTGGGTTTCTGATTGCCATAGGTAATTCTGTAAATTCGACCTGAGGTCCTGTGGATGCCATCATTCTCATGGCACTCTCCTACGTCGGACCAATCGAGCAGGAAAACCGTCCCGTCCATATCGTAATCCATTTCCACTCCCCTGAACCATAGGTCCTGCACCTTCATGAAGTCCGGTTCATGCTTTGCGACGAATCCTGCTCCGGTCCGTTCGATTCGGTCACAGTTAATACGCCGTCCATGAAAATTTGCCGTGAATACTTTTCCTTTGTATTTGTCCGGCCACTGGGCTCCCTGGTAGATCATCATCCCGCAGTGAGCGTGTCCACCTCCCGCTTCGTCCGTACTAAAGGACATCTTCTTTTTTACGTCCTTGGCGGCCTCTTTGCCAACGTCCCAATGGAAATGATCCCCCTGCTGGTCGATCAGGCCGTATAGCCCCGTGCGAAAATGCTGACCGTACATCCTCTTGAAGTAGGCTCCCGGCAAACCGTGCCAAAAGTGACCGATTACGGTGTTGATGAAAAAGAGTTGCCCATGCTCGTCCCAGTCGTGTCCCCATGGGTTGGTCGTTCCTTCGCAAACAACCTCGAATTTTTTGGTCTTTGGATGAAGCCTCCAGATCGAGCACTTCAATTGGGTGCGTTCCTCCTTTGGCGTACCCGGCGGTCCGACTACCGAGAGGGCTTGGATCCCATGCCTTCCGTATAGCCATCCATCCGGCCCCCATTTCAGGCCATTGACCATGTTGTGGCGTACGCTGTTGTCATTCCAACCGTCCAGCAAGATTTGCGGTTTTCCATCCGGACGGTCGTCCTGGTCGGCATCCGGGATGAACAAAAGGTTCGGCGCGCAGGTTGCCCACACGCCCCCGAACCCAACGGTCAGTCCGGTCAGTCGTTGGAGGTCATCGTGAAAGATGGTTTTCTTGTCCGCCCGCCCGTCCCCGTTGACGTCTTCAAGGATAACGATCCGGTCACGCAAGTTCAGGTCGAAATTCGTTCGTGCCTCGGCATAGGTGTAGCACTCAGCTACCCATAATCGGTTACGGTCGTCAAAGGCCATGGCGATGGGTTGCCGTATCATGGGTTCACTGGCAAAGCAGTTGATCTTGAAACCGTCGGGTAAGCTCATGCCTTGGACCGCTTGGTCGGGGGAGGGGAGCGTGAGGTCGGTTTTTTGGGTGTTGGTCGGCTTGGGGAAGTTCGCCAAGAGTAATCCTTGGGCAAGAAAGGAAATCAAGAAAGGGATGATCGTGAGTTTACGAAAGGTCATGGTCGAAAGGGAAAAGAACTTGTAGGGCGGGTTAGTCCTTTCCTAGGGGATCGAAGGTGGGTTCGACAAAGCTAAAAAGCCGCAATTCGAAAATACCCCGTGCAGGGGAGCTTGCTTCTCCCTCAGGAACCACCTTTGGGCTGAACCTTCGCCCCGGATTTCGGGTCAGGAACAAGCTCGATTCGCAAACCTCTCGATTTCCTCTTGGCCCGGTCGATGGAGAAAGTAAAAGAACTTGTTCCAGTGCGTAGGTTGAAGGTGGAGGAGGGATCCTTGATCTCCTTGTCGTCCAACCACAGGCGGAGGCCGTCGAGGCCGTTGATCTTGAGGCGGACGGTGCCTGCCGCCTGTACTTCGACGAAGCCTCGGGCAAAACTCATCTTTTTGTCGCCCATCTCCTCGTTGGGCAGGATTCCGTTGACCAAGCTGTATACGCTTCTCCACGATTCGTTTTCCCCAGGAGCACCGGCTTCAGACGCAGCTACCATCCATTTGCGGATGACGGGGCTTTCGTCATTGGCATAGGGGCCGGGCTTGCCAAGCACGGAAACAAATTTCGCAAGGTCAATGAATTCACTTCGAGTTTTCAGTTGGTCGGCAAGTCCGGCTGGCATGAGAGAGGGCATGGGCTTGATCTTGCGAACCTTGTCCATTGATGCCTTTCTTTCCTTCCCTCCCAGAGAGGAATCGCGAATGATCACTTCCTTATCGCTTTGGTAAATGATCGATCCCATGAGGACCGATCCGTCATCAAGGGTGATGAGCTTGTTCTCGTAGTGTTGAGCGATGGCCTTGTTGGGTTCGAGGATGGCTTCCACGACGTAAGCGGTATCTGCGGCGGTTCCGACCGCCACCAGGTTTGGCCCGATCTTAGGTCCGGCGCTTCCGATTGCATGGCAACTCGCGCAAGCGAGGGCCTGTCGCCGGTAGACGAGTTCCCCCCGGACAGGATCTCCCAACCGGTCGACTTCCGAGGCAAGTGCCTGCCGATCTTCTCTTAGGAGGATGGAGCTGAGTGATTTGGGGGAAGATGGACGGAACAACCGTTCAAGCTGTCTGGAAAGTTGACCGCTTTTGCGGTGGTATTCGGCAACCCTGTCTTTGACGGTGGGAGCGATCGTTTTTCCGTCCAGAGCCTTGGCCAAGACCGTGTTCCCGTTGGATCTGCGGTTGAATGCTTGAATCAAGGCCACGGGATCAAGGTCTCCCAAATCCAGAGCAAAGAGCCCGCCGGCAAGTTCAGCCGCTTCCTCGGCACTTGTCTCCAGGATTCCGAAAATTGCAAAATAACGATCGGTCGGCTTGTCCTTGCTTGCCAAGTCGAGCAGTGCTTTCTTTCCCTCCCCACCGCGAAGTTGTCCGAGGGAGACGGCGGCGGTTTTGCGCGAAGCAAAGGGGACTTTCGGATCAAGCAGGACCGAGAGAAGATCCTTCTCCGCCCCCTTGAGCTGCCAAGCTCCCAAGTTGGCGATGGCTAGCGATGCGACCTCTTCGTTTTGATTGCCAATGAGCTTGCGCAAAGGTCCGATTCGTTGACCAAGGGAGAACTTTCCTTTCCGTCCGATTTGGGCAAGAGCATCGAGCAGGGCGATCTGCACTTCCGGCGACTGTTGTTTCTTGGTCAGGAAGTCGACGATCATTCGGGCTTGGCGGACGTTTGCATTGGGAATGAGCCGATCGACGATCTGATTTGTTTCGGAAAGGGTGGGGGATTTCTTCCTGACGTAATCGTTCAAGCGCTTCTCAAACCCGATTCCCGCAGCCTCTTCGGCAAAGGCTCGATGGTTGGGTTTGGCAAAGGCAAGGTTTCCCTTCTCGAGGGCGGGTCTCCAAAATTTTTCAAGCGCGGTCACGGTTTGGGGCAGGGCAAGATCGATGAACTTGTCCCTCGGGTGATCAAGGGCTCCCAGGGCCGCGGAAAAGGCTTCCGCTCTTGGGACGTACCCGGCTGAGAGGATTGCTTCCATCCGTGTCCGGGGAAAGGGATCGGATGCGGCCTTGGCGAGCAGGGAGACTGGGGCATTCAAGTCACCGTGCCAGTAGCGTATGATGCGTGCCCCGGCCGAGCGGGCGTTTCCATCCTTGCTCCCGAGGACGAGCTTGAGGATTTTCTCACTTGGCCGCTCGACGTTCTGGCAGGCCCACATGGCTTCCACCAGGTGATGTGCATGTTCCGGGTCCTTCGGGTCCAGTTCGTCCACCCATTTCGAGAGGGCTTCCGAGACGGGATCGGGTTGGAGTTCGGAGAGAGTGAGGCGCGCTTGGTGTCTGGTCCATGCTTCGGGGCTCTTCAAGTGATCGAGCAATTCGGGCAGGGGTGAGCCGACCAATTTCGGTTTGGGTGCCAAGGGCCGGTCCTTCGCCGTGATTCGCCATATTCTGCCATGATCCTTGTCGCGCCGCGGATCACGGAAGTTGTGCTTGGCATGGTTGATGATCGGGTTGTACCAGTCGGCGACGTAGACGGCCCCATCCGGTCCGATCTTGCAGTCGACGGGCCGAAAGTTCGGGTGTTTGGAGGAGATGAGCGGAGGAAGGACGTTTGCGGAGAACCCCGCCCCGCTGTCGGTGAATTCATAGCGTATGATGGCTCGGCTTTTGAACCGACAGGTAAGCAATTGTCCGCGGATGTTTTTAGGCAAGTGGGTTCCCGTGGCCAAGTCTCCACCGCATTGTTTCTCGGTGCTCAGGAGATGATTCAGTCGGACTCTTTGGCCGCTGTTGCCGGTTGCGGGCGAGAGATAGTGGACGCGCGGGTTGTCCACGAAGAAGGACTGTCCCCATTTGGTGAAGACGTGTCCCCATGGGTTGCCCACGCCCACACTGGCGAAAATCCGCAAGTCCCGAGTGCGCGGGTTGTACTGATAGACCCCGCCGTTGTAGTTGTGTACCATCCCATGGGCCGTTTCCACTTGGGTGTGCAGGAAGATGCCTTCCTGAAAATAGATCCATCCACCCGGACCTCTCCGCCAGGCACTAACCGAATGATGGCTGTCCTCGATCCCGAATCCGGTCAGGGGGAGTTCCTTGACGTCCGCGACGTCATCGCCGTCCGTGTCCTTGAGAAAGAAAACGTCCGGGGTCTGGGCAACGAAGCATCCCCCGTTGGCTAACTCGATACCCGTGGGCATGTACAAGCCATCGGCAAAGACGGTTGACTTGTCAGCCCGGCCATCCCCATCCGTGTCCTCGAGAATGATGATTTTGTCGTTGGCCACCTCACCCGGTTTGAGCTGTGGGTAAGCCCACGAGCAAGCGACCCAAAGGCGGCCGCGGTTGTCCCAGGTCATGTGAATGGGGTTGGCCAGCATGGGCTCCTGGGCGAAGAGGTTGACTTCGTATCCGGGAAGAAGGTCGAAATTTTCCTTTTCCACCGCCGGATCGTGGTTTTCGATCAGGTTGAGGTTTGCGTTGGCGAGGTTTTTCTTGCTGATGCCCTCGGATCCCTGCCCTTGAAGAAGGACAGGCAAAAGGAAGGGGAATAAAAAGCTGGTTAGTTTCATGACGGGTGTTTTCATTGCCTGATGAGTTTCCATTCTCGGGTCTTGGGCGGATGGGCTTTCCTTAATTCGGCATCCTTGAGGATGGCCAGCTCATTAAAGCGAATCACCTCCTCGGGAAGAGCCGCTCCGGCGGGTGATTTCTTGCGCTCGCCCACAATGTGCACTTGGTTGAGCGCTTTCCAACTGTAAGTAAACTGGAGGTTCTTGTCGTTGACTTTTATCCGGAATGCCTCGGCTTCTTTGTGTGCGGGGGATTGATCGATGGGGAGACCGTTTGCCCATTGCTCATGGCTTCCCGAGACGACGTCTTGCCCATCGACCTGCAGAAGATATTTCCCCGGGGCCAAGCCTTCCACGAGCATGCGGTCACGGGGTGACTGGAGAGAAGGATGGATCGTCCCGGAAACGGGCGGAGGAAGACTTGGCGCGCTTTTTTCGTAAACTTGAAAGCCAATCTCCTTTCCATCCGCCCGAACCTTCTCGACGCTCACCCCCCGGGCTTCGGCTTTACCGGATTTGACATTGAGATTGATCCACCAGGATGGGGTAGGGGCGATCAGGGAATCAGCTAGGGTTCTGGAAGTCGCCCAGTATCCGTATTCATTCAAACGGATGCCGTTCTCGGTGATTTTGGGCGCATTCTCGTCTTCCATCAAATAGATCGTGGGTTCGTAAAGATCCACGAAGGAAACGCCTTCCTTCAGGCAAACTGCCTGCATCGATTCGACGTAACTTTTCAAGTTCCGATTGCGCTGGACTGACTTGGGTGTGGATACCCCCAAATCTTCCTGAGCAATGGGAGAGATCATGGCCAAGCGAACTTCGGATTGCCCATTGTATTTCTTGCCTTTGTGGGATGAGATGAAGGCTTTCAGGCTTTTCTCAAATTCTGCAAGTCCTTCCGGGCCATCGAAAGATTCCCCCATTCCGAAACAGGCAATGATCAAGTCGGTCTTGTGTTCCGTAAGGCTGGAGGTTTCGCTCGGGAAATTGGTCGGTCGCTCACGAACAGTCAGGATGTCCCCTCCCCATCCGAGGTTCCGGATGGAAACCGGTTCGCCCTGTGTCCTTTGCAACAGAAAGGTCTCCAGGTAACCGTGGATGCGCAACTGGTCGGCATAAGTGTTTCCGACTATGGCAATCCGGTCGCCGGGAAGGACGGTTGGCTTGGCGAACAGGTTGAAGGCCAATGAGCAAGTAAGCGCTAACAAGAGCGGTTTTGGGATGATGGGCATGGGGGTAGATTCTAGCAAA
>Ga0315321_10001182_pt1 | contig 19963 bp, 13 predicted proteins | sample M180m21515metaG_FD_203464 | JGI IMG/M metagenome (GOLD analysis project Ga0315321, IMG submission 203464) | Ammonia-oxidizing marine archaeal communities from Monterey Bay, California, United States - M1 80m 21515 | ecosystem: Environmental > Aquatic > Marine > Intertidal zone | place: USA...
CAAAGCTGGGACGAACCATGGCAGTTCTGGACTGGAACATTGATGGAAAACCGGATTTGATCACAAACCATCTGGATGCCCCAGTGGCATTGCTGAGCAACCAAACCACAACTGGCAACAGTCTGCAAATCGAACTCATCGGTACCACCAGCGAAAGAGATGCGATCGGTGCGAGAGTGACCGTAAGCAGCGACCGGCAATCATGGACTCAATGGGAAACTGGAGGCGATGGCTTTCTGTGTAGCAATGAGCCAGTGCTGGATTTTGGAATTGCAAATACGGAGGCTGTCACACGTGTCGATGTACATTGGCCATCTGGGCAAACACAAACAGTGCATGGTTTAGCAATCAATCAGCGGTACCTAATCATTGAAGGCGTAGCAGAAGCCTACGCCCGCGATCAGTCAAACCTCCGTCGTTAGCGACCTTGTTGGAATCGATGAGTTTAGGTTGCATCGAAGGGTTGCATCGAACCAGAATCAAGGTCGATCTGACAAGAAACTCATCATTGACTAATCAAAGGCCCTTCTGATTGGTCAAAAGCATTCAGCTGACCTTCGATGACTAAGTAATTGCGATTAACAGGCAAATCATCAAGAACAGTACGCAGACCACTCGGCCACAACACCTCGATTCTTACTGGCAGCTTCACATCGCCAATGCCAAAGTGGATCAAAGGCTCGTTGCTGCACATCAACCCATCACCACCAGTTTGCCAGCCAGTCCAACGCTCGTCTTCCGCGACAACTTGAACCTGTGCGCCGATCGCCTCTCTTTCGCTTGTGGTCCCGACCAATTCAACCTGAATCCAGTTTTGACCGACAGAATTATTTTGCAGAAGCGCAATAGGTTGATCGAGATGGCTTGCGATCAGGTCGATGCGACCATCATGATTCCAATCAAGCGTGGCGAGCGTTCGGCCTAATTTTTTACTGTTCCAATAATCGCCAGCCTCAGCTCGGGCATGCAACTGAAAACCCTTGCGGCTTCCTTCAAATAATTGCGGCAGCATTCGAAACGGAACACTCTCAGCACGAGCGTCATACACATGGCCGTTCAAAACCGCGAGATCCAGCCAACCGTCATTATCAAAGTCTGCTGCCTGAGTCCCAAATCCCAGTGAACTGAACGAAGATTTTGCAAGACCTTTCCTACTGACTTCATCCACAAAGATCCCGTCACTTGACTGCAGGAACAAATTGACGGGTTCATTTGCAAAATTAGTCACATGAAGATCAAGAGTTCCATTTCGATCAAAATCACCTGATGCGATCCCCATACAAGCTTGGCTTTTGCCTGCACGCCCAACGCTGCAACCCTTCAAATTACCTACCTCGACCAGACCAAATGACCCTGAATCGGACGATTGCATTGGTTGACTCTGCCAATAATGATTGAAATCACCATCGTTTGAGATGAAAAAATCATTCCCATGTTTGTTATCAAAATTAGCCATCACTAAGCCAAACCCTAATTTTGCGATCGGGCTTGCTTCAGAAAATAAAGCGTTGGGAATCAGATATCCCCTAGCATCAGCTAACAGCATCCGGTCTGGACACTTACGAAAATCCTGTGGCTGGCAATCGATGTAGTTGTCGGCGCAGCGCAGGTCGAATCCATCGATATCATCCACGTAGTTGATTTCCACAAGATCCGGCAAGTGATCCCCATTCAAATCACCTAGAGCAATACTGGACGTCCATTGAAAGGGGTTATCACCAAGGAATTCATTCGCCTCACGAAACGTCCCATCACCTTGGTTCAGGTAAATAGAATTCGAACCGATATTGGCAATCAATAGATCAGGAAAACCATCCTGATTGAGGTCGCCAGCGCAGACACCCTGCCCAAACATTCGATCCCCCGCCAGTGACACTCCGGTAACCTCCTGAAAACGTTGGTCTGGCAACAGACGAAATAGTTGATTGGCAGTCGCAGCATCAGGCACACGAGGATCTCCGCCAGATTGCACGATGTAAATGTCACACCGTCCATCGCGATCGTAATCGAAGGCCGCAAGCCCACCACCGTTGACTTCGTGAATCGCAAAGGGACCACCGTCTAACGGAAATCCACTGACAAACGTGGTGTCGATACCAACACTCGCCGCAACATCCTCAAATGCGAGAGCTGCGGGCGTGTCAACTTTGGTTTCTAAACTGCGTTTGTTTGTCAAGAAAGACATTTCGGGGGCAGGCCATTGATCAACCGAAAAGCCAAGAATTCTTTCAACTCGTGCTTTTTGTAATTGGGCAGAACTGGCAGCCTGCTCCCACTGGACGATCGCTTGCTCTCGACGGTTCAATTCCGGGATTAGCTGTGGCAGCGTCCCACTCATTTTCCCTGAGTGCATCAACCAGGCAGCCGACTCCCAAGGTCGCACCTGATCCTGCAAGGTCTGTGCAATCCAACGAGCTTGTTCAACATCAGCATCTTTTGCAAATCGAAAAACTTTATCAAGATCTGCCAATCGTTTCCCGAGCGCCAACGCGACATCTGACTCACCGATCCTCATACTGCAGGCGATCATTGAACGCAGCGATTCCCGATCCGTGGGGTTACGTGCCATGGCCTGACAAAATGCTCCGATCGCGAGACGATCCTCATTGTCACTGGAAAGGAGTGTCCCAACAGCAAACCAGAATTCATCATACGCACGAATACCATCGGGCAGCTCTGTCAGCAGTGACCTCAGTTGCTCCATTTGATCAAGATCGGCCAGCATTCGGCAGCGGAACGCCATTGCCGCCGCAGAATCCGGAAACCGATCCGTGAGTTCCTCGGCGCGAGTCAAGAATTCTGTCGGCTCAGACCTCGATGTCGAATACTGAAGACGCAGCTCCCCAAGACTAAACAGCGAAAGTGGAGCATCCCGCGTGTAGTCTTCAAAGGAGGAGAGAAGAAACGGACCTCGCAAATCAATCAGGCTCAACACTTCAGTGTGTTGAACATTCTTCATGCGAATGAGTTGTCGCACATGCTGACTAGCTTCGATTCTCCGACCTTGTGCATTCAGAAACTGTGCCAGCACTCGATGAATTTGAGGGATATTGGGGCTCACCTTAACGGCCTGTAGCAAATCCTCCTCAGCCAAAGCAAACTCATGACATTTCAAATGACACTGAAAAGCAACCAACAACATTTGGGTAGCACTTGCCGGATCCGACTGTGCAACTTGGACGGCCAGTTCTGCCGCCTCACGCAATGCACCTTGCTGCTGCTTGATTCCGACGGCTAACCGCAAAGCATTGACATTCGTTGGCGTAACCAACAGCACCTGATTGACCAATTCCGATGCCTGTTCTGCTTTTCCCTGCTCAAGCAACTTTTGCGCGGCAATCAGTGTCTGCTGTGCTTCCAAATTCGCTGCGGCCCGCTGCTCTTCCGCCGTCGGCTTGGCTGTCTGTTTGGCTGTCTGTTTGGCCGTCTGTTTCGCTGTCTGTTTCGCCTCAACGCTTGAGCCCTCACTATCCTGATCAGAATGACAACCCAACAATTGCGTGACCAAGCAGCAAAACAGGACGGGAAATACAAACCGAGCAGAAACACAAAACACATCGACATCCAGAACAGAATATTTTTCTAAATTCAATTCGCAATTGGGAAAGTGAACAGTGCTGCCAATGACATGCTTCGAACGGAGCAACTCATCCACACCTCACACAGAGGGTTGCGTTGCCGACAAACAACTGCTTTTTGCATCACAATCACTACCTATGTTATAGCCACTCGCCCAATATCGCGTGAAAAAACCAAAAGAGCAGAGGGAATAGCCGACTGTTTCCCCAATTCCAATGAGCGAATAAAAACGCAGCAAGTCGTGTGCAAAGCCCCCTAAATCGATCATTGAAAGTGGCACGCTACCCCACCGAATCATTTGCACATCGTACGATGCCCAGCAAATACGAGGTGGCTCGAACCGTGAAGTGGCTCATGCATAAGGCAGTGATTGAGTACACGGCCTGATGGCCAACATCAAGCCGCATCTATTACTACCTGCTGCTTGGTCCCTGCTGCTTGGTCCCTGCTGCTTGGTCCCTGCTGCTTGGTCCCTGCTGCTTGGTCCCTGCTGCTCTGCGTAAAGCAACGGCATCTGTTCAATCAACCAGTACACCTTCGGCCATCATATAACTACGGTAAATTTCGTGGGCTCGCAAAACCTGAGCACAATCAACGAATTCATCGGCCGTATGTGCCTGATCAATGCTTCCCGGGCCGAGGATCAGGCTGGGAATTCCCAGCGCACCGAACTTACTGGCATCGCTGCCAAACGGCATCCCGTCGGGTTTTGCCGGACAACCAAGACCGATCAACACTCGCACCATTTCCTGGACAGGCGCACAATCCACTGACGTTTCCAGCGGCAAGTCGGTCAGCATTGGCGGATGCATGGTCGCGTTGACGTGTGGATGCCTTCGCATGACGTCGTCAATCAAGAACTGGTAATTCTGCAAAACGACTTGGATGTCTTCACCTGGTAGCAAGCGACGATCAATTTCAACCTGACACGAGCCTGGTACTAAATTCACCTGAACTCCGCCTCGAATCACGCCTACGTTGCAGGTCGCCGGCCCTAACAACGGATGCGACCGGCGTGTCAACTGAAGACCATCATGCTCAAGAGCTTGGAGCACATGCATCATGCTGGTGATTGCATTGACTCCCAGGTGCGGCTTAGCGGAATGAGCCGCGACACCCGTTGTTTCAATTATCCAGCGAATCAATCCTTTGCTGGCAATGATCGGCTGAAGCTCAGTCGGTTCTGCAACCACCGCCACCGGACAGGTTGCAGGATCGAGATCACGACAAAATTCTGCCACACCCCGGTAAGCAAATTCTTCATCGACAGTCGCAACGAACCAAATATCACAGGGGGGTGGAACTACCGATACGGCAACATCGGCTAACGCATGCATCATCCCCGCCAAGCCACTCTTGGTATCACAAGCTCCCCGACCGTACATGCGGCCGTTTTTAATCACGGGGTCAAAGGGTTGGATTGTCATGCCATCGACCGATACCGTGTCGACGTGAGCTTCGAAAATCATTTTCCGATGATGATCGCGTCCCGGAATCGAAGCGATCAGATTATCTCGATGGGGTTGCACCGACTGCCGCGTCGTCTTGATGGATCGGCTCTGAAAAAAAGCCTCGACATAATCAATCACACCAGACTCAGGAACTCCCGCCAAATAGTTCGGGTTTACGCTGTTGATCCGGATCAGGTCAGCCAAAGTCTGAAGAACCGCTGGTCGTGTTACTGTCATCACACGCTGTTCCTGTGCTCGCCAACTGAATCAAGCAGGGCAATCACTCATGCTACCGGTGATGCTGCTCAATGAGCTTAACACTGTGAGACCGATACAGGCCAGCGAAGCCTTTCGGAGCGACGAAACGACCTGCCCACAGAAAATACCGACACAGAGAACATCAGCTACCGGGTCGACGCCACATTAAATCAGGGCTGTCCGCACCGCTGCCACTTTGCAGGGGAGCCGGCGAGGTGCCAGATTGAGTGACGGGGGCCGTTGAACTAGGCGGAATTGTGTTGACAGGAACCATTCGGCTCGCAATTTCTGCATCTGGAACAGGTACCGCATTTGTACCCTGCCATGCTTGTGGCTGCTGATACTGGGCTGGCTGAATCGGCGTCATTCCATTGGACGGAGCAAACCCTGCAGCAGCTCCTCCGTTAGCCGGAATGATGGGTGCCGATGCTGGTGCGAACACGGGTTGCACTGGCGGCGTTCCCATTTGCCCGGCGGCAGGTCCAATCGGTGCCACGTTATTTTGCATGGGCGTCGGATAGCCCGGAGGAGCAGGAGCTCGCGTAAGATCGTTCACTTGCATTCCACCCGCTCGAAACGAATTCACATTTGCGGGTGCAGTGGCTCCATAACCACCCGCTGCCGCGCCACCACTTGCGGTCATCGCGGTGCCATTGCTGGCAGGAAAACCTGCTTGTGCTACGGGATTACCACTTGTCCCAACAAAGCCAGCTGGCTGGACTCCTGAACCAACGACCTGCCCATTAACTGTAGGGGCCATAGAACCCGGAGCAGCGGAAACAAAACCACCAGCGGTTCCCTGGACTGCATTGGTTTGACCCGGAGGTCCACCGATGTACGGATTCTGTATTGCTGACGCATTCGGCGGTGGAGGCGAAACACGCGTGGCACCGCCAAAAGGATTGAATGAGGGCGACTGCATCGCGGGAGACATGCTTCCGGACGACATCGAGCCACCCGTTGATGGCCCAGCGGTTTGCCTGCACCCCAAAAAAGACACTGAAGTGATAGCAAAAATGAGCGTGGCGAAAGATAGCCTGCGCATGACCTAGTACCTGAATGACAAAATCGGAAAGGTGATCGGAGTAATCGTCTTGGTGCTTTAACAAATTTTGACAACTTTCTGAAAGACCAGTCGTTGTTCCAATCCCGAATTGCTTGCAAATACCCTTTTTATGTGCGGTTCTGTATCTAACGTTTTTTTTTTCTGTAGCAATTAAAGCAATCAATCCGATGTTTCTGATTGAGTGGGGAGCGTTCGCAGGGAGCCCACACACGTCACTAACGAATTTCCGTGCAAGAGAGGGTGCTCGCTGATGCGACGCTTCATTATTAACAGTTTGCTGGTTGTCGCTCTATTAAGCGCGACAACCTTGGAAGTTTTGGCACAACACAATACCTCGCCAAGCTTACGGACACTGAAAGTGCCGGCAGCCCAGGCTCGTGGCATTGCTACGACGCTAAGCCTTCAATACCGGGATGTTCCGGGCGTCCAAATTGCGCCTGATGTGCCGAACGAGCAACTTGTGGTGATGGCACCACAGGCGACGCAAGCTGCGATTGCCACGCAGGTACAGAACTTGTTGACATCGCAAATCCGAATGGCCTCGGCGAAATCGACTGGCCCGATACGTGTCGCTTTGGCCAATATTACGTGGCGAGAATTCGAAGACAGCCTGCAAGCGATCGCTGGCGACAGCACACCTGTCACGACAACCCACAATGGCGAGCGTGCCGCATTCCAATTAACCGCTGCACCTCTTCAGGGTACTACCGTCGAAGTTGACCGACGCAGCAACTCGGTCACCGTTGTCGCACCCGAGCCAACCATTCCAGGTTGGCAGCAAATGATCTCATCCTTGGATCGCAAGGCTCGCACCCAAGGCGAGGTAATGGAAGTTCTCCGCGTCGAGAATGCTGAGCCCGAGCCAATTCAACGAGCGTTGAATTTGTTACGTCGTCTCGAGGGTGGCGAAAAAGAGTTCAACGGAGTCCAACAACTGCCAGCGAACTCACCTTTCCGCAATGCAGTATTCCAACAGGACGCTGCTGGACAAGCACCACAACCAGCGGCACCACAACCAGCGGCCCCAGAGCAGGGCGACAATGCCGGAGAAGATGGCGGAGCTGGAGTCATTGGTGACACACAGATCCAGTTCGTACCTGAACTTGGCACGATTATCATTCGGGGTGCCAAACGTGACGTTGAGCGAGTGATGGATGTGATCAAGCAAATCGAAGAGCAAAGCAAAATCACCAAGCCAGACATCGACGTGGTCGATTTGAAGCACGCTGATGCCAATGCAGTGGCCGAGTTACTGCAGCAACTTTACGAAGATGTCCTATCTGCCCGTCAGGGGGAGGTTAGCATCACCTCACTTGATTCACCCAATGCTCTGCTTTTGATCGGTCGAACTGAGGCGATTAACGGCTTGAAAGAGCTAATCGACAAGATCGACCAACCAGTGGCTGCCAGCAGCCGACTTCGAGTATTCCGGCTTCAGAACGCATCGGCAGTTGACGCGGAGACAACGATTCGCGATTTCTTCACCGATCGCCCAGGCAGTGGTGACGATTTGCGACCTGCGATTGGGACGCGTGTTCGTGTTCTAGCCGATTACCGCACCAACTCACTGATCATCAGTGCTTCCCCACGAGACATGATCGAGGTCACCCGTCTGATCAACGACTTGGATGCTGAGCAGATTACGGCTCAAAGCCAGATCAAGATTTTCCCATTGAGCAACGCAGTCGCTGAAGACTTGGCTCCTGTTCTTCAGGAAGCCATCAATGGCGAAGGCGAAGGGGGTAACGACAACATCACTCCACCGTCGACCGCCTTGTCGATCGTCGCAATCGATGCTGACAAGAAAGAGGTCATCGACTCCGGCATTTTGTCCGGTGCCGTGGTCACTGCAGACACAAATTCAAACGCAGTCGTGGTACGAGCACCTGCAGCCAGCATGGCGTTGATCGCCGAGTTGGTTCGCCAGCTTGACAAGGCTCCTGGCATCGACTCGCTGGTCAAGGTATTCACGATTCTGAACGGAGACGCAGTCCAGCTGGTCACCGAGTTACAAAACCTATTCGGTGATGATGCTGGCACCAACGGCACCAGCATTGGAGCCGGTAACCTGCCTGCTTCTACCGCTGGCGAAAGCTCGCTTGTTCCTCTTCGTTTCAGCGCCGACCCTCGAACCAACAGCATCATTGCGAGTGGTGGTGCAGAAGACCTGGATGTGGTTGAGAGCATTCTGTTGCGACTCGACAGCGAGGGCTTCGCAGAACGCATTACTGAGGTCATTTGGCTTCGGCATCAGGCTGCTGTCGATGTTGCGACGGCAATCCAGAGTTACGTGCAGCAGCGGACACAGGGAGTCAGTTCCATTCAGCAGTTCCAACAGGGCCTGGGCCCCTTCGATCTTCCAGATCGCGATTTGATTGTGGTTGCGGAACCTGTCAGTAACAGCGTGCTGCTCAGCGTTTCACCACGCCTCTACCCCGATGTTCGTCGCATGATTGACAAACTCGACCGCCGCCCCCCAATGGTCTTGATCAAGGTCATGTTAGCCGAAATCAAACTTGGGGATGCCTTTGAAATCGGTGGTGAAGTGGGCCTGCAGGATTCACTGCTGTTCGATCGTGGCGTTGCCGTAGCTCCAACTTCAGATCCTGGATTTAACTTCAACAACGTGGGACTGCCAAATGAGAACCTCGGCAGTGCGGGCAAACTGGCTGCACAAGGCATTACCACCTTCGGTGTTGGCACAAGCAGCAGTACTCTCGGATACGGAGGTTTCGTTCTCAGTGCTGCCAGCGACTCGATTAACTTGCTGCTTCGCACCTTGCAGGACGCCGAGCGTTTGCAAATCCTCAGTCGTCCACAGATCATGACCATGGACAACACCGAGGGCAGAGTCGATGTCGGCGAAACAGTTGCTCGTGTGACTGGGCTGGTATTTAACCAAACTGGAAGTCAGACCGAGACAGAGGATGTTGATGTCGGCTTGATCATGCAGGTTCGACCGCGAGTCGGATCTGATGGATTGATCGTCATGGACATCGACGCAACACGTTCCAAGGTCGATGAGAATACCCTAGGGACACCTATCGGAACGGACGGAGAGGGTGACACCATCAGGGTTCAGAACATCCTCAAAACGACTGCTCAGTCCACGGTTGCAGCCTACAGTGGGCAAACCGTGATCTTTGGTGGCTTGATTCAGAAGATCAGAGAACAGCGTTCACAACGAGTGCCTTTCATTGCCGACATTCCTTTGATCGGTAACTTCTTCAAATACGATTTGGAAGTGGAACAACGCAGCGAACTACTTGTCATCATGACCCCCATGCTAGTCACAGGTGAAGAAGACCTCGACTATGTCAAAGCAACCGAGTCGAGTCGAATGAGCTGGTGCCTTTCAGACGTGGTTGAAGCTCACGGTGATGTGGGGCTCAGTGGTGGCTACGGTCTGTGGGGACCTGCAGTGGGGCAGACAATTTACCCCGACCTTCAGCCTACTGTCGAAGGCCCGATGCCAATCGCTCCTATTCTTGAGCGTAGCAGCCTACCGGAAGAATTACCTGCCCAGATACCACAGGCATCCAACCCAGGAATGATCGACGGCTCTTACTTCGCTCCTTCTGTCGCGACTCCACCCAACCGCACGCTTCCTCCGGGAACACGTGCCAATGGAAGCGGTCCCGTCATGCAGTCTCCCACGGGTCAGATCAACCTGAGCCATCGTGGTGGATCTGCACCGGGGGCATCAGTGCAACCCGCTGCAGCACGAGCACAGCAGGGCAGTTATCTGCCTCGAGCCCGAGTTGCGAACTATCCACAACGGGGTATCTCTAGCCTACAGAATTCAGGATCAACACTAGCCCCGGGTACAACACAGTCTCGGAGCAGCGTGCAACAACCGCATACGGAAATCGCGTCGGGCATTCCTCGGTCGATGGCACCACAAATCTGGACGAATCAGCCAAATGCTTCGTCGTCGGTTGCACCGGCAGTGGTTCCACCAAAAACTTTGCCTGGTCCAGCGAAAGCGGCTATTCCACAAACTGGCTTCGCTATCCCACCGGCTTCCCAAGCAACTTGGGTGGCTCAGGCACCCGGTGGATCACCTGCACGACAGACAGGCTACACGCCCGCTGCCGAGCAAACACGACTGCAGCCAACACGTCTTGGACCGCAACAGAGACTTGGACGGCAGTAGGAAATCGATTGATTGCCATAGACGCGGCTGCGGTTCCCTTGAACCAAGCCACACATGAATGCGGATTACAGAACCACATCGCATGTCAGTGGGAACCACCACATGCGACCTCCCAAATCACCTTCCTATTCAATCCTCTTTTGGATGGATCAAGACATGCGAGTTAGCCGACGCTTCTTCACTACCCTTACGGTCTCAGTCATTGCATCGGCAAGCGTGGGCTGTGTCTCTGGACCAAGCGACAACCTGTTTTCCAAAAAGCCGAGTGCGGAGGAAGGTTCATTTCTGGACAGAATCCCATTTGTTGGCAAGAAAAGCAAGACTCCCAAGCCTTACCCGAACCCGGTAAAGCTAGCTGTGACTTGGACGCCGGACACCATCATTCAAACCGGCCGGACGCCAACTCGAGGTTTCGGCGGCCGGGTCTTTTTCTACGACGACAAGTCCAAGTCTGTCCCTGTGGAAGGAACGCTCGTTGTCCATGGCTTCGATGATTCAAATATTGATGACCCAGCAGGGACGAAAAGATTCGAGTTCACTCCTGAGCAATTCACCAGACATTTCAGCCAAGGTGATCTCGGGGCTTCCTATAGCATCTGGATTCCATGGGACGCCATTGGTGGGGAGCAAAAACGGATTTCACTGGTGACTTCCTTCAAATCGACTTCCGGCAAACCGATTCAGGGCATCCCTGCAACCATGATGCTGCCGGGAAGCACGCCAGAGGAAACGGAAGCTGACGAGATCGCACAGATGTCACCTCAGTACCAGCGTTATTTGCAGGCTGCTAACACCGGCGGAACTCGCAGTACAGGCCTGACCACCACTACCATTCGTCGCCGCATCCATACTCCGGGCTCACAGGCCATGCCAAACAAACCAGCGATCAACATCCCTGAATTTCAGCAATCCGCAACCCAGATTGCAACCGGTGGGCAAACACCATCCCAGTCAATTGACATGCTGAACAAGCCATCACGCTCCAATGTGATGCCGGTCAGTGCACAAACTCCAGCGCTGAGACGCTTGAAGTAAGACGCTTGAAGTAAGACGCTTGAAGCAAGACGCTTGAAGTAAGCGTGACCGAGGAATACGACCGTGGAGCACTCAGACGCCTGCTCAAACAACCTCGATCCATACCTCGCAGCGGATGCAATGAATCGCACTCCCGTGTGACGGGATACTTGCCACGCATCCTGAGTGTTCTTCAACTCACCTTTCGCATCAACCGAGTTGTGCGAGAGCGGCTATCATCAAGCCGGTACCAATCGCAGCCAGCACGATGTGGGTAATGAAGAACCGCCAAGTCTCACTCCAGTGGGTGACGGTGTAATACAAGATACCCAAAGGGACAAACAAACAGATCAGACCGTTCTGCAAGGAATCTTTGAACGCGTGCAGAATGATCATAAAACTCGCACCGGCCGAGATGGCAAAAAACGCTGCTCCTGAAAGCACCAAAAAAAGGTGCATCGGATTGAAGCTAATCGTCTCATCCACGCGGCGTGAGGCGTTGACTGCCAGCACGGCAATCAGCAATCCGCTGCCGAGCATGAACAACGCCAACGCCAATCCCCACCAAGGCAAACCCGCTCCGCGTAGCATTTTCTTTTGCAAGTCAGCAGCTCGCTCCATATCGACCGCAGCTTTATCGAGAGCCAAGGTTCCATGGTCGATATCCACACCAGCTGTTTTGTGTGATTCCAACGTCGCTCCGGCTTCCTTGTGATAACCGCATTTGGTGCACAGCACGGCGTTGCCCGGCATTTCTGCTCGGCAAGCCGGACAGACAGCTTCGACCGTTGCACTGAACCCCTCCTCGTCAAATAGATCTGACATGGAATCGTCAACCGCTGCAGCAGGACGTGGGGAAGCGGCAGGCTTTGCTGCGGCTCCTCCGCCCGGAACCCTCAGGGCTTGTTGACATCCAGGGCACTTGACCGCCTTGCCCTGCATTCCATCAGGAATTCCGAGCGTCTTACCACACTTGCACTTGATTTGAATTGGCATCAGAGAAAGGTCGTTTGGAAATAAAAACAGAGGTTCTTGGCATGTGCCGATACGACATTGTTTGACAGTGTAATCCAATGCATGCTCGCCGTCTGCCAACGAAGGCATGGCAACAACGGCCTCAGCAAGCATTCAACGGAACTTTTGTCTGAATATACGGCATAATTTGAATCAATGCGTTTCCGCTGGCGCGGGCCTTGATAAGCAAGCGTCTGAAAGTCATATGCGAACCGGCTCTCCCAAGACATGGGTATCCCGTTAGCGGGGCTTACCGCTAGCCGGTTCAAAGACAGGTCGATAGGCTGGCGGGATGAACTTTCTGTCCCATGCGATTCCGTACCTAACAAGTCCGAACTTCGACAGTCCACTGCTAGCCGTATCAACAGGCATCCCAGACTGGCTGACGGTAGTCGATCGCAAAATCAGGGCTCGCGGAAAATTGGCCGAGCAACATGTCAACAGCCCCGATACAGAACTGAGCGAGGTTGCCAAGGGCATCCTGCTTCACATTTCGGACGATCGCTGGTTTCACGGGACTCGGGCATTTGTGGAAACCAACATGGAATTGGCAGTCCAGCTTCGTGATCAATTGCCTGGTGACGCCGGTTTTCGTCCCTCGTTTGTCGGCCACATTCTGATCGAAATGCTGCTGGATGGACTTTGGATTCGGGATGATCGCAGCCATGCAGAAAATTACTACGCCGCGATACAGCAGGCGCCACCCTCGACGATCGAACGCTGCGTCAATGTAATTACCGGCCAACCAACGACAAAACTGGCCGCCGTGATTGACCGATTCGTGGAAATCGAGTTCCTCTACGATTATCTGGACTACGAAAAGATGCTGATGCGTCTCAACCAGGTCATGAATCGGGTTGGCTTACCAGCTCTACCGGATGCGATTGCCCGGTGGCTACCCGAAGCTCAGGACTTGGTAGAATCACGGCGTCGCCAGTTGCTAACGCCACCCGGCGTCACGAATCACTTTCCTTCTATCCCTGCCATTTAATAGAGATTCTGTTTGCGATGAAATACGGAATGAACCTGCTGCTTTGGTCCGGCGAAGTCACCAGTGAAATGTTGCCAACTTGTGAGCAACTCAAGAATGCTGGTTATGATGGCGTCGAGCTACCAATGTTCAACTTGGAATTGGACTACAAGTCATTGGGCGAGAGCCTCGATTCCATGGGTTTGGCTCGCACAGCCGTGACGATCCGCGGAGAAGAAGACAACCCGATCTCGCCGGATGCCAGCGTCCGTGCGAAAGGTGTTGAACTCACCAAACAAACGCTTGATTGCTGTGCCGCTGCAGGAGTGGAAACTCTAGTCGGCCCTTACCACTCGGCACTGGGATACTTCAGCGGTGCTGGCCCCACAGACGACGAATGGAAATGGGGCGTCGATAGCATGCGACAAGTTGCTGAGCATGCGGGACAAGTTGGCGTGAAACTCGGTGTCGAAGCATTGAATCGTTTCGAGTGCTACTTCCTCAACACGCATGGGGATTCTGCTCGCTTCGTGCGGGAAGTCGACCACCCGGCATGCGGCATGATGTACGACACTTTTCATTCCAACATCGAAGAAAAATCAGTCACCGACGCGGTCAACGCAGGTGGCGACAAGTTGTTCCATATCCACATCAGTGAGAATGATCGCAGCACACCTGGCGAGGGTGCAGTACGTTGGGATGAGAATTTCGATGCGATCGTGAAGAGCGGCTATGATGGATGGCTTGTCATTGAAGCGTTTGGATTAGCACTTCCTGAAATTGCAGCTGCCACCAAAATCTGGCGGCGGATGTACAAAGACGAAATCACTTTGGCCACGGAAGGTCTGAATTTCATGAAAAGCGAAATTGAAAAAAGGCAAGCATGAGCAAGGATTGCGACTCAACGCCTGGCAGCGTCATGATGCTGTCGGGCGACCTGCTGTTTTGCTCGCGAGTGAAAGTGGCCGCCACTGCAGCCGGCCGCCAATTTCGCATGGGCGGACAGTTACCAACCGAAGACACCCATAGCATTGCCTACGTCGTCCTTGATCTATCAACGCGCAGCGGACTCACAAACAATCTTGTTGAGCTCTGTCGCGAGAAGTGCCCCGATGCAAAGCTGATTGCCTACGGTCCTCACGTTGACGTGGATAAACTGCATGCGGCCAAGACAGCAGGCATCGAAACCGTTCTGTCCAACGGACAATTCAGCAACCAGATGCAGGCCATCTTCGACTCTTGATTGCCAGTGTGGGTGACCAAGCCGAAAAAGCCACTGAAAGCGACTGAAAAGCCACTGGGAAGCCACACTGGGATCTCCCCTCACAGGGGAACCAGAGCTCCCGGCAGGTTACTTCAGAAAACTGGGGTGCGAGGCTTTGATCAGACGCTTGCCGGTGTTTCGATCAAAGCCATCGGGCGTCAAACCGTCTTCACCCGGAAACTTGTCTTCTGTTTCCTGCTGCCACTGCTTCAACTGGGCACGCATCAACTGCAATTGATCTGAAAAACTGGGAAGTGTTGCTAAGTTCACCAAACAGTTCGGGTCTTTTGTGACGTCGTAGAGAAACTCTTCAGCCCGAGGTGTCTCAACGCATCCCTGCTGGGAAGGCGTCAAGGTCCCGGCTGCATGCATCTCAAGCATCACCTCGTAAGTTGGGCTGTTCACGGCGTCAGCAGGGGGCGTAGCGGCAATTCCGGGAAGCCAATTACGGACATAACAAAATTCCCGACTATGAACGGCACGCTCATAAGCGCGGTAATCATGCCAATTGTGCTCTGCAAACGCGTACTTGCGAATTTGCAAACCGGGATCGGAAAGCATCTGCACAAAACTTTTCCCCTGAAAGCTTGCCAGTGGCTCGAGTCCTGCCAATTCCAGAACCGTCGGCGCAATATCAACGGTGCTGACAACATTCTTCGCGACTTGCCCAGCCCGAACCCGCAGTGGCCAACGAACGATGAATGGTGTGCGAACTCCAGGAACATGAACTCGCGTCTTGCAATGAGGGAAAGGTCTCCCATTGTCGCTGATCACAAGAACGAAGGTGTTCTTTTCCAGTCCCTGTTGTTTGAGTTCCTGCAGCACCATTCCAATGTGTTCATCAAACCGACTGACCTCATCGTAATACAAGGCAAGATCTTCTCGGACGCGTGAGGCATCCGGAAAGAAGGGTGGCACAACAACTTTGGCGGGGTCATGGGGCGGACTCACTGCCCCCGGCTTGTATCCACGGTGTGGATCACTGTGGGCAGCCCACAGGAAAAACGGCTGATCTGCTGGTCGATCCTTCAAAGCCTTGACCCATGCATTTCCCATCGCAGCGGGATTGGAACCTTTGCGGTAATCAACTTGGTCGGCGACTGCCTGCCCAAGATGCCACTTGCCCACCGCCGCAGTCCAGTACCCAGCACCCATCAGTGGCTTGGTCAACATCGTTTGCTCTTTCGGCAAGGGCAGATGCAACTCGCCCGCCCCCGTGGCGTGTGGATACCTTCCGGTTAACATCGAACATCGACTGGGACTGCATGAGGAACAGGTTAAGTAAGCTCGATCAAATCGCATTCCTTCCGTAGCAAGGCGGTCCATATTCGGTGTGCGGATAACAGAGTTCCCGTAGGCACCACAGTCATCCCAAGCCATGTCATCCGCCACAAAAATGACGAAGTTAGGGCGTTCATCACCGCATGCGAAGTGGGAAAGGACGCTTGCAAAACAGACAACCACAAACAACTGAAGAGCTAGTAGACGAAACATCAGGCAGAAACTTTCGGAACAGAGTTTGACTCACACAGGGAAGCGTTCCCCCAAATCTCAACATCACGCTCTTGACGGTGCATTGGCTTCAAACTGACGCCAGCACTCACAGTGACGATCACGTGCCATTGTGATGAATCGCGGCGTGCTCAGCAATCAATCAATGCCCAAACGTGCAAAAGAGTCTGAGTTCAGCGTCTACGAACCGCAGAAGAGTTGCGGAGGAATTGAAGGGTGCAGAGGAAGTACAGACGCATGGTTCTTCAGGAGAGAGCACGACGCTGGTCACAATAGAAGCCTGGTCACAATAAAAAAACGGCAACGTGTTTCCACGCTGCCGCTTGAATTTTCACATACTGATTGAAGAGTCAGATTGGGTCTACTTGGCACCAACCAGTTGCTGCTTCTTCTTTTCTTCGATGATATCTTCCTGGATATTGGAAGGCACCTGTCGGTACAGCGCCAATTCCATCGTGAAGGTTCCCTGACCTTGAGTCAAACTACGAAGGTCAGTTGCATAACCGAATGTTTCGGCGAGAGGCACTTCAGCTTTGATAACGCTAACCCGCTCAATGATATCGTTGCTAGTCATGATTCCACGACGGCGAATCACGTCACCTACAACCGTACCTTGGAAATCTTCCGGGCATTCGATTTCGATATTCATGATTGGCTCGAGCAATTTCGGGCCAGCTTTCTTAAAGTACTCACGGAAGCAACCCTGAGCGGCGGTGTAGAACGCCTTCTCGGAGGAGTCAACCTCGTGGAAACTTCCATCGTCCAAGGTGATTCGAGTTCCCACCACGGGGTACTCTGCGATGGGGCCTTTTCCAAGGCTATCCCGGAATCCTTTTTCGACGGCTGGGATGTACTGTTTCGGGATACGCCCACCAACGATTTTCTCTTCGAATTCGAAGCTATCTTCGCTGTCTGACTCGATTGGTGAGAGCGTGCCTTTGATATGAGCAAACTGACCGGAACCACCGGACTGTTTCTTGTGCTTGTAATCGTAGCTGATCTCTTTGGTCGGACTTTCCCGGTAGCTAACCTTTGGAGCTCCTACTTCGATTTCCACACCGTACTCACGACGGATTCGCTCGATGTAGACCTCGAGATGAAGTTCACCCATTCCGCTGATCAAGATTTCATTGGTTTCCTCATCAGTGAAAACGCGGAACGTCGGGTCTTCTCTGCGGAAACGCTGCAGGGCTTTGCCCATTTTGTCTCCATCACCTCGACTCTTGGGCGAAACCGCGATTTTGATAACGGGATCGGGGACGAACATGGTCTCCAACGTACACGCATCACGTTCAACACCGTAGGTATCACCACTTGCCGAGTCGATTCCCATGACAGCGATGATGTCACCAGCCGACGCTGAATCAACCTCTTCACGTTTATCGCTATGCATGCGAACGATACGACTGAACCGCTCTTTTCTTCCGGTACGCTGATTCACATAGGTACCACCTTTTTCGATGGTCCCCTGATAGATTCGCATGAAGGTCAATTGACCGAACGGATCATCAACGATTTTGAAAGCCATTCCAACGAAGTTGGCATTTGGGTCCGGCTGCAGTTCGACCTTTTCGTCTTCGTTCTTCGGATTACGGCCGAAAATATCACGATCGAGAGGACTTGGCAGGTACCGGATGACCGCATCAAGCATCGGCTGAACGCCTTTGTTCTTGAATGCAGTTCCCATGTAGACGGGCGTAGCACCACCGAGGACGGCATCTCGCGTGACCGTGTAGATCAATTCCTTTGGAATTTCTTCTTCGCTGAGAAGCATTTCCATCATTTCATCGCTGTACATCGATAGAGCTTCAAGCATTTTCCCACGCTGTTCTTCGGCTTCGTCCTGAAGCTCAGCTGGGATCGGCCCTTCAATGACTTCTTCACCCTCATCACCTGCGTGCGTCAGGCCAACCATTTCGATCAGATCGACAACACCTGCGAAGTTATCCTCGGCACCGATTGGAATTTGCATCATGAACGCATCAGCCCCCAGCTTGTCTCGCAACTGCTCAACGACGCGATAGGGATTGGCACCTGTACGGTCCATTTTGTTGATGAAGGCCAAGCGAGGAACTTGGTAACGCTTCATTTGCCGGTCCACCGTAATGGACTGACTCTGCACGCCGCCCACGCTGCACAGGACGAGCACTGCACCGTCGAGCACACGCAAGCTGCGTTCAACCTCAACAGTGAAGTCAACGTGGCCGGGTGTATCGATCAAGTTGATCGGATGATCTTTGTAGATCACGCTTGTAGCAGCACTCGTGATGGTGATCCCACGCTCACGCTCGAGCTCCATGTGGTCCATCGTGGCTCCGTCACCGTCACCCCGAACCTCTTCGATCTTGTGAATCCGTCCGGTGTAGTAAAGGACACGCTCGCTCAAGGTAGTTTTCCCTGAATCGATGTGGGCGCTAATCCCGATGTTTCTCAGTTTATCCAGACTCATAACTTTCACCTGAACAGGGCTATCGCTTCCGGCTTCGATGGTGACACGACGAACAGAACGTGCCGATTATCAAAATTCCAGTCGATGCTGAAGGAGAGCTCAGTTTTGTTTGGGCGCGATTCGCGCCGGGGGTTGTGGATGGCTATTCTTACTTACGATACTGTTCGAGGCGTTCGCCAACGTGGTTACCCACCTGCCTGACGATCCGGTGTTATGCAGAACTCTCAACGCAGCTTTTCCAAACCGCCGGAGTCCAAGCCGCTTTCTGAGCGACGTCGGATCAAAGCGGATGCCGAATGCGATTCCCGCTCGGCGTTAATCGACTGCATCGATGTCCTGCACCCGTCCCTCAACTGAGCCTCATGTTGTGCCAACAGTCGCACGCGCTGTTGAACGGGACGCTTGCAAACTCGTGCACATGAGAACGACAGGGAACTTTTCCTTACCATTCCGCATGCAACGGTCGATGAAACGGGCGAATCGGCGTCTGTGCTAAGACAGTCCCAGACTGCCCTGGAATACCCTCACACAGCCGAAAAACTCCCATCCATCGAAGCATTTGGGAAATATGGCAAAGGTTTTTGGTTCGCGAAAGGGCAAATCTTGGTCCAATTTCCCCTTGCGACTAAGTTTCCGCGAAGACATACTCTCCCCTCGGCCTTCCGCCGCCTCCAAATTTGGGGCGAAGGATCAGGCTGATGAAGATCTTTTGGCGAGTCGATGATCTTTGATTGTCGGCCGTATAGACCGTTCGCCTCTCTATTTGAGACACACATGCCTCCAAGACCGATGAGCACGCGAAGCCGTGCCCGTAAACGCTCCCGAGTTCGCTCCCGAACCCGCAAGAAAGACCCCATTTTCGTAGATGGCCAGCGTCCACGGCCAATGTACGTCGACTACAAAGACGTCGACTTGCTAAAGAAAATGGTGAATCGCCAAGGCCGAATCGTGGGCCGTCGCAAGAGTGGTTGTACTGCTGCTAGCCAGCATGCTGTCACCGCTGCCGTCAAACGAGCTCGCTTCATGGCTTTGCTGCCATTCGTAGGCGAATAACCAAAACCACGCGTCTCCCAAGCTTCACAGGGCTCCGTGCCCAAGCTTCCCAGAACTCGTCGTGGAATCTGATAGAAGCCTTTCACAGAGCTTAAGTCATCTGTGAAGGGCTGAATCTGCTTAGTCTGTCCCTGCGAGGGGCATGCGGTGCGCATCTCAGCAGAGAATGCACCAGCT